>Ga0172375_10007953_pt1 | contig 14399 bp, 14 predicted proteins | sample LakKiv1m_FD_114537 | JGI IMG/M metagenome (GOLD analysis project Ga0172375, IMG submission 114537) | Freshwater microbial communities from Kabuno Bay, South-Kivu, Congo - kab_092012_11.1m | ecosystem: Environmental > Aquatic > Freshwater > Lake | place: Democratic Republic of the Congo... | reverse complement strand
GGTTCCGTCCCACCGTTTAGTTTGCAATACCCAACGCAAACGCTGAGGGCTCATCACCACAAAATTGTCATCTCCAAGGCACCCACCCGTACAAGCGCACACCCGCTGAATCTCGAAATCAAACGTATGTTCATCATGGAAAGAGCCATGTTTCCACCCACGCTCGGTCGCGATCCGAGCCATCTTGACAGCCCCCATCACCATGACCGGACCTTCAGGATGGATTTCAGGATCCAATCGAGATGTGAAAGGCACGACCTTGTGGACGGAATGTGGGAGTTCCAGACGGGCAAGGGCAGCCAGGAGGGCCTCGTGATGGGGCTCTTGGAACAGATTCTCCTGAATGACCCGGTACATGGGATAACACCCTCAGTTGGCGGATTCATCCGGCGGGGGCGGGGGATCAAATCGATGGTCGGGATCCAACTGCGCAAAAATGCGATCCCAACCCCTCCGATAATCCTCCGTAGTCACCCGTGCCGGCCCAGAATGCTGCGGTTCCCCATCAGCCTTGGCAATCACGTCCACGTTGTAGAACGGTTGCTTGGCATCCTTCCGGGTCATCAACACCAACTCGGCATCGGGAGCAAGAGCCTTCCCGTCCTGAACGGACGTTGCCACGCCAACTTTGATATCCACATGGCCCGACTCGTCTTCCTTGTATCGGAGTACGGGTGCAACATCCCCGATCTTGGTCCCGACCAGGGCCACGTCGCGTTTGATCCTGTTACTCTCGGAAGAACGCCCCAAGAGGCACCTCCGCGTCCTTCATTGCCCGGAACCAGGCCCCCAGATGATCTGGCGGATAGATGAAAAACGACACCTGGAGAGGCCACGACTTGGACGCCGAGATCCATTCCGCCGCGATCTGGGCACACAACTCCTGCGGGCACCCGTAGATCCCCGTAGAGATGGCCGGGAACGCGATGGATTCGAGGCCCATTGTGACCGCCAGCGCCCCGACCCGCCTGAAACAATTCCTGAGCTCCTTTTCGGGATTGCGACTGACCCCCTCGCCGGGTCGCATAACCATTTCGCCCCGCTTGAGATCGAAAATCGGCCCGACCGTATGGAACACCCACTTACACGGAAGCCCGAAAGCAGGTGTGGGCCGCACCTGACCCACCGGGCATCGGACACCATCCCGATCCGCCCACACCTTCTCGCAAGCGGCCTTGAGCTCGGGTCCCGCCTTCCGATGGATCGCCCCATCCACACCGCCGCCACCCAACATGACCGGGTTGGCTGCGTTCACGATCACGTCACCGTTGAAGGTCGTCAGATCCCCGGCCACCACTTCCACTCGCATGTCTAAAAGCCCCGCTGAACCCAACCCAGACGGATCTACCGGCAACCCGGAATCCCTAAGCCAGCATCTTCATGACGAAGTCCGTGAGCCACATGCCGTTCTCAGAACGGAAAAACCGGAACCCCTCTGCAGCCATCCGTCTGGCATCAACCTGGAGAACGGCCGGGGGCATTTTCCACCGTTGAACCACTTTCGCCGCTGTCTCCACATCGGCTGACAAATGAACATGTTGCCGGCTCATTTTCCGGAGTCCCTCTCGGGAGATGGCAGCAGTGTTCCGCAACGTCGTACCATGAAACAACATGTCCGGTGGATTCAAAGGTTCAAGTTTGCTGGATCAAACCTTGAACGAAAGACGACTTTCCCCCACCCGGAGGCCCTGCGACAATGACGATCTCTTGGACATCGAGTACTCCCATCTTCCCAAGAGGGTTACCCGATGGGCAACGGTTTTAAGCTCCCGTCAGGACTGAAATGTCCAGTTGCCACGGATGTTGGGAACGTTGGTTCCAGATCTTGAATGCATTTTCGATGTGGACCTTGACTTGATCATATGTCCACCCGTTGATCATCATAAGATGCTGAAGGGTCTGAGCGATTTTCTCGGGATGCAGGGACCACGTACGTCCAAGGTGCTTGATTGAATGACACCTGGGGCAAAGAGCAATCAATCGGACAAGGCGCTGGGTTTGGGTGCTTTCCTCGTATTCCCACACTTCATGACACTCCAGGGGCCACCGACACCCTTGTTCTTTTCCGTTGCCCCCACAGATTTCGCATTTGAAACCCGCTGCCTTGTATTGGGCCTTGCGGAGACGATCCCATTCCCCGGGAGTCAAATTCGTCCGTGCATTGTTCCACCAGGATGTGCTCGGAATGAGATCCACAGTAAGAGGTGGTTCCATTCAGATTCCCTTCGTTCTTTCGACGTATGAAATCGCTCGTTCTTTGATTTCATCGGGTACATCCTGGACAGCCCGCAGAGCATCTTCTAACGGGACATCTTCGGCCCTGAATCCCAGGCTATCCTTCAGGTGCTCCACGAAAATATCCAAGGTTTCCGTCCGTGCAATTTTCCGGTCTCTTGAGGCCAAATCGAAAATCTCAGTTGCCGGACGTGTTTTGATGGGATGGACCTTGAACTTGAATCCGGACGGACTGAAATGCAAAGAGATACATTTGGGATCTCGGTTCACATCATCCTGCGAGATTGAACCCCGAGAAAGACTTCCGGTGTTGATGACCCATTTGCCCGATGCAATTTCTCGAATCCCTTGATCCTTATGCCAGTGACCAAACATCCAACAGTCCGGATCGAGGTTTGCCAAATCGGAATACTTGACGATATCTTCGCCCTCGAACAGGGTTCCACCTTTCTCATTGGCCAAACAATGTGCAACAACCATCAAGAAATCCTCGTCTCGTTTGGCGATGGAAGTAAATCGGTTGATGTCGTATTGTGTCCCGTGGTAAGGGATACCTACCACACGCACCTTGAGACCGGGTTCTTCGAACACTGCTTCGTAAGGCCCGTAGAGCCGACGGAACACTCCAGTTTCAAACAACACCCCCAACGGACCTTCTTCAAGGAACTCGGAGCTCCCATACTTACAATCGTGGTTGCCGATGGTGGCCCACACGGGGCATGGGTATCCTTGGTGAGCTCGGGCGGCTCGGTTGACTAATTGGTGACTCGTCCTGGACGGCGATTTGACATGGAAAAAATCGCCCCCATCAAGAACACCCTGAGCATGCTCATTGCGGGCGATTTCCCCGACTTGGACAATCTTGTCGAGGATTGCTTTGGCCCAATCGTCAGTTCGGGATTGAGGTGCCCGATCCGCCAGATGAACATCCGTGCGCCAGACCAGTGTGATCATGGGTCCTCCCGCAGGAGGACAATACCCAGGAGGATGATCAGGAGACAGGGATTTTGGTAGCGGCCTTAGCGCGAATGGTCCTACAGTCTTTGTGGAAAGGCCCTTGTTTCCAGTTACACACCCGGGAACCGGGCCATTTATCCATCCAGCGCAGCATTTTCAAAGCCTTCCGAGCAGCATACCTGGGATCGTGTTGCACCTTGCGGCACTCCTTCCAACTCCGGCACTGGGTTTGAACCAACCCACAATGCCACAAAGGTTTTGTGCCTGGGATGTAACTCACCGCCAGGGGATCCCCGCCACTCTCCTCCTCTACGAGGGATGAGAGAAACGCCACTTCATCCTTGGTACCGTGGGCATTGAGTTCTTCCCCGTAAACCCGAACGTACACGTTTCGGGATAAAACCGAGTGCCGAACCGTCGAATGTATGAAGTGTCGGGTTGATTTTGCAATGTGCCGCTGCTGTGGCGGGGGCAAATGGGAAAACCCAAGGGACAGGGTGGATACCAGGATCGCCAACCACATGATCACCTCTCAGTGATTGTGGTCGATGGCTGCTCCGCAAACGGGACAGGCCTCCAGCCCGCCCAACATCTCCTTCACCGCATCTTCCGCCTTCGTCACTTCCGCTGTCACCCTCTCGATCTCGCGGTCCTCAGCCTCGACCATTCGGATGACTTCCAAATACCGGTCCCTGAGGCTCTCGAGAAGATCAAGAGCCTGAATGAACCGGTCAGCTTTGGAAACATCCATCTCGCTGCCGTCACCGGCAGCCGCCAAACAAGCCTCCCAATGGAGAACCTGTTCCTTGGCTTTCACGTACCGTTCCCGGAGCGTTACCAAGGAGGCCGCATCATCCAACAGTTTCCCAACTGCTGTCAAATTTGTGACATCAGGAAGGATGACCTGATCGAGACCCGCCAATGAATCCACAGATTTCCGAGCGTTGGTCAAACGATCTCGCAGTCTGGTAGCTTGATCCAACGCCTTCTCGATACGAGAAATCTGTTGGATTCGGGCCTCGATGTCTTCCACCTGCGATGAAGCATCAGCAAGCCCTTCAAAACGGGCCAACTCATCCGCATGCTTCTTCTCATCTTGGATTCGGACTTTCAGTTCGGCAGCAGTGGAACGTTTATCGGATTCGGCCAATCGAAGGGCCTGATTCAAACGGCTGACCCGCTCCACATCGGATACGGCTTCGGCCAAGACAGACCCCGGTTGATTCACCAAAAACAATTGCCCGGTGAACTGAGGCGCAAACTGAGGCCACACCTCGTCCTTTCCGACAAGGATGGGGTGGACACCCAGCTTGGCCACCTCCTCGGGGATGCCTTGCCCGGGATGGATGGGGGGCCCACCGTTGATGATGTAAGTGGGTTTGTCCCCCTTCCCCCGTCCTTTCTCCCAATGCAGGGTGTTGCCATCTCCGAAATCAATTTCAACAATGCACTTGGTAGCCCCGTGCCTGATGAAAGACGTACCTCGAGCGTTCTGAAACGCAGCCCGGATCGCCCGAAGGCAGGCTGACTTCCCCGTGTTGTTGGTGCCTGATACTACGGTGAATCCATCAATGACAATTGTGGCGTCTTTGAGAGATTGAAAATCTTGTATGTGGGCAGTCACAGGCATAGAAATCAATCTTCGTCCGGCTGGGATACCGAAACGGGTTTGTCACTATTACCGAGAATCTCCTGAATCTCCTTCTCGGTCTCAGCATTGGGGTCAAACTCAGAATCATCGAAATCTTCGATGACCACGGAACTGTCCTTTGCCACCTTAGCAAGACGTTCCAGGGTCTTACGATAAAGTTCTTCCCAAGCCCCTTCGGCTTTCCTGATCCCCGTCTTGAAAGCATCCACCCCATTGAATCGGAGCGTTTCTCCGCTTTCACGCTCCCACCCGATCCAGTTGCCGTCTTTCCGAAGAATCCCATGGGCAACGGCAATGTCGATGATTGACTTCATATCATCGATACCGTCACCATGTCGAATGAACAACTTGGCTGACATACCTTGAGATGCCGCCACCTTGCACTTATCCATCCTTGCGATGATGTTGGACAACACAACATCATCGACCATCTTGTTCTCGAGGATGTTGTACACCTTCCCTTTCTCGAACCCGATCCGCTTCAGTCCGAGACGGACCTCAGAATAAAACTTCCATGCTTCGCCGCCTTGGGTAGTGGTTCCATCCCCGTAATTGGCACCCGGACCCGTGGCCATCTTCTTACGGAGCTGAGAAATACCGATGACACAGGATCCGGTGCGGGCTGTGATACCCTTAAGTTTGGGCAGGAACTGAGACCACTTTGCAGCCAGCAGACCCATCCGGACCTGTTCCCCTTGTTCATCAATGCGTTGATCAAGAACTACCTGGGGAACAGCGGCACCCGTAGAATCCAACACAATGAGGTCCACCCCAGCCTTGGCCGCCGTGTAGAGAATTGACAGTCCCTTCTCCATGGATTCGGGCTGGTACAAATCGAACAGGTCACTGTTGTTGATCGGAACCCCAAGAGCCTTGGTGTATGCCAGGTCCAAAGTGTGCTCCCAATCGATGTACACCGTGGACAATCCGCGAGCAGCCGCTTGAGCACAGACACTCAGGCAAAGAGTCGTCTTGCCAGCCGATTCTTGTCCGTACAAATTGACAAGGCGGCCTCGGGGAAATCCAGGACAGGGCAACACGCCGTACTTGTTTGGTCGGCCCCCGATAAGGAAATCGATAATGATTGACCCCGAGGGGAGATGGGGGAATGACACCTTGATCTTGTCTTCATCGATCTCTACATGTGAATCGTCATCTTTGAGAACCTTTTCCAGAACTCCCCGCATTTGGGCAAGTTTGCTCATCGCTTTTGCCGGAGTGGCGGCAACAACATCCTTACCTTCTTTAGCTTTCCTAGCCATGCTAGATTTCCTCCGACCAACGGAAAAACCGTTCGTCTTCCCTAAACAAGATCCCCTTCACTTCCATCTGACCCGCCCGCTTCCCTTTCGTGATCTTCCTGAAATCGAGAAATTGTTTGGCTTCAGTAGCCGTCAGATCTTCGATGGAAATCTCCCCATCATGGAACTGCCAGAAGCGCGATGCAGTGCGGGCGATCCAAAATGCATCTGCCTCGTTATGGTTCATGACCACGCCCTCGGCCTTCTTGGCCGCTTCTACCATATCGGGTTTGGTCATTTTCCATCCGGCAGGACGCCCCAAAAAGTCCCGGGCATGCGCTTTCACCTGCCCTGGGGAAAAGAACACCACGTCAATCTTCTCCGCCCGCAAAGCTTCGCAGGTGTACAAGAACAATCCGTACATCCCTTCGGAATAGAGATCCTTGAACACAGGATATTCAACTCCCATTCGTTGGACTTCTAACTGCCGAATGAGTTCCTGTACATTCTCTCGGATTCCGACATACCGATCTACAAACAGAGTCTTAGCCGAGGTCTGAAAACGACCCCGAACAACACAGCGTCCTGGCGATGCCAAGTCTGTGTTGTATAGAGCCCAGCCAAAATTTGTCAGCGAAGGATCGAACCCCAGTATTCGCAAATAAATACCTTGATTCGGGGTCTCCGGGACAAAAAACTATCCCGGAGACCCCGACACGGATCAGTGATCGAGAAGATCGGCAACCAGGCCGTCAAGGTCCCCGGTGACGTTAGCAACCGGTCCAGATACCGCACTGCCCACCGAGCCGCCAACCAGCTTCGCGCGGATCTGCTCTACGGTCATCACACGACCCAGTTCGCCTTGAATGTTAGGAATGATCTGGGCCACAGCACTCAGGATGGGATCCATAAGTGCTTTACCTTTGTCACCCCCGTCCAGGAACTTGCGGAGCAGATTTTCTTTGCACGGCTGGAAAATCAGCTTCTGGTACTGGGCATCATCGCACTTGACTGTGATGTCATGAAGTGCAAACGGGAACTCCCGATTGATCTGCACCAAAGTCTTGTACTTATCGCCGGAGAACACGAAAGCCGCGACTTCGACATCCCCCGATGAGATCCGGTTGGTGTCGGGCTTACCGTCCGCCTTGATGGGCCACACAGCAACGATCGTCCCCACCTTGGTCTTCGGGGGCTCCCCGCCAGCAAGCTTCGTGATCTCCGGCCCGTTGTTTACGATAAACCCAACCCCAGGAATGTAAGAAATCGGAGCACCCACAAAATTAGGTGCCTTGGGCTCCTCGGCCGTACCCAGATTCGGGTTCTTGTCCTCCGACCCTTCATACCACAGGAAAGAGAAACGGTACGTATGTCCCGTCTCCCCCTTCCACCGCCTGGTCTTCCCCCCTCCAATGTTTTCATCCCCAGAACCCATCGTGAACTGCTGGAAACCCTGAACTGCCATAACGAACCTCCAAAACGTTTTATGCCTCGACGAGGTCGTGTCTCTTAGCGGACATTGCCTTCGTCAGGGAACATTACCCATAGGGGGATGAAATCGTCAGACTGCGTTGGGATCTTCGAAAGATGAAAGAAGATCATCGATCTCATCCAAAGACGATTCTACCTGAACCTTCTTTGCAGGCTTTGATTTGGCCTTTCCTAACGATGAAGATCGATCAAGAAAGGCATCTACATCTTTTTGATCCACTTGGGCAGGAAGGGCTTCAGTCAAACCCAAAATGGATTCTTCCTGCATCGGCTCATTTTCCTGCACAGGATCCGGGGGAACTTGGTCGATCGGAGTTTCTTCAACCGGATGTTCGAAGAGACTGACATGTTCGGCCGGGAAATCCCCCGTCTTTTGGGCAAGATGAATCTCGGATTGCACCCCGGCCAAAAGTTTATCTACCGCATCCACGTCGGCCCCGGTGGCTTGTTTCCGATCTATCTCTGGAGCGTGCGGTACGGCGGATCCCCACCTTCCCCCCAGGCCCAATTCTTCACTGCACAAACGAATCTGATCCCGAAGCCGACCTTCAGTGTCCTTGAGGTCGGCATGCTTGGCTTTGACTACCGTAAGAACAGCTTCGAGATCGGTTACCAGGATCTCCAAGTCCCCCGTTTCCCCGATTTCTGTCCGGAGTTTCATCGCAGCGATAGCATCACGGTCACTGACACTCCGCCCGGCACGGGTCTCAGGATCATTGGCAAACAGACTCTTTCGTGCCAAGTCCAAATCGGCCTGTGCCCTGCGCAAAGCCCTCTTGGCAGCGCCCAAACGTTGGGACAAATCCAGGTAAATACGATGAACCCGATCCAACATCCGACGAACTTCGGCAGTCTTGGCATTGAGACGCTTGGGGCCGAAAGCCACTGGATCTGGATCCAGGGGCACCGACAATTGAGCCAGTTCGGTATAGATGTCGTTGATTTCCGTCTCTGTGAATTCCGTCATCCGGCTTTGCCCCCATTACCGTTGGCATCTTCGAGTTCGGCCAACATCAATTGGGTGTAGTTGTACTTGATCGTCTGAAGGGCATCGTCTCGCTGTTCAGGAGTGATGTTGCCTCCTGCCATGGCATGATTATGCGCCGCAATGTCCGCTTGCATGGCCAAAGCCAAAGCGGCCATCCGACTTTCTTTCAGGGTCAGGCCGCGGGAGATGGCCTCTTGCATGTCCCCGTCCTGAGCCGAGTTCAGATCGGCGGCCCCACCAGCATCATCCTGAATGGTATCCCAGCCGGCAGAGAACCCCACATAGTTGTCCCCGTACCGGCCTTTGACCGAACGAGTACACACGATCTTGGTGATACGCATGTTGGAACGGATCTTAGCCAGGGCCTCCCGAAACGCGATTTTCTTTTCTTCCGGAATGCTTTTGGAACTCATGTGTCCAGCCTCAACAGCGGTTACCTCTTCATACCCAGACCGTCAGTGAGAGGGGGAGATACGATCACGGAACAAAGTATTCCGGAGATCTTCTCGGTCATTGGCGACCGCCGCGGAAAGGGCCGAGTAGGTCCCAACCAGAATGACTCGTTTCCGTGCCCGGGTCACAGCCGTGTACAAGAGATTCCGTTGCAATTGGTGCCGGAAAGAATCCACCAACGGCATCAGGATGACATCATATTCAAGTCCCTGTGAGTTGTGATTGACAATTCCATTGCCCACAAAAGAATGATCTTCAGCAATGACATGAAGATCAAACACTTGGGCTTCCCCAGAATCGATTTGCACCACGGGATCAAAGAACAGATCTTCTTTCATAATGGAATACAGTTCGGGGCTCAAATGTTCCAAATCGGGCACGATGTGCGCCAAAACCTTTAGATGATTTACCCTAACGGGTCGCCCTGCCGCCAAATGACAGATTAGCCTACCCGCCAACTTGGCTTCGGGGTAATTTCGACCACTCCGGGCTCTCAATTTGGCCCTGAGATCAATCACCAATTGTTGTCCGTTGGGCACTCGCCCCACATTACTCTTACTTCGGGACCCTTGGGCAACCGATCTGGCAAGACCATCACGTTTAGCGGGAACAGTGAATCCGATCATCTGTTGAAATCGTTGTCTGTCAGATGCCCCATAGATCTCAATGCGGTGATAAGGAGCCCATTTTTTTGACGGGACAGCATCTCTAACCTTGTGTCGTCTTGAAACGATCCCCATCCCAAGTAACAGCTGTTGCACTTCGTAAACCATCTTCGAACTGGATGACGTTAGGATTATAGCCCCGCCAGTACAGCTGCCATCAGTATCAAATAAACCTCTCAAAAATGATGCTTGTACTTCAACGGGGCTCCTGAGCACAACCCAGGGGACATGTTTGCCGGGGGCTTTAGAAAACCCGATCCCGCACCAAACAAGAAAAGCCCTCAACATTCGTCCAGACCATCTCACATGACCCTTTCCAAACACGGGTTTGATTCCAAACTGGGATTCAGCAATATCGGACACGGTTTGAAGAAAATTTCGGTCTTTTTGGAAAACCCGAATATAGCCATCAATTGCATCTGTAACGTCGCCGTCCCCTAGCATGACCCCCATCAGCCACGCCAGATCAGATCCGATCTTCAATGGAATCTCCCCATGTCTTTTGACAGGTCCGCGACCCCTATCGACAACAAACCCAGAAGTATCCACCTCACAATGCACACAATTACCAACCCCCTTGCGGATTACCACGGAGTCACCAAGTTTCACGTCGGGCAGTTTTTTCCACACATATCCGTGGATTTCATCCAGAACTAGAATGGGATGACGATGACTTCCCTCAACAGAATATCCGTGCCGAGTGCTGATTTTAATTGTGGGCTCGACATCCCCTACAAACACCTGGTCCGTATCAGTCCAACCATGACGACCTGCCACTGTGAATTTGGCATCAGATAGACGTTTGATACATGAAGCACCCCCCGATTCGACCAAATCTTGAAGGGGGATCAAACCTTCCGAAGTGTGAATCAAAGTATCCCCCACCAAACACTTGTGACAAGTGCAGCAATAGGCCAACCGCAGCAGCTTGGACGCATCTTTGAGGGGGACACAGACATGCAAGGGGGGTTCACCGAAAATCTTGATTTCGATCTCCTTGGCTTTCCGATCTATCCGAGCGACTTTCCCAACATCCCCGTTGAAAACTCCGAGTGTGTAATCGTTCTTGACGACCATGATCCGATCATCCTGCCGGACAGTGTCGTCCCCCAATCGAATTTCCATGAGCCCAGTTCCCTGGGGATTGAGCAGTTCCCGAAGTCGGGAATTCAGATTCGTAACCCCCACCGTCCCAGCATGCCTCGGGGACAACACCTGAAAGTTCTCTCGGCGGGAGTACAGATCTATCGCTGTCTGTTCAATGAATGTTAAAACGGCTTCTTCTGATGGCACTTGAACCAATCCGAAATCCGACTCGGGATCGCATTCGGGCACCTCTCCCCGATGAATGGCATGAGCCGCATACACAATCGCAGAGGTGTCCTTCTGCCGGAAAATCTCAGTGAGGTTCACCACGGGGAATCGATCCGAGGCAATCATGTCCCGAAGAACATTGCCCGGCCCCACCGAGGGCAGCTGGGCAGCATCCCCCACAATGACAACCCGACATTCAGGAGCCGTGCAAGACATGAGTCGATACATGAGGTGTTGATCCAACATGCTGGCCTCATCCACAATGACCACTTCGGCCGGATGAGGATTGTCGGAACCATAACCCCATACGGTGTCCTTGTCGGGAGCATTGGTTGAACCCGCTTCTGCCGCCCCCCCGATGAATCCTGCATATGTGAACTCTCGGGTTTCTTCACTGATCCCCTTGGCAGCGAAAGCCCGATGGATGGTGTACGCAGGAGCCCCCGTCCGGGCTGTCAGGTTCTTGGCTGCGATCCCGGTAGGAGCACACAGGAGGAACCTGACTCCGGCGTTCTGAAGAATGCGAACGACGGCCCGTAATGAAGTGGTCTTCCCAGTGCCTGGCAGTCCTGTGAGAATCGAGAACGGGGTCGTAAGAGCATTCAGAACGCCTTTCTTCTGATTTTCAGACAACTCCAACCGTTCAAGTTCACCCCATTCCTCGACAGCAATCTTGGCTACGGCTTCCAGCTTGGGTCGTTTCTTCGCGGCTTCCTTCCCAGTCCGCAATCCGGTGGAACCCAACCGTTTGGCATAGTTCGAAGTATTCAGTCCCGTCGACCCGAATCCTGCGGTTTGCAATCGTCGGGTGATCAGTTCAGCCGAGTCTTTCTCAATGCCATAGGACCAGGATTCGTAAACCGCCGTTGTTCCAGACCGGGTCGTCCGGTCAATCACGAGCTCCTTGGCCTTGTGACATTCAGCTACCGCTTGGGCCAAAGATTTTTTGGTCACTTCGGGAATGATCCCTTGGACACCCAAGAACAATTGTCCCGTAGTGAGGAACAAATGCCCGTTGGACCTCTGCTCCCGCACAACATACTGGACGGCACCCTTGACTCGATGTTGGGACTCGGTCAATCCCATCCGATTGGCGATCTCATCGGCTTGCTGAAAACTGATCCCATCGATACGAACCAACGCCCACGGATTGGTAGACAAAACTTCTTCGGCTTGATCTCCGAAAGTGGACCACACCTCCCGGACTTTCCCCGCGGGCAACCCAAGGTCGTTGAGGAAACCCAAAGCCTTGTAATAGGTCTGGGCCGAATGCCAACGTTGAACAATGTACTTGGCCGTGAAAACATTGATTCCGGGCAGAAGGGCCAATCCGGATTCATCCCCGAGGATCTGCAAAAAATCATCGGCATTGGGGATCTGCGTCCGAATCGACTTCAGGAGTTGCTCGGACACCCCATTGGAAATGAGGATCCGTTCGGCGGTCTCAGCATTCCATCCCTGAGCCAAAACGGGAGCCTTGCTGATCGCCAGTTGCCGGCCATACTCTTTGTGCGTTGTCCACTCGGCTTCGAATCCGATCCATGTTCCGACTTGCACCGCCATCCCAGGAATGTAACCCCGTGCCACAACTCGGTCATTGGAATCGTCCAAAGCTATTTTGAGGATGTAGAACGCCTTGGAGGAATCTTCATACACCACAGAATGAACCCGTCCAGAAAAGTACACCGTTACTTCTCCTTGACCACGGAACAAAAACGATTCAACAGATCCCGCAGTTCTTCCGCCTTGGTACTCATTGCTTCGACAGAAGCGAGATCGGGCTGGGACCTGAGGTTGAGAATTGGTACCACCAGAATACGTCCCATGTGTCCTTCGAGTTCGTTCAAACTGTTTGTCAGTGGGAGTTCTTCCCCCGAAGAATCTTCAATTGACCATCCATAGTCGGGATGGTTTTGGAGGATGCCTGTCTCAGACAGATGCAAAAGGTATCCGGGATTCCGATGATGCCCCGCCGGGCAATGGCCCGAAGATTGCCACATACAGCATCCCCCACCCCAACGTTGCGGGTCGGGCGGCACACTGGGCAGATAATGCATGACCAGATGTACAGGTCCCTTCCCAACGAAAGCCATCAAAGCGGAGTACACCCGTTCGGGAGGTCCGTCATCGGGCTTGACCCAAAAGACATTCTCAGAGTCCTTGTAGAAGAGTCCTTCCAAATGAAGAAGGTCAAATTTTGACACGGGAATCCTCCTACGGAGGACATTACCCGTAAGAGGCAAACGTCAATCTCGGATCTTGGGCGAGGTCAAAGTGCAGGTGTCATTGGTGCAGAAACGCTCTTCCGTGGATGCATCGTGAGTCGGTGCCCGCAGATCCAACGGGGACAGACGAGCAACCATGGCTTCGTATTCGTCTTTGGTGATTGCCTGATAGGGCGGTTGGACATATCCGTGATCCCCTTCAGCCAGGGGCAAGAAAGAAATGGATTTGAGTTTGTCCTCAAAAATAGAAAGGGCCGTAGCGATGTCAGTAGCCTCGTGAGTCTTGAATGTCACCGTGCAACTGACTTGATTGTCTGACCAATATCTTTGCATGTCCACTACATTCTGCAGTTGTTCCCACATGGTCACATCGGCTTTGCCCTTGGAAAAGAATTCTTCATGAACAGGGAATTCCACCACCGAAGTATCATCCGCGTATGCATCGGGTTCGACCCGATAGCCCGCATCCCGACAAGCTTTCACCAATGGGCTGGTGTTCTGAACCCGCACTCGTCGGATGTAAAACTCGGCATGGGGATAATGGATTCCAGGAGTCGCCCCACACAACAAAGAAGTGGTTCCTGCCGGTTTCACGGAAGTCATCTTGATGGAACGGGGGACACACAACCATTCGGAATAGATGCGATCCAAATCCTGGACGGACTGATAGCCTTGATCACACCAATTCAAGAACCTACGACGGCCATGCTTGTTCACGGCTTGGATAATCCCCGACATGGAACATCCAATCCGACGGTTCCGCATCATGATCGCATTGGTGCGTTGATCATGGGTGGGCACCAACGTAACTGTTTTGGCATAGAGATAAGCAAATTTGAGGGTGCGTTTGAAATCTTCCAAAGTATCGTGATGTGCTGGAAATGTTTCAACTAAACAGCACAATTCTCCGCTCTCAAGGTTTTGCTCGGAGCACGGGTTTGACCCCATTACCCTATGATCTTTATCGTCCGGATGTCCGTCCATTCTCGAGAACCGACGAGCATTATCCAACCACATGATCCCCGGTTCCCCATTGATAGCAATTGCTTTTGCCACTTTGGAGTAGTCCATGCCGATTTGGGCAAAGATGGAGTTGTTCGAAGCCCAGCGATGGTCTTTCAAAGCTTCCTTGTCCTGTTTTAGATTGCTGAACTCTTCATCGTTAGGATCCCCAAACAT
>Ga0172375_10007950_pt1 | contig 14402 bp, 20 predicted proteins | sample LakKiv1m_FD_114537 | JGI IMG/M metagenome (GOLD analysis project Ga0172375, IMG submission 114537) | Freshwater microbial communities from Kabuno Bay, South-Kivu, Congo - kab_092012_11.1m | ecosystem: Environmental > Aquatic > Freshwater > Lake | place: Democratic Republic of the Congo... | reverse complement strand
CAAACAATCAAATTAGAGCTACGAGTGGAGCACCAGCTCTCAAACTGACGTGGGATTTTTCTCTGATTTGAATATTTCATCGACAAATTTATAGTTTCTAATTCAAAAAATTGAATTCTGGGATTGTTAACCTTTAACAGCAAAATAAAACTTATAGATAGTTAGACTTAATGTCTAGCTTTTTATTGTATAATATAGTATATAAATGAAAGGACTATAGAATCACCATGAAATTTGAAAATGCGTATATTGAAATGTTAAAAGGTAAAAAAATTAAGCGTCCAGCTTTTAAAGGTTACTGGTTTATTGATGCTATAACTGGAAAATTAACTACGCACCTTGCCAGCGGAGAGGAAATCGATGTTGGAGATTTTGATTTAACTGTTCGCAACGTTTTAGCTGAAGATTGGGAGGTTATTCAATAATGTTAACCCCAGAACAAGTCAATAAGAATAAACAAACATTTTTAGACCTGCTCTCGCAAATTAAAATTGAGGGGGCTGATATTGCTGGACTTACTAATTTTCTATTAACTAGTGATTTTTTTACTGCTCCTGCATCTACACTTTATCACAGCCACTTTGAAGGTGGTTTATGCCTCCACAGTTTAAATGTTTATAACGAGTTAATTCGATTATCTAATATATATGCGCCTGGAAAATATGATGCAAATAGTTTACTTATCGTAGGTTTATTACATGACCTCTCAAAAACTAATTTTTATGAGAAATACACGATGAATAAAAAGGTTTATTTACCATCTGGAACTAAGCATGATAATTTGGGTAAGTTTGATTGGTTTGCTATGGAAGCTTATAAAGTTAAAGAAGTAGATGAACGCTTTATTGGCGGAGAACATGGTACAAACAGCATGTTTCTTATTAGCAAATATGCGCCGATGACTTATGAAGAAAGTGTTGCCATAATTAATCACCACTTCATCAATGACAACAACGGAATAATCAAAGATATCAGCGCTATCTATAATAAATATTCTCTAGCAACGTTAATTCATTTAGCCGACATGGTTGCGGTATATTTGCTTGAAAATAAATAGACATGGTAAGTAAAGTAATAGAACAACAATTAAAAAAAGTTCAAAATGCGAATCTGTCTAATTACAACCCTGAAACTAACACATATTTTATAAAACGCCGCGTTGATATTAAAATAGAGGAAGATTCTGGTTATATCATTCATCTTAAAGATTCAGCTTTTACTAATAGCGCCATTATAACTAATTGGAATAATGGATCTTTTCCTAAAACATGCTATTTGAAAATCGATGTTAATAAAAAGATGAATAATATGATTAAGATTGTTGGCGTTGGTTATGACATTATAAGTAAGCAAGATTTAGCTATATACTGGTCTGGTTGGCTATGTCTTGATAACATCGATATTATTGAAAAACTATAATGGATATTTGAAATCAATTGTATATTAATATGAAAGAAGATGAAAGTGAACATGCAAAGCCTTCCAGTAAAGTATAGACCTACAGAATTTAAAGAAGTTTTGGGGCAAAAATCAGTCATTAGAATCTTAGAAAGGCAATTAGAATCAAATAATATTACTAATTGTTATTTATTTTCAGGACCGTCAGGAACAGGAAAAACGACATTATGTCGTACATTAGCTTCTATGATTAATAAAGGTCAAGGAGAACCCATTGAAATTGACGCAGCTTCTAACAATGGTGTTGATGCTGTCCGCGACATAATTGATGATGCAACAAAAAGAAGTATTGATAGTGAATATAAAATATTTATTGTGGATGAATGTCATGCGGTAACCTCGCAGGGATGGCAAGCTTTCCTCAAATGCATTGAGGAGCCGCCTAAGTACACAATATTTATGTTCTGCACCACAAATGCGGAAAAGATTCCTGAAACAATTATGAATAGAACTATGAGATTCAATATTTCTAAAGTTGATACAAACCTCATTAGAAATAGATTGATTTATATTTGTGAACAAGAACATTTCACAAATTATTTAGAAGCTTGTGACTACTTATCCAAACTTGGTAATGGCTCTGTTAGACAAAGTATCGCATATCTAGAAAAATGCTCTAATTATGACTATGATTTATCTATTAGTAATGTATTAGAATGCTTAGGTAATTTCTCATATGATTCATTATTTGATTTAACTGGAGCAATTTTGAATAAAGATGAAGCATATATTTTAGAAACCATCGACAACTATTATAATGCAGGAAATGATTTAAAATTGTTTGTTGAACAATATCTTGAATTTGTAATAGATTTAACGAAGTATTGCATATTCAAGAACATGAAACTATTAAAGATTCCAACAAGTTTAGAACATCGATGCTTGGGTTATTCAAACATTCAAGACATATTAGAGTTCTCAAAACGACTGGTAGAAAAAGTCTTAGAGGTTAAAAATGCTATCAAATATGACCCTAACCCAAAAACAACCATCGAGGCATTATTAATAATGTTATGCAGAGGTGAATAAAGGAGATATTTTATGAAACTAAAAGATTTATTAGAATCAGGTGCTGTAAAAAAATTTAACTTAGATATTATTGGTGTAGGATGTCATTGGCAAACGCCTGCAAAAAATGTTATTATCTATTCTGGTGAAGTAACTCATGACTACTATGATATAACAAAAGAAACCGTCGATGAAAAATATTTAAATTTCTCTGTAGTCGACCTGACCGGGTTTGATGATGGTTTAACTATTGCCGTCGAGGCTGCCGATCCTAGTGCGGTAGAAGAACAAACAATAAAAAAACTTGAGAGCAAGGTTCAAGAACTGCAAGAAATTTGCTTTGAATATTCTCAGGGCGTATATGAACTATTAGGTGAATTCTCAGATGAATCTGCATTGAATCCTTTTGAACGATTATCTTTAAAGCGACTAAAAGCTATTATAGATAAAAACCTGGCTAACAATAATTATAAAAAGTATTTAGAGCACAGATATATAGATAAAGATTTAGAAGCGTTACAAAAAGAGGTTGGTAGGGTTAATAGAGAAGTTGAAGAATTGGTGGAAGAACGTAATAATACATTTATTAAAAACGTTCTAACAGACACTTATCCTGAAGATGATACCGACACGCTAGTAATAAAGTAATATAAAACTGATTTAATGTTGATTCTTTTTTCATTGTATAATATTATATATTAGATAATGATAAAAGGTGGTGCTTATATATGAAAATTAAAATCAATATTCATGATAGAGGAAAAACCTTTTCCGTTACAAAAGAGATCCCTAATAAAGAACACCTTGCAGCTCAAATAAAATATCCACACATTATATATAAAGATAAAACTAAATATACACGAAAAGCAAAACATCGCAATAAAAAAGGAGAATAACAAGATGAGTACTAATTGTTCAAGATGCAGACACAGCACAATTTGCAGATATATAGAAGACTACAAAAAATTTTCAGAAAAAGTTATGTCTTTAAGAAATATAGCAAGAGCAGAAGGAATCGATACATCGTTTTTTACCTTAGAGGTTGGTTGCCAATTCTTTAATGATAACGGATATTTTAACCCCTTTAATCCATTCCCTCGTGGAAATGATGACTTAAACAAAAGAACACTTAATGAATTTTATGATAAAATCAATCAAAATCCTTGTGATAATTGCCCAAGCAAGCCAGACCTCAGCAAAGGTACATATATTGGGGACTCGCCATGTGATTGGTGTCAGCACAATCCAAATAAAATAACCTGTAAATAAAAAACTAATACCATTATATGTTTATTTAGAGGGGGGGACAATGCATGATTGGTCAAAAGAAATTATTAACAATTATAAACAATTTTACAATAGATACATTTCCAAGGTCCACCCTTTTTGTTGCAGAGCGAGGCATGGGAAAACATACCCTTATTCAGCATATCAATAATAATATCTTAAAGCTTCCTGTAATAGATATAACAGAAACAATTTCAAGTGAACTCATAGATCAAATATATAGAAATCCTAACCCTTATATTTATGTAATCGATTTATCTGAAATGACAGAAAAAGAACAGAATATAATGTTGAAATTCATTGAGGAACCACTTAAAAATTCCTTTATCATGCTGTTAAGTGAAAATCAAAATATGGTTCTAGAAACAATTATAAGTAGATGTGTTGTATTCGAGTTTGAAAATTACACAAAAGATGAGCTAAAAACATTTATATCAGGTAATGATGATTCAGATTTAATTTTACAGGTTATTAAATCACCCGGTAAGATATTGACAACAAATACCCGAAACATTAACGACATAGTTGAAACATGCAATAAAATAATTTCTAAATTGGACAAAGCTAATTACGCTAATACTTTATCAATAGCATCTAAAATTAACTTTAAAGATTCTTTTGATAAGTTTGACTTCGACATATTCTTAGATTCCCTTAGTTATAGCCTGTTCTCGGCGTTCATTAAAACAGATAACAAGTTGATGTTAAAAATGTATGAACTAACGAGAGAACAGCGTAAACAGTTAGTAGATAAGAGATTAAATAGAGAGATATTCTTCAACAATTATATAACGAAATTATGGAAAATGGCTAAAGGTGCTTAGTTAATGGATAATAAGAAATTAAAAGAAAAAATCAAAACAAATACGCTAGACGATGCACCCATCATTTTGGTGTATGAAGATAATACCTTCATTTGTCACCAATATATTAACCAAATCGTTAAGAACAAGAGATTAGAAAAACTTAATATTAATAAAATTTCAGACATAACTGGCGATGATAAATTATTTGACAATGCGCCATCAACAATATATGTGTATGAGGTAGACAAATTAGATGAATATGTTGACCCTGAGTTAAAAAATCTCATCATTATATGCAAACAGATTATAAATACCAACAAAGATATAAATGTAGTTAAGATAGATAAGCTCACAAACTGGCAAATAGAGGATTATGTAAAGACGCGCGCTCCAGGGCTGTCTGAGCCTCAAGCAAGATGGTTATGTGAGATTAGCAAATACAATATATATCGTTTGCAAAAAGAATGTGATAAGCTAAGTATATTTAGCGGTGAGCTTCAAAAGTTACTATTTAATGAAATGAATGAAGAAAATATGTTTTGTGACCTAAACAATCTGACAATATTCAATTTTATTACCGCAGTTGTTAATAGAGATTATACAACCATAACTGAGGTTTTAGAAAATATTAGGTGGATTGATATAGAACCGATTGGGGTATGTAATGCTTTGCTGAAACAATTCAAGGTAATTATAGAAGCTAAATTTTATAACCAATGGTCAGAAACAATGTTATGTTCTGAAAAACAGTTCAAATATCTTAAGTATAATCTAGCGCACAAATACGGCGCCGAGAGCCTTGTAACTGCTTATGAAAAATTAACATCAATAGATTATTTGTTAAAATCTGGATACTTGCCGGAAAATACTATCATCGATTATATTCTAATAAATATTTTAACGATTCAATAAATATAAAAGGATAATGTATATGCAAAACATAAAAATAGCTGTTGGTGGAATGACTGCGTCGGGAAAAAGCACGTTAGTTCGTAATTTATCTAAAACACTAAATATTCCCGCAATGGATGAATTTGCCGAAGATGATGTTGTATTTAACACAATATTAAAATGATTATATGAAGGTGTTAAAAATGTGTCGATGTTGTTACAGCTGTATTTTTTACATAACCACTGGTCAAGTCAAAAAGAGTACATTAATTCAGTAATTGTTGATAAACATATTATTGAAAACCTAATTTTTGCTGAAGAAAATTTGTCCGCAGAATTGTTAGAGCTGTATAACGGAATATTTAATAATTATGTAGAACATGTTCGCAAACCAGACTTTTACATCATAATACAAATTGATTGGGAAACATTCAAGCAGAGAATTATGCAGCGCGGAAGACAACAAGAAATTGATAATTTTGAGGCTAATAAAGATTACTTCAGAAAACTTAATACAACATATATCTCAAAATTAACTGCTTTATGTGATAAATTTGATATACCATATTCAATTCTTGATACTGTAGGGCTATCAGAACAAGAAACCTTATCAAAAGCTCTCGAAATTGTTAAAAAAAATATTCTTAATTAATGTATAGAGGCTGCTTGTATATTAATATACTGAATCGGTGGTTGAACGGTTAGGCTCTGGTCTGCAACACCAGCTAAGCGGGTTCGATTCCCGCCCGATTCTCCAATTATTAAAAAATAGTTGATAAAAATATGCACTTATTATATAATATTCTAATTACAGATGCTTTAATACCCCTGTCGGTAAATGGAGATGCCACTTCGCTACGAACGAAGAAACGTGTAGGTTCGAGTCCTGCTTGGGGTGCCAACGGAGAGTAAATTCAGACAGTCTGGAGCACACCCGCTAAGCGTTGCGTATCGCAAGGTATCTGTGGCAGCAACAGTGCTCTCCGCCATACTTATTAAATTTAATGCTAAAATATATATATATGTTAGATTTATTGTATAATATATTATTAGTTATATATTATGCGGTGAGACGCAGAAGAAAAACTGCCCAAACCCAACTTCAGCTGCACAAAAAAGCCAAGAGTGGAGAATTAAGGCTAGGTACCTTAGATAGTAACAAGTGCCCAACAGCTGTACGAAGAAGTCCGTGTTGGCAACGGCAGTAAATTTTGCGGGGTAGAGCAGTCTGGTAGCTTGTTGGGCTCATAACCCAAAGGTCGGAGGTTCAAATCCTTCCCCCCGCGACCAGTTTGCATAAAAGCGAAGGAGCCTCAGCTTCGTTATTATGCAAAAAAATTATGTAGATAGAGATAGGAATTTATCTGCAAACATCAAAAAAACTAAAAGGAGAGTTATTATGGAAAAAATTTTAAATGCAAAAGAAAAAGAAGAAACAAAAGTGGCTTACAGCTATTACAGCAAAATTCTAAACAAGCCGTTTGATACGGTTGATGCATTAGTAAAAGCAGAAACAGAAATGAAAGAAGCCGAAGCCAAAAAAGAAGCTGAAACGTTAGCTAAACGTAATGCTGCTAATATTGTGAACAATGCTATTGATGTATACGAAGAAGGCAAAGTTAATCTTAACGAAGTGGTCGCTAATGCTTATAATGAATATAAGGCAAAAGTTACCGAAGCTGAAAAATCACTTGCGGTTCTTGAAAAAGACGCTACTGAAAAACTTAATAAATGGTTATCAGAACATCCTGATCAAGGATTCCATTACACATATAAATCAAAAGACGGCAGGGTGGTTAGAGATTACACCTACTACAATAATAGACATAACGTTTTAGATAACGCTGAAAAAGTAATGCGCCTATTACAAGACCTTTGGTTCAAGTAGCAAAATAAAATTAACACTGAGGCATATAGCTGCAAGAAACTGCAGCTATTTTTATTTATAAATTGTATAATATATTATATTGGAAAATTATTTATGAACACAGATAAAAAAGAAATTCGAACGATGTGCAAAAAAGCAAAATCATATCAAGCTTGGAGAAATCCAACCCATGTTTGGTTTGTGACCTTGTTTGATGAAAAAAATGAATCTTTTTTTGAAATTCAATACAGTGATGTTGTACTATCAAGACGAGAAAGATTATGGATTGAAAAATTGTTGTGTTCAATAAAGGAGAAACAAAATAATGAATAGTATGTATTTTAATGAAGAGCAAGTTGATTCAGGCGAAATGATTGAGTTTTTAAATATTCTTTTAAAACAATGTTATGGTAAGAGTGAAGATTATAATGATATTCATATTAAACCGGTTGATTGTCATGCGTTTATAATTGAGTGGAACCAGATTCCATGGTCTGGAGAGTATGGCGGTCATTTCCAATTCATTGAAGAAGACCAAACAGTTATGATTGAAAAGTTTTTTCCAGACAATCATTCTGAAATGTGTTATGACGAAGATGATTATAAAGAAAGATTAAATGACTTCTTGAAAAATAATCCTGGTTGGGTTAAGACTGCTTATGAAACGTGGACAAATGAGCTTGAAAATAAAGCGTTTAATGATTATCTAAAAGAACATACCATTAAGTTCTCTGACGAAGATGCGCAAGGAAAATGCTGCGATAAAGATGGTGAAAACAATGAATAATAAATTTCTTTACAGCTGTTTTAATAAATGGATAGGCAGTATTTGGTTTATTGCTGATACTCATTTTGGTGATGATGAAATGAAGACAATTAGAAGTATTTCAGATGATGAACTAGTTAATAGAATCAATATAAAAGTATCTAAAAACGACACATTAGTTCTATTAGGAGATGTCGGAGATTTAACCTACATTAAAAAGCTGAAGGCGGGATATAAAATTCTTATTTTAGGGAATCATGACCGCGGTGCTAGTAATTATCAAAGAAAAACAATTACTCATTATCTAATAAATGGTGAAATTATTCCAGGACATGATGAAAAAAATGATTTAAGTGATATTGCAGCTATTCATGGTCACATAAAATGGAATGGTTCTAATGTAATTAAAATAAAGCACACAAGCGGATTATTTTCTTATGATCAGTGGTATTATTATGAAGACGGCTCAGCTGGTGGAACTTATGAAGAAGATAATAACTTATTCGATGAAGTCTATGAAGGCGCTTTAATGATAAATGAGAAAATCATGTTGAGTCACGAAACATTAGAGACACCATATACATTTAATATCCACGGACACGATCATAATGGAACTGATTTTAAAAAATATGTTTTAAAACGCTATGATGCAGATATGTCTATAAATGATATGTCAGAATACTATTTAGACACAATCAAAAAAGATAATTTAGTACGATTCAATGTATGTGCCGACTGGGTTGGATACTCACCGGTAAGTCTGAAAAACATCATGAAAAGCGGAGTTCTTAAAAACATTGTTGATATTCACCGAGAAGCTATAGATAAAGTTATAAATAAGAAAGAAAGAAATAGCTAATTTGATGCAAGATGTTGCTAAATTTTATGAGTAACATCCCAAATTAACTTATCCTTTCATAGTTTGGGAAGTTACTTTTTATTTATTTGGTTGATAAGTGTTAAAAATTGTATATTATAATAGGTAAAAGGAGCTGATTAATATGTTATTTAAAGATGAATATTTTTTTCTAAGTACCTTTCATATTAGTCCAATTACATTAGTTATTGGTGATAAAGAATGCAAGTTTTTAAACGTTGAAGCAGCTTATCAGGCACAGAAAAATCCAGATATAGCTGATAAGTTTTCACAAGTAAAAGGATTAGAAGCTAAACGAATGGAAGATAAACTAAAAATAACTGTCGCAGATTGGGATAATTATAAATTAATTGCTATGGCGAATGCTTTACACGCAAAGTTTTCCAATAAGTTTTTATTTGCTCAGCTTAAAACAATAACTGAAGATATAATTCAAGATAACTACTGGGGAGACACATATTGGGGCGTTTATAAAGGTTCAGGTAAAAATATATTGGGAAGAATGCTTATGAATATTAGAGATAATGATAATGATATAAATATCTTGTATGATTATATACGAAGCGAGCTGCTGTAAAAGGATAAATAATGATAGACGCAAAAGATTGCTGGTTAAGAGATAATTGTAGACATCTTCACTGTAATGATAAAAAGGGTTGCTTAATACTTTTTAAATTAGATTATTTGTATAATGAAGCTGGAATTTCTATGAAGCTTCGTAAAAACATTCCATTAAAAACAGATGCTGATGGAACTGATTTAGTTGAATTCAAACAGTTAAAAGAAATTCAAGATAATGTTTTAGAGTTTGTTGGTAATGGGCATCAATTATATATTCATTCCAGACAAGCAGGAAATGGTAAATCAAGCTGGTCTATACGCTTGTTGCAGACCTATTTTAATAGGATATGGTTAAGAACTGACCTAAAATGTAGAGCTTTATTTATTAATGTTCCACTGTTTTTATTGAAGTTAAAAGATAACATTTCAAACAAATCGGATTATGTCGAGCACGTAAAAGAAAATGTCTATGATTGTGACCTTGTTATCTGGGATGATATTGGAACAAAAAATTCTACGGTATATGAGGGAGAAAATCTATTGAGTATTATTGAATCACGAATTTCTAAGGGTAAAGCAAATATATTTACATCTAATCTGGATGACAAAGAGTTGCATGAAGCATTAGGTGATAGATTAGCAAGCAGGATTTGTAATTCAGGCTATAACATTGAATTCCGCGGTGGTGATAAAAGAGGGCTTGCTTTAGGAGGCAATAATTAATGATACAGACACAGATGCTTAATTATATTTTAGGTTCAAAAGACGCATCGATAATCACGTTGAATGGACTAACGGATGACTATTTCTCTGATTATAGTGGCGAATATAATTTTATTCGTTCTCATTTGAATACATATGGTAACATCCCAGACATTGAAACGTTCTTAAATGTATTTCCAGATTTTCAAGTTATGAAAGTAACAGAATCATCTGATTATCTTTTATCAGAATTGATGCGTGATAAAAACAAGCGATTCTTAGCTGGTAACTATACTAAAGCACGACAACTTATTATGGACGGTAAAGTAGAAGAAGCTTTAGCAATATTGAAGCGAGCTGCAGATGAATCAACTGAGTTTATTAATTTAAGCGCTGTAGATTTATTGCACGACACGCACCGCTTCGATTCATATTTAGATAAAATTAATAATTTAGATAAATATTTTATTACAACAGGATTTAAAGAACTAGACATAATTTTCGGCGGTTGGGATGTTAACGAAGATGTTGCCACAATTGTTGCACGAAATGGTGTCGGTAAGTCGTGGGTATTAGATAAATGTGCGGCCTCAGCAGCTCTCAATGGAAGGCGTGTTGGACTATACAGCGGTGAGATGAGTGAAGATGCAGTTGGTTATCGCGTTGATGCTTTACTTGGACATATCAGCAACGGAGCTTTGGTTCATGGTGGATGTTCTGTTAAAAATGATTATAAAAAATTCTTGGACAAACTAAATGCTGAATGTAAGGGAAATCTATTTGTCTTAACTCCAAAACAAATTCGGGGAAAAGCAACGGTGTCAGCATTAAGAGCTTTTGTTGAAAAATATAAATTAGATATACTATTTGTAGACCAACACTCATTATTAGAAGATGAACGAAATGGTAAGACAGACGTGGCAGTTGCAGCAAACATTTCCACTGACATTAAAATGTTACAAACGATTAAACGTATTCTAATCATTTGTGTTGCACAGCAAAATCGAGAAAAAGTGGAAAATGGATTTAGCACAACCCAAATTGCTCGAGCTGATAAAATTGGGCAAGATAGTTCAATTATTATTTTTTTAGAAAGAAAAGATGATTTGATGCGTCTATACGTGGAGAAATCTAGACAATCAGGTGCTGGGCAAATATTATCATACCGCGTGGATCTAAATCGCGGAATTTTTGAATACATCCCTGGAGAGAAAGACGCTCTAGCGACTATGGACACAGTAATCGAGCCCGACGATAATATTCGTGATATGCATGATTCAAACAATTTAGAATATAATGATGAGGATGTATTTTAATATCGCTTATGGAACATCTAAAAGTTCGTAACACCAAAATATCAACGCCACTGATAAATATAATTAAGGACATTAAAGGTTCTATTTTTAATGGTAAATTAGCAGTTATAAAACCAATGGGTAATAACGTGCGTGTTTCTTGTGTTAATACAGATCATAAAGGTGGTCATGAATCAAGACCATCAGCAGACATATATATTGGAGATTCAACCGATCGGGTTAACTACGGAACATATTCTTGCTTCACCTGCCAGACATACTGCTCATTTGTTCATTTTGTGGCAATGGCGTTCGACCAATCAGATGTGTGGGCGGAAAAATGGTTAATTGAAAATTATTCCAACGAAACTATTGAAGAAGAATTTATAGATCTACCCCCGATAGACCTTAAAGGTAATAACAAACAGCAGTTTTTAAGTGAATCAATTTTAGATACTTTTGAAAGCTTTCACCCATATATGATTCAACGAAAATTGACTAAAAGAATTATAGAATTATTTAAAATTAAATATGATCCAAAAACAGAAAGTATTGTATTCCCGGTTTATGATGAAAACGATAAGCTCGTTATGCTAACTCGAAGAAGCGTTGAAGGTAAGCGATTTATTATTGATAAAAACAAGCAGAAACCGCTTTATCTGTACAATTTTATAAAAAAAAATAATATTGATAAGGTAATTATTGCAGAAAGTCAAATAGATGCATTAACATCTTGTGTATATGGTTTTCCAGCTATAGCAACTATTGGAGCTATATCAGATTATCAAATCGAGCTGTTAAACAAATCTATCATAAGAATACTATATTTGTTTTTCGATAATGATGAGGCAGGAAAACGTTTTAAAGAAACTCTGATAAGAAAAATACGAAAAGATATTTTGCTGGTTGATGTTGATATTTCAAAAACTGGTAAAAAAGATATTAATGATTTAGATGAAAATCAATTTTGGGAATGTATACATGAATCAGAGAATAGGTTTTAACAAGACATTTAATATAAGTTTAGAAACTGTATATTATTGTGTATTGTAAAATATACGAAAACTACATAAAAGGAGAAAAAAAGAAAGATTATGGCAAGTTTTAAATACGACGCTTATGCAGCTCAACGAGAAGCACAAAAAAGCACAAACCCAAACGGAGGCCTAGGACCAGAAGTACATTTTCTCAATGCCTATTTGAAAGAAGATGGCGATGTTGTTGTTGTGAGATTCCCATATCGCGCAATGGCTGACCTAACATTCGAAACGACTCATTCAATCACCCTCCCAAATAAGAGATATCCATCAAGAGTTCGCTGTGTTGGAGACGGCTGTCCGTTCTGCGCTCAGGGTATCAAGCTCGATACGCGATTTTTCGCAAAATTAATTGCCTATGTTGTTGATGAAACATCAGGTGATGTGAAGCTTCTCAATGCGGTGTGGGATAGACCAGCAGCCTTTGCAGACATTGATGTCAAAAATTTAATGCAAGAATATGGTGATATTTCTAATTATTTGTTTAAGATTAAACGCAACGGAAGCGGTACCGCAACACGTTACACAATCAGCATTGTTATGAATAATACGGTATATAACCCAGCTATCTACAAAGCTGATTTTACAGAATTAGATAAGGTTGATCCAGTTAAAATTTTATCAAAGAGTCTTGAGCAGTATAATGAGGCATTGAATCCATCCGCAAATAACCAAGCAAAGACAGCTCCCGCTGCTCAAACAGCACCTGCCCAAACAGCAACAGCTCCCGCACAAGCAACACAGCCCTCACCGGCAGCGCAACCAGCGCCAATCGCTCAACAACCAGCTGCTCAGCCATCTGTCAGCACACCAGATGACCAACAACGTAGAACAACTCGGTATCAATTTTAAGGTTGATGAATTCAAATAAAAATAAAAGCAGTATAAGCTGCTTTTTTTGTAGCTTGATTATTGTATAATAATACATACACAATATCGGAGGAACATAATGGGTTTAGATAGTTTGTGGGGAGAAGAATTTGTTATTCCCAAAGAAAAAGAAAAAGTAAAAACTATTACAGATAAAATAACAAAACAAAAAGAAACAAACACCTCTGTTGAAAAGCAAATAAAAAGTAAAGCTATTCCACTAAAAGAAAAGCTAGATATTATAACCAAAGAAGTTTATAGAATTTTAGGGAAGCAAAAAAATAATGTTATTGTTATTAAAACAAAAGATGATTTTCATCGTTATTTAGATATCTGTATTCAAAAAGGTCGAGTAGCCATAGACACTGAAACAAACAACAACTTAGACCCAATAACATGCAAATTGATGGGTTTATGTTTGTATACCCCTGGTGCAAAACAGGTTTATATTCCAGTTAATCATAGGAATCCAGACACAAAAGAAAGACTTCCTTGGCAGCTAAATGAAAAAGATATAGCGGAAGGTATTAGACGCTTAATTGATGCAAAGATATTCACTGAAACACATAATGGAAAGTTTGATTATTCGGTTCTTAAATGCACAACCGGTGAATGCATTATTATTCATTGGGATACCTTAATCATCGAAAAATTACTTGATGAAAATAAATATACCTATGTCTTAAAAGATTTATATATTCAACAAGTTGACTCAGAACAAGAAAAATACAGCATCGATAAACTATTTGAGGGTGTTGAATACGCCGATGTTGATCCAGACATATTTGCATTATATGCAGCTACCGACCCATATATGACAGACAAACTAGCTGAAATTCAAATAGCTAAGCTTAAAGACCCCGACTTAGCTAATGTGTTGCGTATAGCTAAAGAAATTGAAATGCCGCTTGTTACCGTTATTGCTGAAATGGAAATGGCGGGCATGGAAGTAGACCAAGAATATGGTCAATTATTAT
>Ga0172375_10007949_pt1 | contig 14404 bp, 16 predicted proteins | sample LakKiv1m_FD_114537 | JGI IMG/M metagenome (GOLD analysis project Ga0172375, IMG submission 114537) | Freshwater microbial communities from Kabuno Bay, South-Kivu, Congo - kab_092012_11.1m | ecosystem: Environmental > Aquatic > Freshwater > Lake | place: Democratic Republic of the Congo... | reverse complement strand
TTTTCTTAGCATTATAGGTAGCAAAAGCAAGACTATTCCGCTCTTCATTAGCAGTATTATAATCAGCAATAGCTTTCTGTCTTGTAGCAATTAAAGCAGAATAAGTATCTTCTTTATTTTTACCTAAATTAACAAGCTCTGAAAAAAAATTCTTTGTGCCTTGCCATTTATCCTTTAACCAGTCACCTACAGAGCCAGTTGAAGTTACACCACCAGAACTAACGCCAGAACTTGTTCCAGAATTCTGACTTGAAGAACTTGAACCAGAGTCAGAACTTGAACCGCCAAACCAACTTGAACCCTCAGTTACCTCAGCAGAGACAATTGATAATACTAAAATGAAAAGAGCAAGAAACAAAATAAGCTTGACATTAATACCTTCTTTTTTATATCTCATGTTTAATGATAATAAAACAGATTTAAATATGTTATGTTTCTAAAGAATATAAATCCAAACAATTAAAATAACTAGCAATCAATTGTAAAGAATTAAATTTTTTGTCCTGTCTTCTGCATTTGTTCTGCATTAAGTTCTTCATATGCCCTTGAACGTTCTTGCATTCCTCTTCTTGCAGCTATTTCAGAATCTCTTTTCATCTTATCAATCCACTCGTATAACCAATCACTTTTTACAACCATAAAGATGAATACTAAAACAGCAATTACTCCAAGTGCAAATAACATAGAAGGGTCATAATTTTGTATTGCATTAATAAGTACTTGTTTTTGAGATTGACTTAAAGTCCAATTACCTGTTACATTACTTTTAATCTTACTTAAAAAAGGCCATAAAAGTGGACTTACTTTTCCATCAAGACTTGTTCCATTATAAGAAAGGCTCTTTGTAACTAAGAATAAGAATCCTGTTTTAAAGAAAAGTATAACAGCATAACCAGCCCAAAGCATTTTCGTTATAAAAATTCCGATTGGCTTAAGACTTGAAGCAGTTACAACAGTTAGTGCACCCAAGCAGATTAATGGAAAAAAAGCAGTAATTGCTAAGCCCATTGCACTATAGGATTGCATTAGAGTTATCAATTCTTTTGAACTGATTAAAAATGTTGCAATAAATCCTGTTGCAAGAGCAAGGAATAGTCTAAGTAATCCATTTTGAGGAAAATAAACATATGAAAGCGCAGAGTATATTAATATAACAACAAGTATAAGCATATAATATTTCATCAGCTCCCCAATTGCCCCAATATTTGAATTCCAAGTACAGCCACTAGCTAAGCATTTTGATTCATCATCACTAAACATACCACATTTACGAATAGACCCACTACAAGAACCGCCCCCACTCTTCCATAAATTCCATTTAGCTTCCCAATCAATACCCAAGAAACCAGAAGAAGAACTAACTGTAACATCATAGCCAGTTATAACCTGGCCTGTTGGCCCTGATGTTTTAACTTGATTATAATTACCAACGACAAACAATACTAATAGTAAAATTAGCAGAAGTGCGAAAAGAGCGGCTATTTTAAAGTTATTTCTTTTGAGATTAACTGATTTAAAGTTAGTTCTCTTATTTCTCTTTTTCATGTTTACTCTATGAAGCAGAGGTTTATAAATATTTCTTTACTTTCAAGGATAATTCGATAAAGATAAATCATGACAATATTTTTAAACTTGAGTATTTTAGATAAAACATGAATAATAAAAGAAGTGTGATGATTTTTTCTTTTGTAATCCTTTTTCTAGGATTAGCAAGTCTCATTATTCCACTAATCTCTGCTCAAAATTTTTATGTTGATTTGCGTTACGGTGCAGACCAAGTAATAAGAGGATTTCAAGATATACTTGGCCCGATTTTTGCCGCACTAATTGGAGTAAGCGAGTTTGATCAGTATTTCTTTGCGAGGGTTTTATTATTAATAGTGGTTTATATTGTTTGTTCAATTACACTAAGTAAGACTTCTATTTTTAAAGAAAGAACTGGCGTAATAGTTATTATATCTGCAGTTGTTGCAATTCTTGGAGCGAGATACATCGCAGAGTTCAAATTTATAGAAGCAATTCTTCTTCCATACGGAACAATAACAATTGCAATAACAACCCTATTTCCTTTCTTGCTTTATTTCTATTTTGTACACAATTCTATTTCAAGCGGAGCAGGAAGAAGAATTGCCTGGATATTTTTTGCTGTAATTTTCTTAGGTCTATGGTGGACAAGAAGAGCAGACACTTCTCTCGACCCTAATTTAAGATGGATATATAACATAGCAATAATAGCTGTTGTAGTAACAGTTATTTTTGATAAGAAAATACATGAGTATTTTGGAATAATGGAAGCTCAACAAGCCAGAAATACTCAACTCGACTATATGATAGCTCAAACAGAGGCAGACATAGCTAAATTAAGTCAAGTTCAGAATCCAACTTCTGCTGTAAGAGACACAATTGATAGATTAGAAAGACGCAAACTGGAGCTCATAAGAAAAAAACACTAAAAAGAAAAAATTAAAATAAGGTTCTCTGTTTCTGCTTGTCTTTTAATTCTTCAAGTTTTTCAAACTGATTATTAATTCTTTCTTCACTAAAATCATGTTCAACTAAAATTTTTCTTATTTTATCAAAATCTATTTTTGGAAATTCAATTTTATAATTCTTGTCTACATCAGGATTCTTCATTAGTTCAAAAATCTCTCTCCAATCAAAATCAATTTTATACTTACCTTCCTTTACAAGTTCATCAACTGCTTCAAATATTTTTTCTTTTGTTTTGTATTCTTTAACTAATTTTAATGCTTTCTTTGGCCCTATTCCTTTTATACCTCCAGGATTATAGTCTGTCCCGCAGAGAATTCCAATGCATATCAGCTGTTCTTTATTAATCTCTAACTCGCCAAGTACATTTTTTAATTCAATTAAAAGAGGTTTTATCTCGATATATCCTGAAGCTGTTTTTCTTTTCTTAGCCAAAGTTAAATTCTGTATTAACTTGGGAGCATCAAATAATAAACAATCATAATCCTGTGAAGCAATAGCATAAACATCTTTTTCTTCTTTAGAGATATAACTTGCTTGTGCTTCACCTTCTCCAGGCGCTTGAATAACAGCAATACCCATTGCCTCAAGCAATTTTTTGCTCTCTTGAATTTTTTCTTTATCTAAATAAACTATCTGTCTTGCATATTTTCCCATTGACTCGATGTCTTCTTTTTCTCGGGCTTCTTCATATTTCAACTGAGCTTCTTTTTTTACATCATTCCTCTTTTCTTGTGTTCCATACTTTAAGTCAGGAGCTTTTCCATCAAAAACATAAATAAGTTTTATTCCTTCCTGAAGAAGATTAATATTTCTATAAAACAATCCAGAAAGATGAGAAGTTACTCTTTTTTTTGAGTCCATAAGCGGAGTTCCATCTGGTTGTCTAATTGTACTTAAGAACTGATAAATAACATTAAATGCATCAACAGCAAGAGTTTTACCTCTAAGGTCAGAAATTTCAATTTCTTTTTTTGGCACAATATCCGATATTTGCAAACCCATAATCCTAACTAGAGAAGCAAATATTTAAAACTAACTAAAACATGTAAAATTATGAAAAATAGAGGTTGGATTTATACAGGCATTTTTTCACTTTTAGTTTTGATTCTCATAACAATAAATGTTCTTATAAAATGTTTTCTTGTGAGACTAGATACACTCGTTAATTCTTCTATTTATTTAATTCAAAATACTCTGCTAATAAATGTCTCAAAAGTAATTGGGATTATATTCGATACTTATACTCTTGTCGGCATATCTTTGATGATTTCAATTATTTTATTTTTTAAAAAGCAAAAGAAGGAAGCTTTATTCTTCTCTATCTCAATGCTCGTGGGAGCACTAAGTATTTTCATAGCAAAACAAATAATTCATAGAGCAAGACCCCTGAATATACTAGTAGCAGAGACTAACTCGAGTTTCCCCAGCGGACATGCAACAATAGCTATTGTTTTCTTTGGCATAATTTTATATTTGATACTAAAGAAGAATCATTCAAAATTAGAAAAATGGCTTGCCCTAATTATTTCACTAATAATGATTATCTTAATAGGCTTCACAAGAATCTATCTAAGTGCTCATTGGATTAGTGATGTTCTTGCAGGTTATTGTCTTGGATTGTTTGTATTAAGTGTTTGTATTTTAATCTACAAGAATTTTAATAAAAAGAATTAATTTTTAAGCAGTTTCAACTGGTTTAGCATCTTGCTTTTGTGTTTGTTTTGGTCTCTCAACTAAAAAATTTCTTGCCAGCATTAAAGGCCCAGCAGAAAAACTTCTTCTAGTCCAAATATAGGTTCTCTTAGATTCCTCTTGAATTGGGCCGTATCTTTCATTAGCCGGAATATGCGAGTAGTCAAAAGTAACTGGTTCAAATCTAAAACTAACAAGCCCCTGATCAAGACCTGCTGATTCGGGTTGATAATATTGAACTGTGTTTCTAAAATCAGCTATAAATTTTTCTTCAGGTCTTAGTGCAATCATTCTATTAACTTCGTCTTGATCATAATTCTTCAAACTTAAATCAAGTGTGCTCTTATATCTAACTCCTTTTAATCCTGCTTCAGTACCATGTGCAGCATTTCTAAAAAATGTCTTTCCATCCTTGTATAATACCATGGCAATATTATCTCTCATATCTGGAACTTCTAGAGCAGTTCTAAGCTCAACATAGGCTCTCTTAAGTCCATCATTTGGAAGTTGACCATCAACAACCATTACTATTCCTGTTCCAGGAAGAACAATAGTATTAACTGTTCCTTTAATAGAAATAACTGGTGAACCAAAACCCTCTAATCGAGAAGCAAGATAATCCATCATTGCACTCTTTTGTTTTTTTGTTGCCATTTTAATCTCTTCTATGATCCCCATGATTTACACGTCTTACTGTAACGTGTTGGTGCTCGCCCTTTTTATCTCCAAAAATAACAACATGCTCTCTTCCAAAAAAACCTTGTAAATAGCTAACTGCATCAGTAAGATATCTTTGATTCTCATGTTTTTTTGAATAGGTTGCATCATCTCTATGTAGTCCAGTTTCACCAAAATCATATATTCTAACAATTTTATGATGTCCAGTATAATCTGTCCCTTCATCTCTTACTTGAACAGCACCATCTGCAACTTCATCAAGACTACCAATAGACGAAACTATACTAGCTACAAAATCTGACATTTTTTGAGCTCTTTGGCTAACTATAGTTGGTTCGCCTTGTGTACTTGGTTTTACTTCTTTCATATACAGATGAGAAAAACATCCTATTTAAAGCTTTCTGTTATGTTACTCCTAAAGAGTAACAGAATAGCACTAAACAAATATATTTAGTTAATATAAAAGCTTTAAATAATCAGCAATCCTTCTCAAGCCATGAAAAAAGAAATAAACTTCATACCTCTTGATTATGATTATTTTGACTTCGAATCAAGAAACTATGTAAAAATTTTTGGTAGAGATAGCGAAGGCAAGCGAGTATGTATTATAGATAATTTCAAACCATATTTCTGGGTTATATTTGATAAAGATATAGATGAAGATAAGCTTGAAAAAATACAGAAACAAATAGAAAAAATTCAGATTAAGTCTGATTTAAGAACCAGCAAAGTAGAAAAAACTACAATAGAAAAAAAAGAATTCCTTGGCAAGCCAGTAAAAGCTATAAAAGTTTCTGTAACAAATTATAAGGATTGCCATGCCGTAGCTGATGAAATAGATTATCCTGAAGTAATAGCAAGAAGAGAATATGATATTCCATTAATAACTAAATATATCATAGACAATAATTTTCAACCATTAGTATGGAAAAGAATTTCTGGCGAAATTCTAAATAACTCTGAGGAGTTTGGGGGCGTAGACTCTGTTTTAGAAGTTGACCTCTGCCTTAAAGCGCAGAGAATCTCTAATTTAGAGAAAAACGAGTCAGATTTTAAACCAAATATAATGGCATTTGATATTGAAACAGATGATTTTGAAATAGGAAAAGGCGAAATTCTAATGATTTCTATTTATAGTAAAGATATAAAGAAAGTTTTGACTTGGAAAAAATGCTCTCATAAAATAGATTACCTTGAGGGTTATAAAACAGAGGCAGATATGCTTGAGGGTTTTGTAAAACATATTAAAGCTGCAAGCCCAGATATACTTGTGGGTTATTTTTCAGATGGTTTTGACATGCCTTATCTTAAAGCAAGAGCAGAAAAAAATAAAGTTGATTTAAATCTTGGAGTTGATAATACAAAACCCTTCTTTACAAGAGGCAGAGTTACTTCAGCAAGCATAGCTGGAATAGTCCATGTAGATTTATTCAGATTTATTGAAACTGTTTTCTCACAATACCTGCAGTCTGAAACCCTGGGATTAGATGAAGTTGCTCAAGAACTATTAGGAGAAGGAAAAAAGCAGATAGAATTTAAAAAATCTTCAAGAATGAATGATGACGAATGGAAATCTTTTTTTGAATATAACCTGCAAGACTCTCTTATAACACACAAACTAACTGAAAGGCTCTGGCCAGATATGTTAGAGTTTGCAAGAATAATACAAGAGCCCCCATTTGAAATAACAAGACAGGGAATGTCACAGCATGTTGAAAATTATATCCTACATAATCTAAAAAAATTCAATGAAATAGCAGAAAAAAGGCCATTGCATGATGAAATAGAGACTAGAAGAAATCTTGAAAAATATGAAGGGGCTTTTGTTTTCCAACCAACACCGGGATTGTATGAAGATGTTGTATTTTTTGATTTCACAAGTATGTACTCTTCAGTTATTGTAACCTTTAATCTTTCTAAATCAACTTTACTTGAAAAGCGAACAAAAGAAAGTCTTCAAGTCGATTTGGATAAGGAAGGAAAGGTTTATTTTGCAAAACAGCCAGGATTTTTTCCCGAGATGCTTATGGATATAATAGAGAAAAGAAAAAAATACAAGTCAGACTATAAGAAAAGCCAAGATAATCTTACAAAAGCAAGAAGTAATGCATATAAACTTCTTGCCAATGCCGCTTACGGCTATCAGGGATTCTTCGGAGCAAGATATTACTGCCGTGAAGCCGCAGCCTCAACAGCAGCACTAGCAAGAAAATCTATTCTTGAAACAATTGAAAAAATAAAAAAAATTGGATTTGATGTTATTTATTCTGATACAGATTCCATAGCTTTCTTAAGAGGCGATAAATCCAAAAAAGAAATTGAAGAGATGCTTGATGGAATGAATAAAAATATGCAGGGCATAATGGAACTTGAGTTGGAAGATTTTTACAAAAGAGGAATATGGGTTGCAAAACGCACAACAGAAGCAGGAGCAAAAAAGAAATATGCTCTTATAGATGAAAAGAACAAACTAAAGATTCGCGGTTTTGAAACAGTAAGAAGAGACTGGTGTAATCTTGCTAGAGAACTGCAGAGCAAGGTTTTAGAGCTAATTCTAAAAGAGGGCAATGAAAAAAGAGCAATTGAACTAGTTAAAAAAACAATAAAGGAACTTAAAGATAGAAAAGTAGAGAGAAAACAAATAATGATTAGGACCCAACTAAAAAAACCCCTGAGCGAGTATAAAGCAATAACTCCTCATGTAATAGCAGCTCAAAAAATGAAAGAAAAAGAGATTCCTGTTCATATTGGCATGCTAATAGAGTATTTTATAGCAGAAACTCGCGAGAAAAAGTCTTTAGTAAGAGAAAAAGTTAAATTAGAAGATGAAAAAGGCGAGTATAACCTTGATTATTATTTGAACAATCAGATTCTTCCTGCAGTTGAAAATATCTTTCAAGTTTTTAACATTAATCTTAAAGAAGTTATTTCTGGTAGCAAGCAGAAAACTTTGTTCTAAAGAGTTTTAAATTAATTATTATCTAAAGAAAAAGCCAAAATATTTTCAGCCACCAGAGTTTCATATAAGTCTCCAAGATTACCAACTACTGCTCTTATGAGAACATTAGACAGCTCTGGCTTTTTCTCACTTACTTTAGTCTTATTTTTTATTATTTCAAGATTATCTCTTACCTTCTGTAAGAGAATCATATCTCTATTGCTTTCAAAAGTTCTAATGCTTTCTATTAAACCACTGATTTCCTGCAATATCTTCAATTCATCGGCCTTTTTCTTAGAGTATTTATTATAACTTCTCAAGGAATCTCCTAATCTCTCTAGAATAGCTACTTTTTCATATTCCAAAAAAGTTTTAGCATTTGCAGAGAATCTTGAAGCAAGATTTCTCTCAATAAAGAAAGAAAGTCTATTTATTTCCATATCAAAAGAGTAAATTTCTTCCTTTGAAGACTTATTCTCTATGATTTTATCTATCACATTGATAATTTTCCAATATATCTGATTTTCAGACTTAGTAAGAGTATCTTTTTCAGCTGTCCCTATGTCAATTATCCTTAGACTATTTTTTGTACTATCAATTATTTCTAAACCAGGACTATTCCTAACCATTTCTTGAATTTTAATCAGCTGTTTAGAATTAATATTAATTATTTTAACATCTTTCAAACCCGATTTATAAATGCCTAAAATAATTGCCCTAACAAGATGTTCAGAGATATCTTTAAAATCATAATCCAGGGTCCTTATTACACCAGACTTTTTTGAACTAGAAATAATAAGTTTTGTTTCCACTTCTTCCAGATCAACTTCGTCCCCATTTTTGAGATTAAATCTGTCAATCCAATCCTTAGGTATAGAAAGTGTAAGTGTAGAGGGCCCCTGTTTCACAAGTTTTCTTCTCATACCTCCATCAAGCTTTCAGAGTTTATAAATTTATCTATATAATATATATTATTTATACAAAGGCATTATAATCCCCGTTATCTATAGTATATTAAGAAAATAAAAACAAAATGACAAACCAAACAACAAATCAAATAATAATGGATACGCACATGCATTCAAAAGCCTCTGATGGTATTTGGACTCCACGAGAAGTTGTACAGAATGCCAAAGCAAAAGGACTAGAAATAATAGCATTAACAGATCATGACACTACTTTTGGAGTTGCAGAAGCTCAAGATGAAGCGAAAAAACAAGGAATAACTCTTATTCCCGGTATAGAAATTGATGCAAAATACCAAACAGAATTAGGAACAGTAAGAAATATTGAACTTCTTGGATTAAACATAGATGTAGGATTACTACAACCTCTAGTTGATAGAAGAAATCACGATAGACTTAGTTTAATGGAAGATTATGTAAGAGGATTTAATGACTATATATCTTCTGAAACATTCACAGCTGAAAATGAAAATAAACAATTCAAATTAGTTTCTCCAAGACCAATAAGCTTAGCAGAAATAGTTGACTGGTATAATCAAAGAAATCTAGATTCAAAAGGAGTTGCCTACCAAAATCCAAATCCATTTTTGTCTAAAATGACACTAGTACAATTTATAGCTGATAAGTTTCTAGCATCAGGACTTAGAGAAAAAATACTTAAAGCAGAAAGAGAAGCAGGAGATACTTTTAAGAAAGAATACAAAAGAGTATTATCTACAAACAAAGAATCTAAACCTAGCTTTTACGAAGCAATACAAGCAGTAAAAGCAGCAAGAGGAAAAGCAGTTGTAGCTCATCCCGGATTATCAAAGGGTTATGAAGATGGCATGATAAAAGAATGGGAAATGCCTGAAGAGCAATGGTTCACAAGCCCAGGATTTACAGCCTATAGATTTATAGAAGATCTAACAAATCATGGATTAGATGGAATAGAATTATACAACTATAGGGGTAGTGATAAAGAACATTCAGAATCTCATGACTTGATTAATAAATATTTCACAAAGCTTGCAAACAAACTAGGACTCATAACCACTTTTGGTTCTGATTGCCATGGACCTAAAGGAAAAGGTCCTCTAATGGGAACATTTGGTTCTCCAACCAGTTATTTAAATTCACTTGGAAGAGAAGAAACATTAACAAAAGAGGATAAAAGAAGACTTATGATTCAACATGACCTGAAAAGATTTGCTGGACTTTGTGATATGGCTGAAACTAAAGGAGTTCCCAGAGAAGAAGTCCAAAGATTAAGAGACAGAGTTTCAGAACTTTAAAGAAGCAAACAGAAAACACTTTTTTAAGGTGTTTCTGCAGTTCTAGTTCTTGTTTCAACCGCGCTTACTGGAGTTCCAACACGAGCTTGTCTATAGGGTATGTCTCGAGGTATCTCATCACCACAATCACATAAATCTGGGTTACCATTGGCTTTACAAGGTCTCCCATCATAAAAACAAGTGTCCTGTTGATACAATCCGCATACGCGAACATTCAAAGTTGCATTTGCCATAACAGAACCCACAAACCTTAGGTTTTTAAATATTGTTATAAGTTTATAAACAGAATTTATTTCTATAATCTATGGTTATCGAAGATAAAAAACAATATAAGTATAATCCAAAACCTCTTTTCGAAGAAAGGATGAATAAAATTCTTGAGTTAAGTAATTTTTCTGAAAAAGAAAAGCAAGATTTTTGGCAGATAGTTCATCACGAGCCAATTAATTCAATAAGATGCAACACCCTAAAAATAAAACCTGAAAAACTAAGGAAAAAACTTGAAGAAAGGGGTTGGAAAACGAGTCAACCTTTCAAAGATTATAAGGAAATAATGATAATTGAAAATAATTTAAAGCCAGGCGAATTAGGAAAGAGTGAAGAACATCTTCTTGGATATTATTATGTTCAAGAAATTTCAAGTATGATGCCTATTCTAGCTTTATCTCCTAATAAAAATGATAACTTTCTAGATTTATGTGCTAGTCCAGGATCAAAAACTACTCAAGCAGCAGCAAAAATGGAAAATTCAGGTAATATAATTGCAAATGATAATAATAGGGGTAGAATGATTGTCCTTGCAGCCAATCTTGAAAAATGTGGGGTTTCAAATACTCTAGTTACAAAAAGAGATGGAGTTCAAATGTGTAAACAACTAAAAAAAGCGGGCTTTAGTTTTGATAAAGTTTTATGTGATGTTCCTTGTTCAGGAGAAGGAACTCTTAGAAGCTCGCCAAGTACTTTTATTATATGGAATATAAAGACTGTTGAAAATCTATCAAGACAACAAAAGGTCTTAGCTGCGGCTTCACTTGGTGTCTTAAAAGTTGACGGAGAGATGATTTATTCTACTTGTACTCACTCACCTGAAGAGAATGAAGAAGTGGTTCAATTCTTACTAGATAATTTTGATATAGAAATCCAAGAGATAAATCTTCCATTAAAAACTCGTGATGGTCTAGAAAGTTGGAAATCTCAAGTTTTTAGTAAAGAAATGAAAAAAGCAAGAAGAATTTATCCTAATGATAATGACACAGAGGGCTTTTTTCTATGCAAGATAAAGAAGTTAAGTGAAGAAGTAAAAATAGGAGAAAAAATTAAAATAACATGAAAATGAACAATAGATTAAAGATTAGAAAAGCCAGATTAAGTGATGCTAATGCAATCTATTGGTTGAGAAGAAAGACTTTTGAAAAAATAAATGGAGAAACGTATTCTAAAGAACAAATAGAATTTCTTAATATAAAAAATAATAAGGAAAAAATAAAAAGTAGAATTAAGAATAAAAGTTTCTTTTGCTTAGTTAATAAGAATAAACTTCTTGGAACAATTTATCTTGAAAACGAAACAATCGGTGGCTTATATATAAAATGGAATAAAATAAAAAGGGGTTATGGTGGGCTTTTAATGAACTTTATAGAGGATTATGCAAAGAAAAAAGGTCTTAAAAAAGTAAACCTAAGATCAACATTAACTTCTATAAATTTTTATAATAAATTGGGTTATAAAATAATAAGGAAGTATACTCAAATCCGGGAAGGAGTTAAGTTTAGAAATACTGAAATGTATAAAATACTAAAATGAAACCAAGATTTATTTTTAAATCAGAAAAAAAAGAAATACTTGAGTTACTCAAGTTTTACGGAATAGAAGATTTGCATTATTTACTTGTAGCATCAGGGAAAGAGAAGATTCGAGCCTATTCAGGTATTCTAAGCACAGATGAAATAATAGAAATAGATAAAGCAGTTGGCATTGAGTTAATTGGAGCTTATTTCTTTCATAAATATGATAATAATTTAAGACTGGCTCCTGATGCCATTCATCTTCTTAAAGATAAAATAACAAAAAACATTCTCGAGTTAACAGAGTTACAAGCGCGCGAGTGGTTTAAAGGCCAGGATATTCTTTTAACAAAAGAAGAACAACTTGAGTTAAAGAATGAATCAAAAACATTCAAGGTAATAAAATACAAAGATGATTTAATAGGCACAGGAAAATTAACAGAAGATAGAATAGTTAATTATACCCCAAAAGAAAGAAGACAAAAATAGTATACAAATATTTTTAAACATAGATTCTAATAAAAAACTTATGAAAACACAAATAATTACTCTAGATGAATTAGATACCCAAGCTTCTTCAGAGAAGCAAAAACAAGCCATAACTCGAGAAACCTATGACCCTAGTTTTGAACCAAAAATAAAAGATTATTTTTTCGCAAGTCTTGCTTATGCAAGAAGCCATCTTGATTTATTTAGTGTTGCAGGAAGGAGCGACACTTTCAAAAATATACTCAAAGAAGAAATTCGTGCAAGAATTGCAAGACAACATAGAAGGTATTATCAAGGATTCTAATAATACTCGCCTCGCCTAACGGCTCGGCTCGAAATAAACTAGGACTCAGTTTATTATTTTATTATTCACCTAAGTAAAGTTCTTACAATTAGCTTAGAAAGTATTGCTATTAAAAAAACATTGAATTAAGATTACAATTATTAAAGTAGTTTAGTAATAATGCGATAGCACAAACATTGCGAGCGAACGAAGTGAGCGAGCAGAATAACCTTAAAAACCCCAACTTCTTAAGAAAATCATGACAGAAAAAGATTATTCAGGAACCGCAACAGCAAAAATAGGAAAAGGTGCTAAATCTAGTTCTAAAACAATTAATAAAGTAGATATGCAGGTTAAATCTAAAAAAGAAATAATAAATCCACTAGACTTTGATAATAAAGGTTTGTCACAAGAAGAAATAAAAGATTATAATAAAGCTGGTGAAATTGGCCAAGAAGTTAGAAAATATGCAAAAACAATAATAAAAAAGGGCGTAAAAATAAGAGAAATTGCTGATAAAATTGAAGCAAAAATTCTTGAGTTAGGTGGAGAATTAGCTTTTCCAGTAAATATATCTATAAATGATATTGCTGCACACTATGCTCCAAGTTATAATGAAGAAACTCTGGCTGAAGGAATAATAAAAATAGATTTAGGAGCCCATATTAATGGCTGTGTCTGTGATACTGCTTTTTCTCTGGATTTAACTGAAGATAAAAAATACTCACACATTATAAAAGCAACAGATGAAGCTCTAAAAAACGCCCTAGAATTAATTAAAAAGAATAAAGCTCAGACAAAAATTAACGAGATTGGCAGAGTTATACATGATACAATAATAAAATCAGGACTTGCACCAATAAGAAATCTTTCGGGCCATAGCCTCTCCAAATATGAAATTCATGCAGGCATAACTATTCCAAACTATGACAATGGTAATGATAAAGAAATCGGAGATGGAGCTTTTGCTGTTGAACCCTTTGCAACAGATGGCGCAGGAGTAGTTTATGATGGTTCAAATAGCAATGATTTTAGAATTACCAAAGATGGAAATGTTCGTGATAGTTTTGCTCGTCAAGTTTTATCGTGGTTAATTGAAAATAAAAAAACTTTGCCTTTTTCTCAAAGAGAAATTGTAAAAAAGTTTGGCTCAAGAGCCTTATTTGCATTGAGAAGTCTTGAACAAGCAGGAATAATTGAAGAATATGCTTGCCTAGTTGAACAAAATCATGGTGCAGTTAGCCAGAGTGAAACAAGTTTCCTTATACACGATAATCAAGTAGAAATTATATGCGAAGTTTAAATTTAAAGCTATACTGAATATATGGGAAAGATAAGAATGGACAAAGAAGGCAGGATTTCTATTTCTACAGATTACTTAAAAGAATTAAATAAAAAAGGAAATGTCAAAATTATTGAGACTGATATAGATACTCCTGAAAAAGCAATAATGGCCGGAGTTGCATTTAAAGTAATACCTGTTGCTACATCTGAAAGGGTTAAGTTAGATAAATTCTTTATGAAAATATTTAATCTAAAGATTGGAGATAAGGTATCAATAAAGGGTATGCGAAATAGTGACTTAGAATTTATAACCACTATAGAAGGAATCCTAAATACAAAAGAAGACGGTTCTATAGGTTTAGATGAAGAAAGAAGAAAACTTTTAGATATTTATGATGAAGGACATTGTTTACTTAGAAAATTATCCTAAATAATTAGCTGAGCTTTCAAGTGCTGCTTTAGCTGACTTGAGATAATTTTCTTCAATCTTCTTGTATTTTTCTATGTCTGCTTTTGTAACACTT
>Ga0172375_10007947_pt1 | contig 14407 bp, 12 predicted proteins | sample LakKiv1m_FD_114537 | JGI IMG/M metagenome (GOLD analysis project Ga0172375, IMG submission 114537) | Freshwater microbial communities from Kabuno Bay, South-Kivu, Congo - kab_092012_11.1m | ecosystem: Environmental > Aquatic > Freshwater > Lake | place: Democratic Republic of the Congo... | reverse complement strand
TTAACAAACATTAAGTTTATAAGAATTAACTATTAAAATGGCCGACTCATCACAGATACTACCACAAGAACCCGACCTGGACAGGCTGCCCGATCACATTTACCTCAACCTGCAGAAGATATTCCGCTCTCTGAACATCGGCCGGAGCTTTCAGGGCAAGCGGCTGCCAATCACGATAATGCAAATGCGCGCGCTTTCTCTCTTCAACGAACAGGAGAGCGTCACCATCACTGACATCAGTCGGTCCCTGGGGATATCGCTGCAGAGCGCCACGAACCTGGTCTGCCGGCTTGAACAGCTGGGGTATCTTGAACGGTCAAAAAATGAAAAGGACAAGCGCGTTTCAGATGTCCGGCTTACCGCTAAAGGGGAAAAACGGCTCAATGCCTTCCGCAGCGGTGAGGTCGAAAATGTAAAGCTCCTTCTCGACCGTCTGAACCCCGTGGAGATAAAAGTCCTCAATGAAACATTACACGGCGTGGCACTGCTGTTTGAAAAAGCATCTCTCACATCATCGCGATAGGGAGGACAGCGCATGGTTTCATCAATATCAATACAGCACAAGGGAGGCAGCCATGAGGCAGGTTAAGGGACTGGGCGGATGGATACGGAGCGCCATCTGGCTGGAGTTGATAATCCCCGGCTATTTTTTCGGCAAAACCTTCGGCACCGCGGATGCGAAGTTCCGCTTTCTTGATACATTCATGTATCCGCCGCTCTTTATTAACATCTGCGGCTATTTCCGCGATCTTCCGGTGGGCTATTATACCGGGAGATTTCTGGGAGTACTGGTAGGCGCCATAATCGGCGTGCTGTGCGCGCTGCTTATCGGCGTTTTTTATAAATGGGTCCTTAAAGACTGGGCCTATTCCAAGGCAGCGCGGCTGGGCTCCCTGGCTTTTATTCTGGTGGCCCTTCTGACCGGGTTTATGTCTGACATGTTTAACGAAAGCATCGGCATGGGGCTGCGCATTGAGCAGAACAAACCGGAAGAACTGGTGGGAAAATACCTGGTGCAGGATTACGGCTCTTTTGCAAAGGGAACCCTCATCACCGAGCAAAACGCCGGGCTGCTTGCCGCGTACGGCAGGGTACGGGCGAACAATGAAGCAAGCGCCAAAAACTGGTGGATCGCCTCTATTATATTTATATATGTATGGTTCGGGCTGTATCTGCTCTGCGCCCACCGTTTTTTTAAAAGAAATCTCGTTCCTCGCGCAGCCTTTTTCAAGCTGCAGATGATAAACGCAGCAGTATTCGTCATCTATCTCAGGATGGGGTTTGGCATCTCACCGTCGGAATACCACTACATACTTACCCGGTTCCAGTACCTTTTTGGAGGAGGAATCTAATATGGCTTTGACTGCTTTTACCCGCGAGGAATTTGTCCGGCATGTGCGGAACATGGCTCTCCTGGGACTGGTTTTGTATATCGGCGGTATTCTGACCGGTTATGTGACCAACTGGGTGTGCCTGATGCTCGGACTGTGCGCGCTGACGCTCTTTTTTACTGAGTTCTATTACGGCAGGACTAAAGGAGCATCGTATTTCTGGTTTTTTGTTTTCATATACGGCATGGGTAACTACAGACCCTTCCGCTTTCCTCTCAATGCAGAATCCTGGAAGCTCCAGACCAATGACATCATAGACTGGATCGTGGGCGGCAAGGGAGTGATGCTGCTTCCCAAAACTGACTGGGTTATGCTGACGCCGCTGCTGGCCTACACGCTGTACATTGCCATACGGCTTTTCAAGACCCCGCCGGACCCTGCGGCAAAGGCAAACATAACCGTTCCCACCAAGAAGTGGCGCATGTTCACCCAGACGTTTGTTCTGGTCTGGTACTTTGAGATTTTTGCTTCCGGCATGACCGCGCGGCCCATCGAAAACCCCGAGCTGCTGTTCTGGGCCCTTGCCATGCTGCTGGGCTCCCTGCTCCTGCCGTTCTTTATTGGCAGGTGGTTCTGCGGATGGTTCTGTCCGGTCGGCGCACTGCAGGACGGCATACTCAAGCATTTTAAAAATTATACGGGAATTAAAATCAGTGACAAATTCCGCTCCCAGATTAACCGCATCTATGTCCCTGTCATAATGGTCGGGACGATAATTGTTGTCTATACCTTTGAGCGGGTATTCCAGCTTGCTTCATCCGCGGAGATGATCACCTCTCCTGACTGGAAAAATCTCTGGAAACCGATGGTGTGGACCAAGGTGCTCACCAACGGCATGTTTCTCGGGTCACTGCTGTTTGCCTACCGGGTGTACTGCCGCTATTTCTGCTGGTATATCGGTTATCGGGTGACGCTGGGGCAGCCGGCACTCTACCGGGTGCCGTTTAAAACAGACCGCTGCCAGATCTGCCCGGAATGCCCGCCGGAAGAGCACTGCGTCATGGGATACCAGTTCCAGTCAAAGCCGGAAGGTGAAGAGGAGCTGTCCATTAGAAATATCGGTGAAGTACCGGCCACCTGCACCCTCTGCTATGAATGCCGAGACACCTGCCCCCACGGCGTGTTCCGCGGCAGGATTAACCGGATAAACGTTATTCCGGAGCGCTGCGTTGGCTGCAGGCTCTGTGAGCTTGCCTGTTCCGGAGGCCGCCTCGGAGTATTTGATCCCTCCCGCTCAAATATTCAGATAGAGATGGAGGGGATGCCGGAACTCCCTCTGCCGAAGATCAAGGACACCTGCGATGCCTGCAACGGCGACCCCAAGTGCATCAAGGTCTGTCCGGCCCGGGTGATTATCTGGGACAAGGAAGGGGTGCGCAAGGATATAAAAGTCAACCGCCCCGGCGTGATAAAGAAGTTTTTCAGGAAGATCAATCCTTTCTCAAAGGCCCCGGCAGCGTGTGATACCCTGTGCGGCGCGTATCCCCAGGGATGCCCCACCTGCGACAAAAGCAAGGCCGTGGTGAATGAGGAAGCCAAAGGAGTTGCCGCATGAGCAGAGCGATGCTGTATAAAGGATATACCAGGAAAATCCTCAGGGTAAACCTCACGGAGGGAACAGTAAAAGCGGAAGAGCTCCCCAACGGGCAGCTGAGAAAATATATCGGCGGCGCCGGCCTTGCCGCGCGGATGCTGTATGATGAGCTCGCACCGGGCATTGATCCTTTGTCACCTGACAATAAGGTGCTCTTTCTTGCCGGGCCCCTGGCCGGGACCATTGCCCCCACCGGAAGCCGCATCGGCGTGTACACCAAATCCCCGCTTACCGGAGGTTTTTTTCACTCATCCGCCGGCGGCTACTTTGCCCCTGAGCTGAAATACGCCGGCTATGATGGTGTGATCATCGAGGGGGCCGGCAAAACCCCGGTGTATCTCTATGTTGACAATGAGCGCGCGGAGCTGCGCGATGCCTCGCGGGTCTGGGGTGAGCGTACAGACGCGACCCAGCAGTGGCTGAAAAGCGACATCGGTGATGAGGCAGCCCAGCTTGCCGTGATCGGCCCGGCCGGCGAGCGTCTGGTCAGATTTGCCAACATTACAACAGGATGCCGGAGCCTGGGCCGGGGCGGCATCGGCGCCGTGCTCGGGTCAAAAAAGTTTAAAGCGCTTGCCGTAAGGGGAAAAGGAAAGCTTGAGGTCCACGATATGGAAGGCACCTTGAAACTCTCGCGTGAAATCATGCAGATTATGAGGGGCAACCCCTCCACGGGACAAATCCTTCCCTGGTTCGGCACCCCGGTCCTGGTCAATGCCAACAACAGCCTCGGGGTATTCGGCGCGCGCAACTGGCAGCAGGAGACGTTCGAGGGGGCCGAGGGTTTGAGCGCTGAAACCATGCGGCAGAAAATTGTGGTGCGGGACAAAGCCTGTTTTGCCTGCCCGGTCAAGTGCAGCAAGTACAGCGTTGTTACCAATGCGCCGTTTGAAGGGCGCACCGTTGAGGGCCCTGAATATGAAAACATCTTTGCCCTGGGCTCGATGTGCGGCATTTCCTCGATTGAAGCGGTTGCCGCGGCAGAGCGGGAATGCGATGACCTGGGCATGGATGCCATTGAAACCGGCGTCTCCATTGCCTTTGCCATGGAAAATTTTGAAAAGGGAAATCTCTCTGCCAAGGATACGGACGGCATGGAGCTGCGGTTCGGAAAAACAGAGCTTATGCTGCCGCTGATAGAGAAAATCGCCCGGCGCGAAGGGTTCGGCAACCTCCTGGCAGAGGGCGTGAAACGCTCAGCAGAGCGGATCGGTAAAGGCTGCGGGGATTTTGCCATGCAGAACAAGGGAATGAGCTTTGCCGGTCATTCCGCCCGCGGCCTGCCGGGCTTTGCACTGGGCTATGCCACCGGCCCCCGCGGTGGTTCTCACCATGACAGCCGCCCCACCGGCGAGCGCAGCGGCATTGTGCTGCGCGACACTGTTGAAGACAAGCCCGCCTACACGGTAAAAGTCAATCACCTGATGATATTTACCGACTCCATGATCATCTGTCATCTTTGCGAGGCGATCTGGGGCCCCATAGAGATTAACCCGGTTGTGGTCGACATCTTAAACCGAATCACGGGTATGGATGTCACCACCGAGGAGGCTGCGGTCACCGCCGAGCGCATCTGGAACGTGATGCGCGCATTCGCCGTCCGCGAGGGATTGCGGCGCAAAGACGACAGCCTGCCCAAAAGGTTTCTCACCGAGCCGATACCCGATGGGCCGTCAAAGGGGATGGTTATGTCCGGTGAGACGCTGGAAAAGATGAAAGATGAATATTACGAAATAAGAGGCTGGGACAAGGCGACCGGCATCCCCACTCCGCAGCGGCTGCTGCGCCTTGACCTTCCCGATATTGCCGAAGACATGAAAAAGATATTAAGCCAGGAACAGGGGAGGTGATACACGATGAGCCGCGCTAAATTCTGGATTTTAATTGTAACGGCAGTCGTACTTGCTATAAGCATCTCAGCGGCGTTCTCAAACAAACAGGACGATCAGAACTACCGCCACGATTATGTCTATCAGGATACTAAAATAGCGGGAAAGCCGGGAGTACTGCTGACAGCCCTCGGGCAGCCTGAGGATTATGATTTTGAGTTCTTCAACCGCTACATCAGCCTGATCTTTAAGACTGCATTTCCCCCCGCGCTTAAGCTCCTTATCATGCAGGACAACGGAACCGTTCTCATGGACCCTGAGCATCTCGCAGACACCGAGGAATATGAGCCGGAAACACTGATGGACTGTTTTGGCAAAACCGAAGATGAGGAAGGTGAGCCCTATGTGGATCTCGAAGATATCGAATGGGTGCCTTCTCGGGATGGCACGTCGCCCGGCCATTTCCTGTGGCCAAAGAAAAACGGTTATATAGACGCAGTAGAGAAGGTCGGGGTTAAAATCGCTGCATCCTATTACCCGAAGATGCCGGGCAGCAAGGTGCCCTACACGCAGCAGCATATGGAAATTTTTAAAGAGGTGGAAGCCCTGCTGAAAAAAGAGTTCCCCGGAGTCCCCCTGCGCTGGGCATGGACCATGGATCCGGAAACGGTTGAAAAGTCAGTGGATGAATTAATCACGGAAGATAACGTCAAGACCATCGTGCACTGCGATATATTTCCCGTGTATTCGTCTCTGGAGCATTTCAACACCCTCTACCAGGATGTTAAAGATGCTGCAGCTGAGCGCGCCAGGGTGGTCTTTACGCCATACCCGGGGGCCTACCCGTCTTTTCGCAAAAGCATAGAATTGATGGTGACGGATGAAATTATGTCCCTGCCGAAAAAAGAGCGCAAGCTCCTGGTGCTCACACGTCATGGCTGGCCCGATACCCCGGGAGACCCCTATCCGGAGCTTGCCCGCGTTTACTATGTGAACCTGAAGACTGAAATTGAAAAAGCGCTTGAGGGAACCAATACTCTGGTGGTCTACGCGGACACTGACTTTGCCGGAGACGCTGATGATCCAAAACATAAGAAGCTGGCAAGCTTTGAAGCGCTGGATTATGGCCTTGAAGAAAAGTATGACCACATAATCTTCCAAATGGTTGATTTCACGAGCGAGAACACCGACACAATATTTGCCATGAGGCTGGAAACCTTCGAGCCGCTGCACTTTGAATATGAGGGGCAGGTTCCTTACAGCGACTGGTCAAAACCCTACCGGACCGAGCTCAAGGGAGGAAAGGATTTTCATTATCAGTTAAAAGAAACTTCAAAAGAAAGTACGGCCAGGGTCGTTGTGCTGGGAGTGCCGGTCGGGCCGCGCTATCGACCATACGTTTCACGGGGGCTTTTTGACTGCATCACCACCGTGTTAAAGGGAGAAAAATGGCCGCAGCTGGTTCTGGAAGAAAAAAAGACGAAAAAAGGAATGTTTTAGGCGTAGATTCTTACATATTCAAATCTGAGAATTTTCTCTCACATTTGGTATCGTAGGCTTCTGATTAAAGCAGTTGCAGGCGGTGCGAGCAAAGGTTCTGGCAAAAACAAGCAGCATGTATTGCGAGCATTTAGCCCGAACAAATGAACCAGAAGCCTAACAACAAATTTAAAATATCTTTGGTTAGTTTTTACCTTTGTGAGTTCCTGAGTTCCAAATTCAATCCTCTTTGTTTTTATTTAGTCTGTGCGGTTAATTTTGGTTCCGGCTTGTCCGGGTTAGGCTTTTGGTGAAAGCAGTTACGGGCGGTGCGAGCAAAGGTTCTGGCAAAAACAAGCATCTTTTGTTGCGAGCATTTAGCCCGAACAAATGAACCAGAAGCCTAACAACAAATTCAAATATCCTTGGATAGGTTTTAAAACAGCTTCTCTGTATTGCCCGGGCGTGGGCGTTGCGTGCCGGCACAGTAGCGGTGGCTGCTGCCGTCTCCGGAGTAAAAACGGAAATTTTATTACCGCAAAGGATTTCTCATCGCAAACGATAAGGAGGAGAAACATGCACAACAGGGTCAGACTACTGGCGCTCATGTTAGGATTGATCTTTTTGTTATTCGCGGATGCAGCCGGCGCCAATGATTTGCGAGGTTATTTCCCCCTGTATAACGGCCGGTTCTGGAATTTCACCGGTGCTTCTGACGGCTCTACCGTAACATGGGCGGTCAACGGGTCCCTCACCCTGAAGGATGTCGGCAGGGTCACGCTCATGGCCCTTGATAACGGCAGGTTCCTTTGTTTGCGGGAGGACTGGGAGGGAATCCGCATATACGGAGATTACAGCGCAGATCAATACCTCGTGCCGGAGAAGCCGCTGCTGTTTCTGCCCGGCACGCTCAAACCGGGGGAGCCGGTTGAAGTGGACGTAACCCTGAAAGTATTTTCCGACCCCGAGGGAAATATCAATTTTAAGGAGACCGGGGAAATCAATCAAAAAATTAAATTCCTCCATAAAGAATATGAGGACATAACCATCTCCGGCCGGGTATTCAAGAATTGCGCTGTCGTTGAAAAAACAACTGCACAGCAGAACACGGTTACCACGGAGACGCTCTATCTGGCTCCCGGCATCGGTCCGGTAAAACGAGTTTTCAAAAAGGGACAGGAAAACAGTACCTGGTCACTCAGCTCCTGGGCCGGCAGCGGAACGCCAAATTCTGAAAACATTGCCGTAAAGGACATGCTGCCGTTTACACCGGGGATTACCTGGACGTATAAGGACCAGAAGGGAACAATCTGGCATACCACCACAAAAAACAAAGAGTCGGTTGAAGGCACGGCAAGCCTGCCGTTTGCCGAAGAAACCGGGGACATCTACTATTACACGCTTGATAAGCGGGGACTGCTCCTGACCCGGAAGTACTGGGCCCTGGTGGGCGGCTGCACTGATTTCCATGCCCCTGATTTACCGCTGGTGGTCTTTCCGGCCGCGCTGAAACTGGGGGGATATTATTCCTCCTTGTCCAATACCCGCGTACACACCTGGCCAAGCATGACGCTGATGGAAGAGTTTTATCCCGAAATGCTCTGCGCAAGCATTGCTGTTTTAAAGGAAGATGTGACGGTGCCCGCCGGAACATACCGGGACTGCCTGAAAATCTGCCAGTTCGCTGTTTCAAGAAACTTCAATATGAACAACGAACAGATCCGGATCGGCTACCTCTGGCTTGCAAAAAACACCGGCGTCGTCAAGTCAAAGCTGATCGACATGACCAACTATTTCAACCCCCAGCGCATCAACCGGATAACCTCGATCAAATTCTGGGATTTAACAAAAATAGAGAAAAAGGGGAAGTGACCCGGTAGCCGTCCGGCCCGCCGGCGAAAGGACGAATGAAAAATAGAAGCTCCGCAAAAATCCGTGCCTCTGTTTTTTAATTGCTGCTGAAGATTTCATTGCTCATTGCTCAGGCTTGCTATCCCGGCACTTGTATGATAGTATCAGGTAGTATGCCTTAGAACTACTACAGGCGCCGGCTGGTCATTGAATCAACCATACCGCGATACAAAAGAGAAGGAGATCCGTTATGAAGAAAAATTGCAAGATCCTGCTGGCGTGTACTGTTGTCGCGCTTATTCTCACCATGCCGTTGGCGTATGCCCAGGAGAACGGCGCGGGAAAAATCCTCGTCCTGTATTATTCCCGCACCGGCAACACGAAAATGGCCTGCGAGGCGTTGCAGAAGGCATTGAATGCGCAGCTTGTCGAAGTTAAAGACCTGACCGACCGGTCAGGGTCCTGGGGCGGGCTGACCGGCATGCTCAACACCCTGTTTAATATGGAAACCGGCATCGAGCCCGAGCATCCGGATATTTCTTCCAGCACAAACATTATCATTGCTTCTCCGCTCTGGGCGGGGAAATTCGCCCCGGCTATCCGCACGCTCATCGCGCGCAACAAATTTGACAGGAAAAATATTGCGGTCCTCACCACCGGCAATGCCCTGCTGGATCCTGCAAATCAGGAAAAAAATAAAGCTCCCATTCTTGCCGCGGGCGGCAGCGTGGTTGGCTATTTCCAGGTTGCCGTGCAGGAAAAGGTAAATGATAAAAAGGTGGACCGGCCCAAGGAAAAAGTTCTGGAGGATACTCTCAAACTGGTTCCGGAAATCAGAAAGGCTTTAAACCTGCCATAACATAGTGCTTGAAAACCCTGGAGGAAATTATGCGTTACAGATATTTATTATTCTTTGCCGCCGCGCTGCTCATTCTTCTTGCTGTTCTCGCAGCGCCCGTGAGCGAATCTTTTTCGCAGGAAATACCCGTGGGAAAAACAGTAATTCTTTACTATTCCCGAACCGGTAACACCCGGCTGTGCTGTGAGGCACTGCAAAAAGAACTCGGTGCAGACCTGCTGGAAATAAAGGATTGCAAAAGCCGCAGCGGCGGTTGGGGATTCTTCACCGGGGCAATCGGTTCGCTGTTCAACGTGCACACAAAAATTGAGCCTCTGCATCCCGACATCGCGCCATACAGCAATATAATCATCGCATCCCCCATCTGGACCGGAACGCTTTCCACGGCGATCCGCACCCTGATCGATACAAACCGCTGGGACGGGAGAAGGGTGATGCTGTTCACCACCACCAATGCCGCGGAAAAAGAAAAGTACATAGAAAAAGGCAAAGCACGCGTTGCGCAACGGGGCGCGCGGGTGGCCGGCTATTGCCAGGTCGTGGTAAAAAAAGAGGTGGCCGGTAAAAAAGTTGATAGACCAAAGCAGGAAATCATTGAGGACACGCTAAAGCTTGTACCGGAAATTAAGAGGGCATTTTCTCTACCCTAACTGACAACGCTTCACGCAGCCCACACAACCCATGTACACATAAGGAGGACGATATGTCGCGCACAAGGTACACTCGAAAAGGGCAGGTAGTAAATGTTTTGCTATTATTTCTCTGTTTCCTCGTTCTGCCGGCAATGGCAGTGGAAACAGTCAGTGCACAATCAGCCCAGCCGGCGGCTGTCGCCGCAGCACCGGCTTCAAAGCCCCTGATCGTCTATTTTTCACTCACCGGTAAAAACAAAATCATCTCTGCAGAGCTGCAAAAACAGCTCAACGCTCCTGTCGCAGAGTTGAAATTAGTTTCCGAACGCTCGGGCATCTGGGGTTTTGTCGTCAGCGGGTATGAAAACTTTTTTGACAAGGATGCGGAGCTGCAGCCGTTTACCACGGATTTAGCTCCCCATAACCCGATCATCATCTGCTCACCCGTCTGGATGGGAAAGCTGTCTTCGCCGGCCCGGACCTTTCTGAAAAGTCCGGTCCTCAAGGGAAAAGATATCTATATTTTTGCTTCATTTCAGGGCCACTGGGCCGAGGAAAAAGAAGCGGAGCAGGTAAAAAATCTGACCGGGACGGGAATCGTCTTAAAGAATATTTACCGCATGGTGCTGGGCAAAAAAACCGAAGAAGAGATAAAAAAAGAGGTAGTAAAACAGCTGGGGGAAAAACCCATCCCGGTACAGGCAGCTGTCGCTCACTGATATAGCGCCGGCAGCGCGCAAAAAAAGCCGCACAGAAGGACAAGAGGGGGAAGTCCTTCCGGCGGCTCACGAACCTCCGGTCTCCCGGAGGAGCATGTCCATGATCACCGGGGGAAGCGTATCTGCCGGCATTAGTCAGGCATACACGCTCCCCGCGGTTTTTGACAGCCTTATTTTGCGACTTTTTTCTTGGCAGGCATCACCTTGATCTTCTCAGCAGTGTTGGTTCCCGCCTTGAGAATCACCTTAACCATCTCTCCCTGCTTTAATGCGGAAATCTCCTTGGGATCTACCACGACTTTCTTTTCTGCGTTGGTCTTCTTTTCTTTAATCGTTATTTCATTTTTTGCTGCATCAATGGAAACGATCTCACCCTTTACCACCTCGGCCTTGGCCTTCGGCGCCTGGGTTGTTGCTTCCTCTGCCGCAAATCCGACTGCAGAAAAACTGATCATGACCAGTCCCGCTACGAGTACCATCAGTAATTTTTTCATATCTCTAAACACCTCCTTTCGTAATGTGATGAGTGTAGAATAGCATATTGATCATTAAATAATCATTAGAGGAAGATTAGAAAATTTTAATGAAAAGGTGCCGGCGCGGGCAAAAATACGGTGAATGTCGTGCCCCGGTTAAGGCTGCTCTCTGCGGAAATAGTCCCGTGGTGTGCTTCCACAATGGATTGGGCAATGCTCAGACCAAGACCAAAACCGCTGCTGCTTCGTGCCTTATCAACCCGGTAGAAGCGGTCAAAGATATGGGGCAGTTCCGCCGGCGGGATGCCGATGCCGGTGTCCTGTACGGTAATGCGCACTGAGTCCGCTGTTATGGACGCTGACATTGACACGCTGCCGTGGGGCGGGGTATACTTTATGGCATTGTCCAGCAAGTTGAGAAACACCTGCTTCAGCTTCTGCTCATCTCCCCGTATCATGACAGCGCCATCCGGTGAAAGGTTAAGCGCAAGGGATTTTTCGCGGGCAAGGATTTCCATGCCATTTACTGCTTCCTGAAGAACTCGCTGCAGGTTAAACTCCCTGACATCAAGCCCGGTTTCCCGGTTTTCGACGCGGGCCAGCAGCAATAAGTTTTCTACAATGCTGCTGATCCGCCGGATCTCCTCCAGACTGCTCTTCAGCACCTCTTCGTACTCGGCGGCAGTGCGGATTCTTTTCAGGGTCACCTCAAGCTCCCCCTGCAGGATGGTCAGCGGCGTCTTCAACTCGTGCGATGCATCCTGAATAAAATGCTTCTGGGAAGAGAAGGCCTTCTCCAGCCGGTCAAGCATGTCATTAAATGTTGCCGCCAGCCGCTCAATCTCATCGCGGGTGCCGGGCATCTGAATGCGCAATTTCAGACTCTCGGCAGTAATTTTCTGCACCGTCTTTATGATCCGGTCAACCGGGTTGAGGGTGATTTTTGCCAGAAACACGCCGATAATGCCGGTAATAAAAACAGCCAGCGGCAGCAGCACGAACAGTATCTCCTTAAAGTCATCCAGCGCTCCCTGTATGCTGTCCAGAGGACTTGCCACCTGCACGATATACATGATGTCCTGTTCCTGAAAAACCGGCATGGTCAAAACCCGCACGTTGCGTTCCACCCGGTCGGAAAAAGAAACGGGGACGGTGTCAAAGCGGGGACGCCCCTGCAGGGCGGTGGTGAAAAACCCACGGGAAAAGGCGAAGCTTTCGGGCATATTCTTGGAGGAAGCGATGCTGTTGCCTTTCGCGTCGAAAATCTGCACGATAATATTCAGCAGTTCCGGGGCGTTGGATTCTTCGTTGACCCAGAGCCGGGCGATCGCGGCAAAATTAATGACCTCAAGTTTTTTCAGCGTGTCGGGTTTTCTGCGCGTTTTTTTTACCTGCAGCTTTTCCACTTCCCAGTAGGTATCAATGGAATCCTCAATGCCCTCGGCGCGCGATTGCAGCAGGTTGTCAACATTACGGTACAGGTCGGCTTTCAGTTTATTATAGAGCGCTACGGTGAAGACGGTAAGGGTCAGCGTCAGCAGCGCCATGTACAGCAGGATGATTTTAAACCGTATTGAGCGCAGCAGCATACCGCATCAGTCCCTTACCATGTAGCCCCGCCCGCGCACCGTCTGGATCAGCTTCTTTTCGTGCCCTGAATCAACCTTGTTGCGCAGGTAATTAATATATACGTCTATAATATTCGTGCCGGTATCAAAGTCCAGCTCCCAGATGTTTTCCGCGATCATGGTCCTGGTGACCACGGTCCCGGCGTTGCGCATGAGATAGGCCAGCAGCGCATACTCCTTCATGGTCAGAACAATTTCCCTGCCGCTGCGGGTCACCCGGTGCGCTGCCGCATCAAGCGCCAGGTCCCCCACCTGCAGACTGGCTGCGCGCTTTGCGCCTTTTCGCAGCAGAGCGCGGATGCGCGCCAGCAATTCCTCAAAGGCAAACGGCTTGGTAAGATAATCATCCGCGCCGGAATCAAGGCCCCTGACCTTGTCCTGCACCGAGTCCTTTGCCGTGAGCATCAGAACCGGAGACTCAATGCCGTCGCGCCGCAGCTGCCGGCACAACGCTATGCCGTCCTGTTTGGGAAGCATGATATCAAGGATAATGAGGGCGTACTCATTTTCCCCGGTCAGCCGGTAGCCTTCTTCACCATCAAACGCGGTATCAACCGTATATCCTTCTTCCCGCAATCCCCGTTTAATAAAGGAGGCGATTTTCCGCTCGTCTTCAATCACCAGTATGCGCATGCAGTTCTATCCTCAGGTATGGGTACGACACGGTTTTTCTGTGAAAATAGCAGAGCGGCAGGGGAAAAGCAAAGCAAAGTTGCAGAAGAAACAGGGCGGGGTCGGGATTGAATCTGGAACTCAGGAACTCAAGAAATTGTCGAACCCATTGAATGTAGGAATAAAAGCCTTGACAGGCACCGGGTTTGTTTATAATTGGGTGGAAGTGGGGTCACATCTTCATATGTCATATTTTAGAAGTCTGCCGTTATTTCAGCTGGTTTTGTTTTACTCATAAGATAGGGACAGTTCAAAAATACAATCACTCCCTAATAGAGATAATTTGGGTAAGTGCTGCTAAAATTTGAGAAAAGACTATTATCAGAATGGCGGCGGTTAAAGGCTTAGTTCTCTATCCGCCTTTTTGCTGCTGCAGGATAAAGGGATTGACAGGAAGGTGAAATTTGGTAAAGATGGGAACTTCGTAGCTATCAGCATTCAGCGGTCAGCTTTCAGCAATAATTTAAATAAAAAATTCTATCATGGACTTTGAACTTACCAAACAACAGAAGCTTGCCCGGCGCGTGGCGCGGGAATTCGCCTTGCAGGAGCTTGCGCCCCGTGCCCAGGAGCTTGATGCAAGCATGGAGTTTCCCCGTGAGGCCGTAAAAAAAATGGCCGGCCTCGGGTTCATGGGCATCTCCATACCAAAAGAGTATGGCGGCGCCGGGCTCGACACGGTGAGCTACACCCTGATCATTGAAGAACTGGCCCGGGCCTGCGCCTCAACAGCCATCATCGTTGCCGTGCACAACTCGGTGTGCGCCTATCCCATCCACCTGCTCGGCACTGAAGAGCAGAAGCAGAAATACCTGATCCCGCTTGCCCGTGGAGAAAAGCTCGGCGCCTTCGCTCTCACCGAGCCGAATGCCGGTTCTGACCCCGCCTCACTTGAAACCACAGCTGAGCTGCAGGGAAAGAACTATATACTTAACGGCACCAAGATATTCATCACCAGCGGCTCAAGCTCTGACATCGTAATGGTCATGGCATCAACCGACCGCGCGAGAAGGAACCGGGGCATAACTTCCTTTATCGTGGAAAAGGGATTGAAGGGGTTCTCAATCGGCAAGAAGGAGGACAAGCTCGGCATACGGGGCTCTGACACCTGCGAGCTTATTTTTGAAAACTGCGCGGTGCCGGCTGAAAATGTTCTGGGCAGCCCGGGAGAGGGACTCACCAGCGCCCTCACCACCCTTGATACCGGAAGAATCGGCGTCGGAGCGCAGGCCCTGGGAGTTGCCCAGGCAGCTCTTGACGAGTCGGTTAAATACTGC
>Ga0172375_10007946_pt1 | contig 14408 bp, 21 predicted proteins | sample LakKiv1m_FD_114537 | JGI IMG/M metagenome (GOLD analysis project Ga0172375, IMG submission 114537) | Freshwater microbial communities from Kabuno Bay, South-Kivu, Congo - kab_092012_11.1m | ecosystem: Environmental > Aquatic > Freshwater > Lake | place: Democratic Republic of the Congo... | reverse complement strand
TTGACTATCCTTTCAGTTTTCTTAAAACATCCGCAAATTTATTTTTACTCAATTTTCCTGATGCAAGTTTTATCATAGCTTCATACAATTTGCCGTCAGGGTCTGAGATGCTGATTTTGTTCATTTCGAGAAAGACCAGGGCTGAGGCAAGGGCTGTCCGCTTATTGCCGTCAATAAACGGATTATTCTGCGATATGTGAAAAGCATAAGCTGCTGCCATTTCAAAAATATCAGCATGAAGAAACTTTCCTGAAAACGACGCATAAGGCATTGCCACTGCAGAACTCAGCAGGTTCATGTCCCTAATACCCGCATGTCCGCCATATCTTTGCATCTGATCGTTATGTATTTCGATTACCTCCGCAAGGGTCAGGAACAGGACCTTTTCCATTACCCTGCGAGCTTTTTCAGTGTTCTGCCGTGAAGCCTGTTCACCTTATCAAGGGCAGACCTGAAAAACTTCTCTCTTTTTGACGCTTCCACCGGCGAAATAATCAGGTTCTTTCCATCAGTAGTAATTTCAAGGGGAGTATCCATATCAACCTTCAAAAGATCGAGAATCGGCTTGTCAATAATTAGGGCAGCGCTGTTTCCGTGCGAAACCAGTTTTTTAATCATACCCACCTCCGTATACACATTGTATAACCATCAAGCGCGGTTGTCAATGTCTATTGCGTGCACCCTGTCTTCACCCGGCATATTTTTTAATATCCTCTGATTTCAAATCATCAATGGTTGGGTCATTATAGAGAGACTTCAAGGCAGTCTTTATTTTTTCTATATTTTCAGCAGAGTCCTCAATAAAGAAATCAATATCCTCCGTCATCCTTGCAAGCCCATGCATTATGACTGCAAATCCGCCGACAATAACATACTTAACTCTATATTTGTTAAAGGCAGTGCAAAGCTCAATTAATGCCCTGTCTAATTCTTTACCGTCCATTCTTTGCCTCTTCAGCCTCTTCAAAGGTCTTAAATTTCTTAAGCGGCATAATCTTGCTCCTTCATGGGTCAGTAGAAGTTTCATAAAGGGCTAAATCAATATCAGATCTTTTGTGTGTGACCCCTTTTGCAAAAGACCCGTAAAGAACAGCTATCAAAACCTTGCCACAATCTTTCAGTTCCTTCAGGACACTTGTAACAATATCTATGTCTTTATCGTTAAACATCATTCACTCCAAAAAAACTTCTTCATGCTTCCAAACTTTCCAGCACCGCCCAGCCGAAGGGGGTTAATTGCTCATAATATCAACTTTACATAACCTAAAGGCAATCTGCTATTTACAAGGTGTTTTGATCTGCCGTAGCTTTTTTCAGGCTTTCTTAATTCTTTTGATATGGTCATCGAAATCAGGCCGCTACCCCATCCCAACCGTAATAGAAAACCACCTTCTGCAGCATCAAGAATGTCCTTGTATGTCTTTCTAATATTTTCTCCTCCTGTAACATTGCTTAAGAATGTATCCCGTTCCTCTTTCAGGCAATTACGATAAAAAATGTCACATGCTTTCAAAAATTTCTCCAATGTGATCTTGTCTTTATGAGCATGAAGATCGCTATCAGTATGGGACAAAATTCTCTCATCAATAATGATTTCAAAATCAACAAATATAGGTCTATTCAACAGCTTTCCGAAAGTCACTTCCGAAAGTATTTGTATGCTTGTCGGGTTAATGCAGTTATCCTTTTTGTTGTAATTAATAACCTCTGAGAAAAAGGTGGAATTCTCTGGTAAAAAAGCATCTTTAATTTTTACCGCTCTAAACGGGTCTTTATCTATTGAAAAGATCGGCGGCTTTCCTTCTTTGCGTATAATAGCGTCTAATAATTCACCTTCAACTAAGTCCGCTCGCTTCTCTCTGGTCGTCCTTGCCTTGCTTAACGAGTTCAAGTAAGCTGTCCTCATAGCCCCCTTGATTGACGAGCCCGGCAGATATGCCTTTTGACCGGTTCTAATAAAAGGAGACATGGGCAATTGGTTTTCAGGAGCATCGAATTTTTCATCGTATCGTTTTATCACAGCATCGCTAACATCCGCTGACCATTCATTAAACTTATCTACATCAATATTATCCCTTACATATTTTCTTAATGATGTTAAGACAGCTTTTTGAGCATAATCCCTGCCTGTTAATTTTTTAAACTCTGAAGCTTTTTCATCTGACAGACTTGACAGCCATTCCTCAAGATTTACTTTATAAAACCTGTCTTTAATCACATATTCCAGTGGCTCTAACTCTGAACCGTCTCCTATATGCACAGGAGTCAAGATTTCAGCTCTTATCTCGTAAGTCTTCTGTCTGAACCTGCTCATACTACCCTCACTTTCAGAGGAAGGGAAATACCATAATGTACGATACCCTCTTTCCTATGAACATTGGCAATCAAACCACCGTAAAAGTCTTTCTGTTTACCGGGGACCAATACAGAACCAGGTGTCAGCATCAGAAGAGGCATTTTAAAAGGACCTCCTTCTATGCCGGATGCCCAATGTCCACCGATTTTCCCGAACTTTGTCGTTGTCTCATAAAAACCTTCAATAAAATCTCCTTCTTTTGGATGGTAGTGTGAAAGGGACATAAAGGCATTGGGATTTTCTGAAACCGGCAAATCCCAGTCATCTATAAGACGATATTCAAAAAACCCTCGCCCCGAAGATTTATCTGCACCATACCCGCTTCTTGCTATAAAATCAAGAAGTTTACAAAGCTCATCTATGCCGAAATATGAATCTTCAAAATAAACTGCAATGTCTGCACCTTCCGAAAAGAAGATATCCTCTTTTGCGAATAGTTTGCCTTCTACTACCCTATCTGTGAGGCGGTTTTTGGCATTGTGCCATGTTTCGGCGACACTCCATATGTTTGGGTTTTCAAGGAGAACCTCACCGTCAATGTGCTTGTTATAAAGATTGAAACATGACAGGTTGTCTTTAAGCAATTGTAACGCCTCAATCGGGATGAATAGCACTTTCTTAAGGTCTTTCATCTCCCTCGCAAATTCAAGCTTCGACTTACATTTTTGTGCAATCACTTCCTCTTCATCAAGCGACAGGGGTCTTAAAACAGGCATTGGCAGATAGCCTTTTGGAAATCCCGAAGACAAGATAAGCGGGGCGTTATCTTCACTAAAGGCACCAAGAAATTCAATTAATGCCCTTTCTCCTTTCACATAACGTAATGCCCAGCAGAAATGCCCGAAAAGGGTATCTGATTGCATAAGCGTCTGAAAGGCTGATCGAGGTTTAATTAACAGCGTATGCCGTGCCATAGATTGTTACCTTTTCTTTTGGTTTGTGATTTCTTCAAAGCGGTCTTTTATGACTTCCTCTTCACCATCCACCAAAATTTTTCCTGAGCAAAATTTCTTATCACTATCATATATTCCGAACTGTATCTGACCGTACCCCCTGCTTCCTGAACTACCTAGAGCATCCTGTCCAAGTAGCCAAAGACCATGAAGCAACCATTGAAAGTTGTTATTATCAACCTGCACGTTATCATTAATATCAAACATCCGATAGTCAATGCGGAAGTCGAAATCAGTGCCTGCGGGCACACGTTCCATTGGTCTTGGATGTTCAGCTTTTCCTTTAAGCCGATTAATCCTATTTTCATATTTAATCTCACCATAGACTAACCCTTTTGTCTCACGCATTTTTTGCAGGTTTTTCTTTGAGAGGTCAGTCAAAGAAGCATCTCTAAATATTCCTCTGGTCGGACCCTTATCAACATCTTCACTGTTCCCAAATATTCTACAAATTGTACAATCATGTTTATTGCAACTATGGACATCACCATTTGATGAAATGAGACCCATTTCCCATTCCAATAACGATCTCATTTTTCCCTTAAAGGAAGACCCAGGAATATATGGCCACTCGTCTAAGGGATTCTTAATAATCGGGTTATCAAGCCCACCTATTTCTATTGTATTGGATGATCCACCTATCCTGAGTCCTGTAACGCAATGAATTACTCCTGAAATAATTTTGTATCCTATGAGATTCATATTTATCCTCCTAACGCTCCCTTCCCCTAAAGAAACCTGCTACTGCCTCAAATAAGAGCACAAAATCCTCAAAATATTCTGGTTTCGTACTCCATGCAATACCCTGCTCAACCATATTAAGTAAAATCTTAAAGCCCTCTTTTTTATCTCTGTCTGTCTCTTTTGCTAATCCATACGCTACTTTGGATTTCAAAAGACTTATCAGCGCTTCATTTGCTTTGAAGTCCGGGTTTGCTTTAATACGCGCCTCTAATGCCTTTACTTCGTTGTAGTACTTTCTTAATTGCGTCTGCGTTATTTTATGTCTCGTTAATTCGTCGGCATACTGCAACGCATAATCGGTAAAAAGTTCTTTTTTTCGGTAATTGCTTTCGTCTCTAAAAACAATTTTTGGCATGGATGGTAAATGCTCCTCCGGTTGTGTATGGCCTTGCCCATGCCTCTGCGGATAGCCACTACCCTGTCTTTGCCCAGAATATTGCTTAGCTCCACCATGTCCTGCCTTGTTAAAAGCTTCTCTCATACTCATGACACACCCCCTCTGTTTTTATAAAGCGTCCAAAAAACTGGTATCTTCAGATTATTCATCAACTCTCCTTTAAATCCTTCTCCGACTTCATGTAACGGCTGCAAAGCATGAATAAGCCCTTCATTGAGGATATTTCCTGCCTTGTCTTTCTTTACTATATTTCTTCTTATATCCCTTGACATGAGGGAATGGAACCGTAATCCTTCAATCTGATCTTCTTCCATATAACTTCTATACATTTCGTGGTATTTCAAAAGCCTGTATAAGAAAGATGCGTTGACCTTTGGATCTTCTTCATTGAATGCCTCATTCAGAATTTTCATAAACTTCTTCAAAGCGTCAAATTTATCCCATTTTATGGTGCTGACAAATATCGTGATGCTGTTTTTACCGCTTACTTCTTTTGACTTCTCAAGATATTCCTTTGCTCCATCAGCCGCCAGCCCCACCGGGCTGTTGGGTCTCATGAGACTAATTCCCATCGAGATTGTGATATTTGGATTTTCTCCTACATAATTTTTAAATGTCTTTCCAATCTTGCTGCCAAGCTCAATAGCATCTTCCCAAGGGGCAATTAACAAGAGGTCATCCCCCCCTGCATAGACGGTATACGTCATACGATGATTATTCACTATCTCATGTGTAAGCCACCCCGTAAAGAAGTAATTGAGCATTCTCGAAAGACTCGCATATCTTGAAATTGAAAGTGCATCACCCAATCCTTGACTGAAAACAAAACCAAGATCGTCAACATCAGCCTTCATAACAGCAAGATGGTCAACACCTCTGCCTTCATTGGTTCGCCGCGATGACGCTGAAATGCACTGAAATGTAAGATGCTTGCTTACCAGTTCTTCCCTTGCGGGCACATCCGCAGAAATGTCGCCTTCAAGTTTACAACGGCTGCCGCAGTACCTGCATAAGGTTATACCAGAGTCCGGCTTTTCCTGATTAAAATCAATATCACCCTTTTGTCGTTCCGGAATATAATTTGAGATTTGTCGTTTTATATATCCGGGATTTCCAGTATCATCGGCATCGCTAATCTTCTCCAGCAATACCCAGTCATCCCCGGCATTTTGAAACGCGATGGTATAGCCTAAAACATCAATTCCATTTTCTCTTTTATCTTCATAAAAATACAGGAAAGGTGCTGAAATAAGAGATTGCCCACTTTTTTCGGAGTCAAGACATATAGGACAACGCTTATTTTCAGAGACTGGATATACTTTGCAGAACTCACAATTTCCATTCTCCTGCAAAATTGTATGGGCCTCTCTCATAGTTCTGTCAAGTGTTTCGTAACCGCTCTTAACAATATCTTCAAATCTTCTTTTTTTAGATAGTTCAAGCTGTTTTGCCAATTCATGTTGTTTTTTTGCGAAAACACGAGGACTAAATCCATCTTTTGATAGCGTTATACCCCATGCAAGGTTAAGGGAAATCTTTCCAAGAAATGTTTTATAGAACCAATTGTCAACTTCTTTTCTATAATTCATAATTCTTTCTTCAATATCTGACAGATTTGGCACAAGAAGAACAAATCTTCCCCCTGCATTCATGATACGGCAACTTATCGGAAGATTAAGGTCCCTTAAAATCTTCAATGACGCAGCTTCAGTCAAAAGAGATAGATAAAAGGACCGCCCTCGTAATATTTTGCTCAGTCTTTTGGGATTTGTTGATCCTATTTCAAATAAGAATTGTTGTATGCCAGACAGGTCTCCGCCAACAAGCATAAATTTGTCGGGCAAGTCATTTGTTATCTCCCTCTCATCAAGGCTGTTGCGGTGATACATATAAAGACAGGCTGCTATGGCAGAAGTGGTCGAAAGATGGTCGTAAAGAGAAACATCATTATACTTATCCCTTGTATCGCTAGGAACACACCACAGAAACTCCTCAAAAAGCGAGAGATAACCGTTAAAAAGTGAATTGAAATTGATAGGTTTGAAATTTGAGAATGCCTTACCAAAATCGTCATGTAATGTGTCATACCCATAACTTAAAGGGGAAAGATCATCTTCTTCAAAAGGAAAGGCGGCCTTCGGAGAGAGTCTTCCCAGATTATAATAGCGGATAGTTGCCTCGCCTTTTTCTATTTTCACCCTTGATAAAACAGATCGCAATCGAGCAGTCTTATAGTCGAGTTCTGATGGTTCCTCATCAAGCCTCTCACCCGACGAATAGCTATCCGCCCTGCTTACAATATACGCAAGCGCTCTGACGTGGGGGTCATCAATCTTTTGTACAAGAAGTTCATCCGGCATTTTTGCATATTCATGATGTCTTTGAACCAATATTTTCAAAAGGGGCAGATTAATCCAGTCTTCTTTTATTAAGTCCTTAAATTTCTTGTCAGACACATAATCAGCAGAAAACAATGGATGTTTTCGCTTTACACTCTCACCCCTGTTCATAAACTTCCCAATATCATGCAGCAAAGCTGCCAGTATTACAGTCTGATATTCTCTCTGATTAAACTCTGTCATACATTATCTCCTGATATACAAGCAATTCATGCTTCAATGTTCTGCCATTGCAATTGACTATGTTATTTCTCTTTGTTAATCTAATCACAGAGGAGGCTAAGCATATGAAACTTACCAAAAAACAGCAGGAGAAGCTCAAGAAGCTTGATATTGTTAAGGCAACACAAAAGGCGAGGAAGGAAAGCGACAGCATATTAAATGACCAGGGGTTTGCCGTTCTGTCAATTGCAGTTTCGCACTTTATAGCTGATATTGCGCAACGCCCTGAAAAACTTGCAAAGGAATTTGCGCATTGAAAATATATCTGGACACTTCTGTTATAAATGTTTATCTTTTCGGCAGGTTTTCCGAAGCAGAAGCTAAAAGGTTTCCAGTTGTTATAAGGTTTTTTGATCTCATTAATTCGAACAAAGTCCATGCTGTAATCTCTCTCTATTCCATACAGGAAGTTTTTGTTTTCTGCAAAGCCATATTCGGTTCTGAAACCGGTAATATAGCCAGGCTTGCTTTCCTTGAGCTTTTCAAAAATGAATTCACACTCACAGGACTATTAACGCGTGAAGAGCGTTTATTACATCGTGTAAAGTTCATTCTTGATGACCTCTCCGACCACCCCCATGCTATTAGCGCATATCTTAATGATTGTGACGCCATTGTAACTTACGATTCCCACTTTCTTCAGATTAAGGATAACATTTCAGTCTATACACCTGAAGAGATTATTTTAAAATTATAATATCTCTTTCATAACCGTAGTATATGCCTCTTATATTTACGCCTCAAGGAAAACAATATTTTGACAATATTTCTTATTGTATATCATACTTCCCAAATCTAAACCCCTTTTCTACCTTAACACCTTATCCCTATGCACCAGTAAAACTTTTCCCCTTTCAGCAATTTCTATCATCCTTTGAGTGAAGCCAATTTTACTGAATAATATGAATCTGTCTTTTCTTTTACCATTACGCCAGTCAACAAGTTGCGATTTTCTTACAAGGTCTTGATAAATGTCATCGCCGACTTTTTTGTTGCTCCACTTACACTCTCCAAAGTATGCTGTCTTTGTTTCATCATCAAGGGCAACGATATCTATTTCCTCATCCTTAGACCACCATTTTCCTATGGATGTGTAGTATATCAATCCATCTTTCGCAAAGTCTTTACAGAGATCCATGCAGACATCCTCATATATTGTTGAGATATGATGTTCAAAGGTATCCTTAATCAGCTTCAGTACATAATCAACATTTTCGATTTCGAGCCTGTTTCTGTTCGGGAATACAAACTTAAACCAGAAGGTGAAGAATTTATCATGGAGCCTGTAAAGCCCCTGCTTACTCTTTTCCGGATACTTCTCTGTAACAGGGACATCCTTTTCAACAAATCCAAGGCTTCTTAAAATGTCAAGATACCTTGCAACGAGACTCTTCTCAAAGCCTGTCTCATTGATAATCTCAGAGAGTTTTCGTTTTCCCTGAGCAATTGCCTTAAGAATTACAAAATAGTTTCTCGGTTCTCTCAGTTCTTCACGGAGAATATATTCCACTTCGTTGTAGAAAAAAGTCCCTTTATTAAGAATCAAATCCTTTATATTTCTAAAGATGTCATGCCTCGGATTGATTTTTTCTATATATGCCGGAATGGTGCCCATGGCAGAGTATATCTTTACAATATCTTCAAAATTTTTGTCAGGGAAGAATTCCTTTAATGAATCGAACGCCATCTCTTTGACTTCTAAGGAAGCTGTCCTTCTCCCGTAAAGCGGCGCCTTATAAAATAAAACCTCCTTTTCCATCATTCCAATACTTGAACCCATTAATATTAAAAATACATCTGTCTGTTTTAAATGTTCATCTATCCCTTTTTGAAATACGGAGGATATCGCGGAATTTGAGTTAACAAGATATGGGAATTCATCTATGACAAAGATTAGTCTTGTTTTCTGTTTTTCTATAATGTACGAGAAGAACTGATACCAATCTCTAAAGCCCGCGCCTATAAGTATCGGGTCATTGAAATATTCACCGACAATTCGTCCAAGATTCTTTAGTTGTTCAGTCTCCGATACGCTATCAGCAAGAAAGTATATAGCCCTTTTATCTTTAATGAATTCCTGAATTAGTCTTGTCTTGCCAATACGGCGTCTTCCGTAGGCAGGTACAAACTGAAAGCCTTCTGCACGGTAGGTCTTTTCAAGGAAAGATAATTCACTTTGTCTATTTACAAATCTCAAATGTCCTCCTTAAAGGACGAGTTTAAATGTTAGAAGTTTGATAATTGGAGTATAATTGCGATTAGTATAATCTAAATTATACTTATTGTCTAATCCTTATCTTCCCTTTCTCTACCCTCACTCCATATCTGCTCCCCGCGTATTTTTTTATGCTGGTTATCAGATAATATGGCAGAAGGGTCTCATCATCTATTTGTTCCTTTATTGTCCTGTTTATTTTACTTATGTTCTGTCTGATCGCATTTGGCTCCAGTCCTTCTGGCCATTTACTGAGTAAGTCCTCAGATCTTAAAGGCTGGTCCTTATAGATCATCTTATAATCCATTGCCATTTTCTCAAGGGCGGGTCTGCTTGAAAAGTCTACTATAGGTGGAAAACAATCTACACAGTTAAAACAATATTGCTTGTCAGAATATTTGCAGTTATCAAATTTTTGTCTGACGAATGCAGTATAAATCATTAACTGAATTGGAACCATATCAACCGGAAGATCTCCGATATAGATAGTCCTCTCATTGAGGTTAATGCTCAGGACAGGCTGTGTCAGTGCAGTGTCTATCTCCTTCTGACCTTCTTGAACAAGCTCTCTGAAACTCTTACCATCAAGGGGTATCTTATCCCTGAGTCTAATAAACGGTAGTTCAGCAAGAAATATCTCGGCATCTTTTGTGCGAAGTTCCTTGCCATTTTTTTTGAGCGCCCTGTCTTTCTTTGGCTTGTAATAAAACTCCAGATTAGATTCAAATTCAGGCGTCACCAGTACATGATAAAGCTTATCCCAGGGTCTCCCAAATAGCTGAAGGGCAGAGCCCATATAAAAACTCATGGTCTTTCTGCCTCCGGCAAGGGAACAGTGAAGTCTTGTCTTATCATCACCAGCCCTGTCTCTTACAAAACCTGTAATAAAGTCTCCAAGAGACTTGTTATCATCTGCCTTTTTTATATCCTCGAGCGGATTACCATTATGACCTTTAACAATCACAATAGAACCCTCATCTAAGATATTCTCAGGAATATTGAATTCTTTACAGAACTCTTTAAATCTTCCAGAATCAATAAGATTTTCTTTAATAAGTCGCTTTCCATGTGTTGTTGTGATTACATAGATTTCATCAGGATTAATTGGAGGGTCCTGATGTATTAAGGCATAGATAGTTTCTGTTATTATCTGTGGTGTAGTTCCAGCTACGAATATAAGGACTTCTTTAAATTTTGACTCTTTCATAAGTCAAGCATAAATCTTTTACAGTATCCCTTCAAGGAAAACAATATTTTGACAATATTTTCATTAAAAAATCCCCCCTCGCCCCCCTTTCCCAAAGGGGGGTTATAGTTAATCTTCACTATCACCTTTCACTATCTTGTATTTCCCCAACCCAAACCCCGTCCCCTTCCCTACATGCAACACTTCACCAGCTTTAATCAAAGGCATGAACGGTTCGATATTTCCTTCAAAGGTTATGTCCCCTATAAAGCCTCCCATTTTCATCCTCGTCTCCTGTCGCCCGGAATATCTTTCCCAATCATACCACTTTAGATTGTGACTTTTAACTTTTATTTCTTTGGCCTGTTCGATAAGTCCTTTGAAATCCCATTCTGAAGGGTCGCCGTTGCTGTGGAAATAATAAAGGAGGGAAAGTCTTCTGAGAAGGTTTCTTATAAGGATATGGAATTCAAGGTCGAGGGTGAGGTGGCCGTCAAAGAGGATTCGGGTAGGGGTGAGAAAGTTGAGGGTTAATTGTTTATTAAAAAATCCCCCCTTGCCCCCCTTTTCCAAAGTGGGGGATGATATTTGGTTTGCCAAAGGTGGAGTTGAAAGTTGTAAATTTGCCAAAGGAGGGTTATTTTCTGACCCCTCTTCATCCCCCCTTGCCAAAGGGGGAATTAAAACAGATGAAGCTATAAAGGGCTTAAGGGTTTTACTTTCGGAATCATAGATCGTCTTCCCCTCGCAGGCAACATTTCGTAATGTATACTTTGCCTTGCCTTTCCCGATTCCTATTTTCCCAAGCTCGTCAAAAGTGTAGATAAAATAGGGCAGGTAATCAATAGCTCTCCCGATGAGGGTAAGTCCAAAATTAATCTCGTCGCCGGATTTATATCCTCTTCTCTTGTCAGCAGGCGGTTCGATAATGAACGGGTGCGGGGCTGACTTATACTTCCGCATTATTTTTGTGTCTGAAGGCGGCGTGGTCTCAAATACATATGAATAGATACATTTTTCTTTAAGCAGACAATCCGCACATTCTTTATCTTTTATGGCACAGACTACACGTCTGAAAGCATAACCGAATCCGCCCCGAAGTGTTGCGCCTTTGTAGGCAGGTAAAATAGTAGGCTCTTTTGCAGTTAGTCTGAAAAGAAATTGCTGGTATTTAATGGAATGTGATGAAGGTTTCTTCACATTGAACTGCTCAATTGTCAGCTTATTCTTGTATATCTGCAGTACGGCCTACGAATCTTCAACAAGCAATATTTTGTTTCTCATAGTAAAATTCTATATAAGACTTGTTCCTATGTCAATATTGAACTTTATAGAATCCCTGAAAAGCGACAGAAAATTTAGCCTCCAGATCGTAGAACACAGATACATACCTCCTGTGAAGGCACAGTACATGAAACTTGTTTTGTCTGCCAGGCTTAAGGATGTATTAAAAAAGTACGGAGTAAATCTCTTTTATAGCCACCAGGTTGAGGCGATTAATTTGATACGGCTGTGAGGGTGGAATAGGACTTACAAAAAGGGCGATGGAGGTTATAAGTGATTGGCTGATGGCAACTCTAAAGATTATTGATGGATGTCCCTGCGAGGAAGGATGCCCTTCCTGTGTACAGGACCCTCAGTGTGGTTCAGGTAACCAGCCTCTTGATAAAGAGGGGGCAAAAGAGTTGCTTAAAAGATGGCTTTTCTAAAGATATTTTTATTTTTTATATTTTATATTTAAGGTAGGAGAAAGATAAATCTTTTTTTATGAGAGAATATTTGACACATAAAAAGCGCTGGATTAATAATATATTTTCCTTTGTTGGCATTGTTGTCGCCTTACTATATAATATTTGTGAGGAATCATGCGCATACTTACAGGGCTTTATTTTGGGTTTAGCCCTCAACTATTTGGGAATCTTTTACATGGGAACGTTAATTCTTTCTAGTTTGCTGAAAAAAAGTTTAATCTTTTTATTTTTGCTCTCTTTTGGAGTTGGGGCGGAGTTGTACCTTTTAGGGTTTCAAATAAACAAAGGTATTTATTGTTATTACTGCTTATCCTTTGCCTCTATTATTTTCCTTCTGTTTTTATTAAACTTTGAAAGGTCTAAAAAGATCTTTATAACCATTTCTGTAGTTCTTGGGTTTATCCTGTGTTCTGTTTTTTTTAAAGGATCAGTTACTCCTGTTTATGCAGAGGAGATTCTTCTGCCTTCCTTTGGTAAGGGACAGATAAAGGTGCGCTTATACACCGATTATTTCTGCAATCCTTGCAGGACTCTGGAACCTGAATTAGAGCCTGTAATTATCGATTTGGTTAAAAAAGGCGCTATAAATATTTCGTTCATTGATACACCTGTGCATCCGCATACCACTTTGTATGCAAAATATTTTCTTTATATTTTAAATGAGAATAAAAGGTTCGAATATGTCCTTCGTGCAAGGGCTGTTCTATTTGAAGCAGCAAAGGAAAAGATAACCGAAAAGGAAAAATTAGAAGCTTTTATTAAGAAAAAGGGTATAAAAATTAAGCCTTTCGATACAAAGCCTACATTTGGCGTTTTTAGTAGTTATTTAAAGGAAGACACAATCAATTCGACGCCTACCTGTGTAATCTACAATCTGGGTAAGAAAAATAAGTTCACAGGTCTTGATATCGTCAAAGCCCTTGAAAGTCTGAAGTAACTTTTTTAGTTAGCCCTCGCAGTAAATTAATTTGACATTGGATAACCTTTTGTATACACTCTCTCCATGAAAAACATTATATTTCTTATAGCTATTATTTTATTCTCAGTATCTGCTTATGCTCATCCTGGCAAAACAGATTATCGAGGAGGCCACAAGTGCTGGAAAAATTGCAGTGAATGGAAACTGAGGTATGGTGAGTATCATCTCCACGATAAAGACTGGAGACCCATAAGGCTCGACAAAAAAGACAACCCTATTAAACAAACTCAGCCTGAGCTGAGGTCCAACCCAGAACCTTTAAAACAGAATTTATCAGTAGAACCTACTGAACAAACTCAGGTGATAGCTTCTACAGAACAAAAAAATCAGGAAATCAAAAAACCTGATATAAAAACCATTAATGAGCACAACTACAATATGACAATCTATGAAGAAAGCATCCTGCCATTCAATATTATCCTGCTTCTCATATTAGCCTTACTACTGCTAATCGCTCTGATATACATAAGGAAAAAAAGAGAGAAAGATTGAAGCTTGCAAAACAGGTATTATGTGTCCTGTCTTGCTAATCCATTTAATTCGTAGCAAACTCTGTTCCAATGATTAATGTTTTAGGTTGTCATTCCCGCTTGTTGGGAATCCTTCTGTAAGCGAAAAAAGATTCTGGACAAGCCAGAATGACAGAATTAAAGACGAGGATGCTATGGGCTTTTAAGACTATTTACAAACTCCCTATTTTCTAAATACCATTCAACAGTTTTTTTGATGCCTTCTTCTATTGTGGTCTTAGGTTGCCAGTTCAACTTCTCTCTTGATTTTTCAATATGCGCCCACGTTGCGAAAACGTCAGCGGGATGTCTGGGTAAAAACTCTATAACGGCTTTTTCCCCGAGGATATCTTCTATCAGGTTTATCACATACATTAACTCAACAGGGTTGTCATTACCTAGGTTGTATATTTCATACCCGGAAGGCTGGAGGCATTTTAATGTACCATCTGCTATGTCATCTATGTAAGAGAAATCCCTCTGCTGTCTGCCATCTCCAAAAACTGTTATAGGAACCCCATTATCTATATTTTTTATGAATATAAAGATGCTCATGTCAGGTCTTCCGGCAGGGCCGTAGACTGTGAAATATCTCGGTATGCTTATATCGAGACCGCACAGATAATGGTAACTATAACAAAGGACCTCTGCTCCCTTTTTTGTGGCTGAATAAGGCGCTAAAGGAGAATCAGTCCTG
>Ga0172375_10007942_pt1 | contig 14412 bp, 9 predicted proteins | sample LakKiv1m_FD_114537 | JGI IMG/M metagenome (GOLD analysis project Ga0172375, IMG submission 114537) | Freshwater microbial communities from Kabuno Bay, South-Kivu, Congo - kab_092012_11.1m | ecosystem: Environmental > Aquatic > Freshwater > Lake | place: Democratic Republic of the Congo... | reverse complement strand
TCCATGCATAGCAGGATAAAGCATCAGAAACCGGAACGCAAGAAAAATCGAACGACCTTTAAAAAAAATGCACCTGAATCAACTTCAGGAGAGCGTTACCCCTATTTATTGAGATGATACAATTGAAAGGTATTGATAGTAGTTTGACACACTGGGGGACTCCAACCTGCAAGGCTAAATAAGGGGTGTGCGGCTGACTCTTGCTTGACGGATGTGACAAGGAGAAAGCATGTCACGACCTCTTAGCGTAATCGAATATGAAAATGCATGGTATCATGCAATGAACCGGGGCGGGCGGTTTGAGGATATTTTTGCGGATAGATACGCTATCTTCCAGGCTTACCAAGAGTCAAGGGCGGAGCCCTGTTTTTTGAATAATGAGGTTGAGGTCCATCATGAACCGGAAGGTGACCCATGTGATGCTTGCATAGAGATGAATGCACGTTGGGAAAACCGGATTATTGAGGAAGCGGTTATTTACGATAGCTAAATCCAGATTGGGTAGGGGGACTTATTTTCAATTTTCAGCCCTTCCGGCATCATAGGGGCGCGCGATACCCTCGACACATTTAGGCGTGCCCTGACTTTAGACCTCCATATTGAGGTCCCTTGTCGCGACCACAAGATCCTGCGGTCGGATTCTTCTTGACCCGCAAGGCGAAATCACCTATACTCCGGCCCCAAAAAATGGAAGTCCTTATCACCTAACACTTGCGGAGGAATGAATAGATGTTTGATAGAGCATACATACCTTATGGCGGCTACTATTCTAGCCCTTTTTGTCGCTGGCAGGGACAGCTGGCCAATGAAAACGCCATCACCCTGGCGGCAGCCACAGCAAAACGCTGGTTTTCAAGCAAACAGATTGACCCCACTATTGTCGATTATATCTATTACGGCATGACAGTCGCCCAGAACAGGATGTTTTACAGCCATAACTGGGTCGGCGGGCTTATCATGGATAACAAGAAGAATGTCCCGGGTCTTTTTGTGCATCAGGCCTGCACCACATCAACGACATGCATACATCTGGCGGCGGTGCACGTCGAGCAGGGTATCTATACCACCGGTTTTGCTCTGATGTCGGACCGCTGCTCAAACGGGCCGCACCTTATCTGGCCTAACCCGATGGGCCCGGGCGGAGAGGTTATTTCTGAAAACTGGAATATGGACAACTTCAACAACGACCCCTGGGGCGGAATGAAGATGATCCAGACCGCTGAAAACGTGGCGAAAGAGATAGGCGCTACAAAGGAAGAATGCGACGCGGTAGCCTACAGGCGTTATGAACAGTATCAGGACGCCCTTGCAAATGACAGGGCATTCCAGAAGAAATACATGTTCCCCGTTGAGGTAAAGATCTCCAAGAAGAAGGTTATTACGGTTGCAGAGGACGAGGGTGTAATGGCAACCACAAGGGAAGGTCTCGCGGCCCTGAAGCCTGTTGAGCCCAACGGCGTTCATACCTTCGGCGCACAGACGCACCCTGCCGACGGAAACTGCGGCTTTATTGTGACCACACGTGAAAAGGCAAAGTCCCTGAGCAAGGACCCTAAGGTGGAAGTCAAGATCATATCTTACGGCTTTGCAAGGGTGGGGAAGGCCAGGATGGCCGCGGCCCCTGTCCCGGCTGCCGAGATGGCGCTTGCAAATGCCGGCCTTACGGTCAAGGATCTCAAGGCCATCAAGACCCATAACCCGTTTGCTGTAAATGATATCAACATGGCGAAGAAGATGGGCTTTGATGTCATGTGGATGAACAATTACGGAAGCTCCATGATATACGGACACCCCCAGGGACCGACGGCAGGCAGGCTCATTGCCGAACTGATAGAAGAAGTGGCAATGCTGGGCGGCGGCTACGGCATGTTCGCGGGCTGCGCGGCTGGCGATACAGGCGCGGCACTTATTGTCAAGGTCGGCTGATCAAACCTTCAATAGATCGTAATTAAATAAGAAAGCCCCTTCCCTGAATATGGGAAGGGGCTTTTCTTTTGAACATCTCTCGCATCTTATCTGAATAAAACTGGGCCCGTTTGATACAAAAAATATATGAAACAGACCCCCTTTGCTGTCCCAAGTGCCAGGGCCGGATGAGAATCTTGGCTTTCATCGAGGATGAGGAGGTCATAAAGAAAACCCTCAACCATCCGGGATTGTGCGAGGTTAAACCCCGACCTCCACCCAAGGCGACCGGGCCGCCAAATCCCACCGAATATAGAATGGATTATCCTGTTTCCCAACTTCCCGGGTCGGATAATTGCCTGTATGTTGACCCTCAGTATCCAGAGACCTACACTGCCTGATTTTTAAAAAAGAGTTGGGTTCAAGGGGCCATTGCGCTCAAATCTCCCCCATTTTCAGCCCTTCCGGCGTCATAGGGGCGCGCGACATCCCCAACGCATCCGGCGTGCCCTGAATTCAGACCTCCATATTGAGGCCCCGTGTCGCGACCACAAGATCCTGCGGTCGGATTCTTCTTGACCCGCAAGGCGAAATCACCTATACTCCGACCCCGAAAAAAGGAAGTTCTTATCACCTTCTTATCACCTCACCAAAGGAGACATCGATATGAAAAAAATAGCTATTATTGGCTCCGGCGCTATGGGATCAGGCATAGCCCAGAAGACAGCCCAGGAAGGGCTTAATGTAGTTATGGTCGATATCAAACCTGAATTTGTGGAAAAAGGTATAAATACTATTAAAAAAACCCTCCAGGAGGCAGTGGATCGTAAGATCCTTACACCTGAAAAGGTGACTGAGATCATGGGTCGCATACATGGAACCACCAATATGGCCGATGCTAAAGACTGCGACATGGCCATTGAGGCGGTATTTGAAGACATGAAGGTCAAAATGGATGTCTTCAAGAAGCTTGATGCTATCTGCGAACCGAAGACAATAATCGCATCAAACACATCAACATTCCGGGCGGATAGCATGGCTGAGGCAGTGAAACGGAAAGACAAGTTCCTAGCCCTCCATTTCTTCTATCATCCGGCCAAAAACAGGCTTCTCGAGATAATTCCAGGATCCAAGACATCAAAGGAAACGATAAATGCCTGCAAGAGATACAGCGTACTTACAGGCAAAACCGATATCCTTGTTATGGATGCCCCAGGTTTCGCTGTAAACAGGTTCTTTGTACCGGTTAACAACGAGGCTACCAGGATGCTTGAGGAAGGCGTTGCGAATTCAGCTACCATTGAAAAGGCGGGCAGAGATGCCCTGGGCATAGCCATGGGACCCTTTGAGATAGTGAATCTTACCGGAGTAGCAATCGCGCTTCACGCCTCCGCAGGCCTGGGTCTCGGTCTGAGCCCATTTTATGACCCATCAGAGAAACTGAAGGCACAAGCGGCTTCAGGCAAAAATTGGCCTATCGAAGGCGAGATCCAGGAGGATAAGCTTGAAATGATCGCCGACAGATTCAGGGCGGTTGTATTTTATGTTGTTTCAGCCATGCTGGATGAGGGCGTGTCCACAATAGACGATATTGACCTTGGCGCCAAGGTCGGACTCCGCTGGGCAAAAGGCCCCTTTGAGCTTATGAATGACTACGGCATTGCAAAGGCCCATGATATAGTAAAGGAATTCATAAAACGCTGGCCCGACCTCAAGATGCCCAACTCCCTGATCGAGCAGAATAAAAAAGGCAGGCCGTGGGAATTCCGTTTTGTCAAATATTATAAGGACGGGGCAATAGGCAGGGTGGTTATCTCCAGACCTGACGTCATGAACGCCCTGAATCACGCCGTTGTCAACCAGCTGGACGAGGCATTTAGACAGGCTGAGAAAGACCCTGGTACAAAAGCAATCATCCTTGAGACTACAGGCAAGGCATTTGTCGCAGGGGCTGATATAAAATTTTTTGTGGACTGTATCAAGGAAGACCGCCTTCAGGACAATTACGAATTCACCTCCTTTGGACAAGAGGTCTTTAACCGCATCGACAACAGCAAGAAGCTTGTAATCGCCAAGATGGACGGCCTCGCCCTTGGCGGCGGTTTCGAGCTTGCACTTTCAACCGATGTTATAATAGCCACGAACAAGGCGGTCATGGGTTTCCCGGAGACAGGCATAGGCATCTACCCCGGACTTGGCGGCACACAGAGACCCAGCCGTTACATAGGCAAGGAACTGGCAAAATATCTTGTCTTCACAGGAAGGATTATCTCCGCCGACGAAGCAAAGGCAATCGGTCTCGTAGAATATGTGTTCACGCCTGAAGAGGTTGACGCAAACATCGAGTCCCTGATTAAGGGAGGAAAGCTGGCCTCCAAGAAGGGCAAGAAGACCGAAGAACTCCCGGCCGAATGGCAGAAGATCAAGGCCCTTTTTGCAGATGAAAACATTCCTTCATGGCTGTCAGGCAAATATTTGACAAGCAATGATCCTCTGGAAGCCAAGACGGCTAAGACACTTGCGGGAAAGGCGCCTATAGCCCTCAGGATGGTCAACGATATTATGGATAAAGGCTATAAAATGCCCCTGAAGGATGGGCTCAAGGAAGAACTATCCCATCTTGATGAGATATTCAGGACAAAAGATGCCTTGGCAGGGCTTACCGGCGTTGGTAAAAAGCCACAGTTTGAAGGCAAGTAATATTCAAGGACAACCCAGAATCGTTTAACAGGAGCCACGCCTTTAACAGGCGTGGCTTTTTTGTTGCATAACATAAAAGACATCAGCGCCAGCGGGACCTCTTTTAAGATTAATTGAAATGACATTGATAGAAGACTAAGGGGTCTGCCGTTGACTCTTGCTTTACTGATGCGACAAGGAGAAATCATGTCACGACCTTTTAGAACTGAATATGCAGCGGCATGGTATCAGGCAATGAACCAGCCAAAGATTCTTGTTGATCCTGTTGGGCTAACGGGAGCAACATATTGACTGAGGCTAACGATGCGCGCGGGCTGAAAGGGAACCAATTTATGGGGTGGGATGACGCTGACTGAATCAGACAACGGCTTGGCGGGAGCTCGATTTGATCTCCGCTCTTGCCCCGGACCGCCGCGTGGACGGCGCTGATGATTCGGCCTCGTTCCATGAGAAGCCGCGCCTTTTCTCTCCCCGCCAGGCGACTTCACCAGATTTTGCTCGACCCTCACCTCCGTTTCCTCTATACTCCCCTCACAATCCAGAGATTCACCACTCACCCATTATGAGGACCCGTCGCCGGCCTGTTCCTGAGGACGGTGAGACGCAAAGCCCCTTTTCACAGGGAAAGAAGGTAGCCGAAATGATCCACGACGACGAAGAACTTCGCTTCAAAGCAACCCAATTGGAGAAACTGCAGTCGGAATATGAGCGCATGAAGGATCGGTTTCGGGAGATGGAAGCCCGGTACAGAGCGCTTTTCGACCGCTCCATTTACTGCATTTATCTCCATGATCTGGAAGGACAATTTCTGGATGCCAACGACGCGGCCCTCCGTCTGCTCGGGTACACAAGGGAAGAAATCCTATCCCAGGATCTACGTTCGGTGCTGGGTGAGACGCAGGCCCGGGACGCTTATTCAAGGCTCCCGGAGATCCTGAAAGAAGGGGCATCAAGAGAGGTAAAGGAATACATTCTCAGGGCCAAAGATGGGAATACCGTTTGGGTCGAGGTGGATGTTTCTCTCATATACCAGGAGGGGAGGCCCTACGCCATTCAGGGCGTGGCCAAAGACATCACCCTCTCAAAAAAGGCGGGACTCGCCCTGAGAGAGAGCGAAAAAAGATACCGGACCCTCTTTGAGCAATCCGTGGATGCAGTCTACATGACGAGCAGGGAAGGAACCGTGATAGATGCAAATCCTGCCTTGATGGCCCTTTTTGGGTACACCAGGGAGGAGTTGCTCAGTGGGTTCGACGTCCGCCAGTTGTACTGCGACCCAAAGGATCGAGACGCATTTAAGGAACAGGTCGAAAGCAGCGGCTTTCTCAGGAATTATCCCGTTGCCTTGCGCAGAAAGGACGGCACAGAGATTAATTGCCTCCTGACTTCTTCCACACGACAGTCAGAGGATGGGAGGGTTCAGGGGTATCAGGGAATCATCCGGGATGTGACCGAGCAGAGCAAGGCGCAAAAGGCCTTGCAGGACAGGGAGGCCCATTACAGGGCCATGGTGGAGGCATTTGATGGGCTGATATACATCTGTTCCAAGGATTACCGGTTGGAGTTCATGAACCAGCGACTCATCGAGCGCACAGGCTATGACGCGACAGGGGAACTCTGCTACAAGGCGATTCACAATCTGGATGCCGTGTGTCCGTGGTGTGTGAATGAGCAGGTTTTCAAAGGCGAGACCGTTCGGCTGGAGGTCCTCAGTCCCAAGGACAATCGGTGGCTCTATGTCGTGAATACGCCTATTTTTCATGCAGACGGCACCATGTCCAAACAGAACTTGATCCTCGATATCACTGATCGAAAAAGGATGGAGCAGGACCTGCGGGAAAGCGCGGAAAGTCTAAAGTTCTTTGCCTACTCCGTTTCACATGACCTCAAAAGCCCGGCCATTGGGGCCTATGGATTTGCAAAGCGGTTGTCGGAACGGTACCGGGACTCCCTGGACGAGACAGGAAGGCACTACTGTGACCAGATCGCATCCGCCTCAGAGCAGATTGCGGTGCTGGTGGATCAGATTAATCTCTTTATCGCAGCCAAGGAGGTTCCCCTCAACCTCGAAACAATAGATGTCAAGAAAATCCTCGAAAGGATCCGGGAGGACTTTTCTCCACAGCTTCAGGTCCGACAAATAGACTGGGAGGAGCCGGAACAGATACCTCCTGTTAATGCGGACCGACTTTCCCTTTCCAGAATACTCCGAAATCTCGTGGACAATGCGCTCAAGTACGGCGGAACGTCTCTGAATCATATTCGCATTGGCTACCGCGATGAGGAAGACCATCACCTGTTCTTTGTAGAGGACAACGGGGCCGGGATAAAGGGCGAGGACGCACAGAAGATCTTTGGCGTTTTCATGCGCAGAAAGGATTCCAAAGGCGTTCAGGGGACCGGGTTGGGCCTCGCCATCGTAAAACAAATGGCCGAACGGCACGGGGGCCAGGCCTGGGTGGAGCCGGGCGTGGAAGGGGGGAGCACCTTCTATGTCTCCATCTCCAAGGACCTTCCACTGGGTTAAGGCCATCGCCTCTCATCCCGTAGCCTGCTTTCTGTGAACAAGGTCCTTTAACACGCTGGAGGCTTATAGATTTCCAGGAGTTTCTTTTCAGTCTCCCCCTCGATCCTGGCCATGCCTTCAACATGGTTTGCGATGCTGGAATTCTTAAGCTTGTGGCGGAGCAGTTTATCTTTTGAAACGCCGTACGTGGGAGGCATCATGAAGCTGAACCATGTGGCCCTGGTTGCCAGTTCACAGGAACATGCGGACAGGTTCTACGAGGGGTTATTGAAGCTGAAAAAGATCAAGGTCTCGCGACTGACAAGAGATCTGGCCGTGCAGGTATTTGGATTTGATCTTGAATGTCCTTTTATCCTGTACGGAAATGAGCAATTCGGGCTTGAGGTGTTTGTCACCGATCAGATGGCGGTTGGAAGCATGACCGTCAGCCACATCTGCCTGCAGGTGGAGGACCGGGAGGCGTTCATAACAGAATGCCGATCAGCCGGTGTGGAGGTCCTCCTCATTCCCAGGGGAGAATCGCAGCTTTGCTTTGTCAGGGATCTTGATGGGAACCTCTTTGAGATCAAATAGCGAAATCAGATTTACAGGGCCCCGCATGCCGGGTCGTTATTCCCCAATATTCGATATGGACAGGCGACAGCACTCAAGGGGTCCAGCAGGGTAAGGGTATCCGCGCCGCCGAGGGTATCCCAGTTGAGACGGTCGCAGGAAATGGCTTGGGGCGACCACGCCATCGATATATGGAGATGGGGCACCATAGGGAGCGAGGGACGGCCCGGTGAGGCTACTGTGGCGATGATATCCCCCCGGCTCACTGCCGTGCCTGTGCCGATGGCCGTCGTTGGACGGGTATGCCCATAGATTGAGTAAAGCCTGCCGGCGTTTCTATCCGGAAGCGGATGTTCCACAATGACGGATTTCCCCAGGAAATCATGGATGATGTCCACGACCACGCCGTCAGACATCGCCGGGATCTGGGTTGTTTCATTTAGGCAAAAAACCCTGCCCTCCTGATCCCTGTAGAGCAACAGGTCCAGCCCTTCGTGCGGTCGGCGCCGCGGCCCCCTGTCTCCCCACCATTTGTCCTTAGCCTGAAACAACATGCCGGGACAAAAGAGCCACTCCTTAACACCGGGAAGGTCCAGTCCCCACATCCCCTTGAAAAAGCCCTGGCCCCCTGGTTTCCGAATCACTTCGCTTGCCTCTGATTATTCGTGCGAAGCCGGTTCGCCTCCATCTTGGCAATCTCACCCATCACCGCATAGCCTAAGCCGGGATCCGCATCCATCACTCCTTGAAAACGCCTGTGTTCCAGCAAGACAACCCTGGATTGGCTCAACAGCACCACGTCTGCAGAGGCAGGAACATCCACAAGAAACTCAATTTCCCCTACCAATGAGTTCGGCGGGAGAACCCGTATGGTCGCACCGTCAATCCGGATGTTGACCTCGCTTTCGAGAGCTATGGCCATCTTCCCGACCCGCTTTCCCTGTTCAATGATCCGATCGCCAGCCTGTCGCAGCGCCACCTCAGCAACACTGGCTATCTTTTGCAACTGGTCTTCATCAAGTCTTTGAAAAACCGGAACCTGCCGCAAGGCAGAGACCAGACTTGTGGGTGAAGTCGGACCTTCAGCCACTGAACGGGTGGGCAAAACTCCAAGAGAAGCCATCCATACGAAAAATAGAACGCAACCCCAACCCATTCGTTTCAAATTCATCATCCATCTCCCTCCGCTGGGGATATTCTCTCTCATTTCGTTTGAGCAATGAGAACATCGATAATCTTTCGCTTGTCCGATTCAGGCTTAAACGACTCTCTTGAGCCGTAGCAGGTCTCGCAACCCTCTCAACTCGTGGCATAATAGAAATCTTGGGCCAATTCTGAGAAGGTCTTTCGAAAATAGGCAATTAACGAGGTCAAGTCAACATGTGAAACCGTTCCGACATTCGCTGAAACACCCAGGGCCCAGATAGCCCGGGACAATTTCGGCATTGCGCACGTCTATTCGGACACCCTGGAGGGGCTCTTTTTCGGCTATGGGTACGCTACCGCAGAAGATCTAATCAAAGATCGCCTTCACAAAATCTGCGGCGTTGAATTCCCGAAGGTCGTCGATCTTTTCGCCAATCCCAATGAGCCGGATGGGTATGCCGAGTTCCCTCGAGATACCCACCACAATGCCCCCCTTGGCCGTGCCGTCCAATTTCGTCAAGACGATGCTGGTCACCCCCAGGGCCTGGTTGAAGATCTGGGCCTGTGAAATGGCATTCTGGCCCGTGGTGGCATCCAGGACCAGCCAGACCTCATGGGGGGCCCCCGGAAGCTTCCGGCCGATCACTCGATGGATCTTCTGGAGTTCCTCCATGAGATTGATCTTGGTATGAAGCCGGCCGGCCGTGTCCACCAGGACCACATCGACCTTTCTGGCGACCGCCGCAGCCAGGCCGTCAAAGGCGACGGCCGAGGGATCGGCCCCCGACCCCTGTTTGATGACCGTGGCCCCTACCCGCTCGCCCCAGATCGTGAGCTGCTCCACGGCGGCCGCCCGGAAGGTATCGCCAGCCACCAGGAGGACCTCTCTTCCCTCAGACCTGAACCGATGGGCCGCCTTTCCAATGGTGGTGGTCTTCCCTACCCCGTTGACGCCCACGACCATGATGACCAGAGGCTCACCCGGATGGGGGAGCGGATGTCCAACCTCGTCGACTTTTAAAAAGGCCAGCATCTGATCCCTGAGGGCGGCCTTCAGCTTATCTGTGTCCCGAAGTTCCTTTCTGGCCACCTTTTCCTGTACAGAGGCAATCAGCTCCTGGGTGGTGGCTACGCCGATATCCGAGGTGAAGAGGATCTCCTCCAAGTCATCCAAGAGATCCTCGGTGATCTCCTTTTTCCCCAAAAAGAGCAGGTCCAGTTTCCCTGTGAATGAGTCCCGGGTCTTTGAGAGTCCCTGGCGGAGTCTCCCGAAGAAGCCCAGCCCCTGATCCCCGTCTCTACTGTCGCGAGGGGGCGGGGCCCCGCCTGCGGCGGGGCTCCCGACGCCAGGCGCGCCCTCCGTTTTGCTGTCCCTTTTCCACTTAAAAAACGCCAACGTCCGGTTCCTCTCTATTGGTAGGGGTTCACAGGTTCGTGGTTCAAGGTTTCGGGTTAAGCGCAAGAACAACCCTAACCACCCGCTCCGGAGGTAACACGGCGCTGTTTTGGGGCATCTGGGTCCATTGGGTCGTCAATTGAGAACCTCTGAACCTATGAACCCGTAAACGGTTGCCTCTATTGCATGGCCCCAAGACCGTGGTCCGAGCCTCCATTTACATTGACCGTCACCAGCTTGGACACCCCCTGGTCCTGCATGGTGATTCCGTACAAACGATCAGTGATCTCCATGGTCTTCCGGCTGTGGGTCACCATGATGATCTGAGACGCCTGCCGAATCTCCTTCAGCAGGCTGTTGAACCGGTCGATATTGGCCTCATCTAAGGGGGAATCCACCTCATCCAGGAGACAGAACGGGCTTGGCTTGATCATGTAGATGGCAAAAATCAGGGCCATGGCCACCAGGGCCTTTTCCCCGCCGGAGAGGAGACCCATATGGCTCAGCTTTTTTCCGGGGGGCTGAACCTCCACCAGGACGCCACTTTCCAACGGACGCGATTCATCCGTCAATCTCAGACCGGCGGTCCCTCCGTTGAAGAGGATCATGAAGATCTCTTTCAGCTTGGCGTCCACATCCTGAAAGGTCTGTCTGAACTTCTCGAGAGACGTCCGGTTGATCTTTCGAATAGCGGTCCTCAATGACTCAATGGAGCCGATCAGGTCTTCCCGCTGACCCACGATAAATCCGTGACGCTCGTTCAGCGCTTCCAGTTCTTTGATGGCCATCAGATTGACCTCCCCGATCTGCTCCCGCAACCGTTTCTTCTGCTCGACCGTTTCTTCCGCCTCTGCGCGGGAGAAATTTTCCTGAAGGTGCGATCGGTATATCTCAGAAAGATTCAGATTGAATTTTTCCCTTACGGTTTCACTAAGATGGTTCATCTTGAACTGGATTTCAGAGTTTTCCATCTTTGCGGTATTGATCTGTTCCCTTAAGTCATCGAGTTCCCTTTTGAGTTCTTCCTCTTTCCTCTCTTCCTCTCTTATTCGGGCCTGGAACTCCTTTCGCTCCATGTCGGCATGGTTCATGTCTGCTTCGGCCTTCTGGAGCTTTTCATAAACCTCTCTCAGCTCTTCCTCCAACCCCTCTTTTCGTCTCTGGCAACCCTCCCGTCTATCCCGGCCCGAGGCGATGTCTTCTTCGATCTTCCCGAGTCGCTCCAGGGAATCCTCCACATAACCGTCCATCATCTCCATCTCGCGCAGTGCGCCTCGTTCACCTTCCTCGGAAATCCGCAGGTCTGTCTTGAGTCTGGCCACATCATCCCGGCACTGCTCGAATTCTTTTTCCGCTTCTCTCAGTTCCCGTTCTTTTTCCTGAAAATAGGCCTCCTCTTTCTGCCGCTGGGTCTTACGCGCGTTGAGTTCATCCGCAAGTCTCACAAGATCCTTTTCATGTTTGTTCTGTTCGGTCTCCTTCCGTTTCAGGTCCTCGGATATCTTTCCTGACATCTTTTCCAACTGATCCAATTCCTGCCCAAAGCGGAACAGGACCTTATCAAGCTCGTTGATCTCCTCCTGGCAGGCCCACCTGTCTTCGGTCAGCCCCTCGATAACCCCTTGTTTTTCCTCGATCCGGACGATGATCTCGTCGAGTTTAGCCCGCAACTCGTCCACTCTTGCCCTGTGCTGGATGACGTTTTCCTTCAACTCGGCCATCTCCCGTTTCCTGATCAGAAGCCCCCGGGAACCATGGGCGGCCTTTCCGCCGCTGATAACGCCCCTATGATCGACCCTGTCGCCATTTAGGGTGACAAACCCGATTCCGCACCCATTCCTTCCCGTCAAATCCCGTCCCCGCTCCCAGTTAGAAAGGGCTGCGTCTAAATCCTTGGCAATCGCCGTGTCCCCGAGCAGTGCATCGACAAGGGGGGCATACGCCGGCGAGGCAGAGACATGGTCGCACAGAAGCTGAAGTCCCATATCCCTTGCCAGGTCTCCGGCCGCTCCTCTGATATGGCTGACCGGGGCGAAGCTCCCCATCCCCCTGGCCGAATTTCTTAGATAATCAACGGCATCTTTCCCATCGGCCTGGGATGCGACCAGCACATACTGGAGTTTGTCTGCCAGGACCGCCTCAACGGCCCGCTCATACTCCGGCTCGACCTGAATGGCATCGGCCAGGATGCCCAGGATGCGACCCTCCTGAAGGGGGGGAAAATCCTTGGCCTTCATGATGCTCCTGACCCCCATCTGGTATCCCTCGAAATTTTCTGTCAGGGTCTCGAGGCTGCTGAGTCGGGACTGGCACACGTTCAGATCCGATTCCGCTGATTTCAGCTCCGATTCGAGGCGCCCCTTCATCATCCCCAATTCCTTTGAGCCGGCGCTTTCCGCCTCCATGGCGGCCTCGATCTCGCTGAGCCGCTCTGCAGTGGCCTCTCGGACCATGCGCTTTCTCTCCGAGGCCCTGACCATATTCTCAGACCTGGCGCTGATCTCTGACAGCTCCTTTTCGAGCCGGGATCGGCTATCCGAAATCTGCTCAAGAAGCCGGTTCAGATACCCTGACTCATGATTCAGCCCGACCTCCCGGTTTTCCCCGGCATTCAGCTCTGCCCTGACCCTTTCATAGTCTTCCCGAATCTCCTCGACCGCCCTCTTTCTAACCGTCGCGCGTTCATCCCTGACAGCGATTTCCCCTGCAAGCTCAGACGACCTCTCCCGTATCTGTTCCCGCTCATCCTCCAGACGTGCGCGCTTGCCTTTGAGTTCTTCAAGCCGAAGCGTCAACGATTCATGCTCACCCATGAGCCGGACCTTCAATTCGCCGATCATTCGGATCTCCCCTGTTAGGGATTCAACCTCCCCTTCCTTTCTGTGCACCCTGTCGCTCAGACGAAGGTGGTCGTTCCTATAGACAGAGAGGCCCGCGTCCTTTTCGTCCAATTCCAGATTCATCTCCTCTATCCGTGCCCGGACCTGAGCTATCCGTGTGGACCTGCTGATCTCTTCCCTAACGAGCACCTCTGTGGAATTCGCCTTTTCCCCCAGTTCCTCTTCCAACTGGGCAAAGCTGTTGCTGTACAGATGCATCTCCAGATCCCGAATCTCCCCGCTGAGAGACTTGTAACGCCTCGCCTTGGCGGCCTGCCGCTTGAGCGACCGCTCCTGGGTCTCGATCTCTCTCAAGATGTCTTCAACCCTCTGAAGATTGGCCTCGGTGAGTTCGATCTTTCGTTGCGATATCTCTACTTTTTTCCGATACTTGGTAATCCCCGCAGCCTCCTCCAGCATGATGCGGGTCTCCTCAGGCTTCTGCTCGATAATGGTCCCGATCTGGCCCTGTCCGATAATGGAATAGGCCCGGTTGCCCAGGCCGGTATCCATGAATATCTCCTGAATATCCTTGAGCCTGCACGCTACGTTGTTGATCAGGTATTCGCTTTCTCCAGATCGGTAGAGGCGGCGTGTCACCGAGAGTTCCGGATCCTGGGCGAAAGCGGTAGGAAACGAGCCGTTCCCATTTTCAAATAGGATAGAAACCTCTGCCATTCCCAAGGGTTTATGGTTCCCGGCCCCATTGAAAATCACGTCCTCCATCTTTCGGCCCCGCAATTGCTTGGGGCTCTGCTCGCCCATGCCCCATCGAATGGCGTCCACGACATTGCTCTTTCCGCAGCCATTCGGTCCCACGACGCCGCTGATCCCTTCAGGGAAGGCGATTTCGAGCTTTTCCATGAAGGATTTAAAGCCAAAAATGGAAACTTTCTTGATTTTCATGATCACCTCCGTTACGCCGGTTCCCTACTGTAACCGTTCACCAGTTCAAAGGTTCAGAGGTTCAAGGTTGAATTCATACCCCAACCCTGAACGTTGAACCCAGAACCTGTGAACCCTTACGATTGTTTTTTATCACAGGGATATCAGTTTGTAAAGAAAAAATACCACATCATGTGTCAAAAAATATCAATGCACCAATATATGGTACGATATAGGGCCAACCCGGAATGATATTGACAATGGCATCGCCAAGTTCCTATTATTCTGAATGCTGGATGCGGGGTTATTGGGTTCGTTGGGTTTATTGAGTTCATTGGGTTGCAGGTTTCCAGCTTCCAGCCTTTCGTTGCCAGTGAGATGGGTTTCAATAGTCAATGATCAATAGTCAATACCCCTTGCGC
>Ga0172375_10007941_pt1 | contig 14416 bp, 14 predicted proteins | sample LakKiv1m_FD_114537 | JGI IMG/M metagenome (GOLD analysis project Ga0172375, IMG submission 114537) | Freshwater microbial communities from Kabuno Bay, South-Kivu, Congo - kab_092012_11.1m | ecosystem: Environmental > Aquatic > Freshwater > Lake | place: Democratic Republic of the Congo... | reverse complement strand
GAATACGACTTACTCACCTTGAATTACCAGTTCCCTTGCTCTCTATGCGGCGGGAGCGGAAACGCTCCACCCGCGCCAAAACCGTGCCGCATTGAAAGCGGTCAGCCATCCCTTCAGCGTCCTATTCACCGTCCGTATTTTCGTGTTTGTCCGTTTGTCCAGATACGACCCCTCCACGGTTCCTGTGGCCCATTGGCATTCACTTGGGCGTTGAGAGTTGAGCGTTGAACGTTGAGCGTTCTTCCCCTTCCCGCCTGAGCGATCTCTGTCCTCACCCCGCCCCATCGGCAGCTTGTCATTCATCCGATGGCGTCCTCGAAACCTATTTGTCAAATTACGCCACCTAATCCGCCGCAATCATGGTGCGCAGTCAAAATAGCAACCAATTCTCTCCTCGTTGGATGACCTTGAGAGTCAGGTTTTCTGGCTCATGAAGCCAATCGCAACCCTTCGGCCCTGCTTAGGTCAACCGCTGTCGGATGAATTTCGCGAGGATATGGTTTGCAAGCGAATCCGCGAGAAATTCCGGCAGTGCCTCGCGCGCGCGGGAAGCGATCAAGCGAACGCGAACGCGCACAGCCCCCCCAGATTGGAGCGGATATGCCCGGCCAAGGGTAGGGTGCCACCCCCTGAGTATTCGGCAGAGGGGGGGGAACGCCCGAGAATCCCTTGGGCCGTGGTGGGTGTCGGGGTACTGCGCGAAGGTCGCCAACATCTTTTTGGGTTGGTGCATGGTTGGCGGGGTGGACGTGACGGGGAACAGGCGGATTTCGTGTCCCGCTTCAGGGGATGGCGTTTCGGCGTTTCGGCAAATGTTTCGGCAATCGTAACGCCGAAACACGCACTTTACCACATTTGAACAGGAGACGGGGCAAACAGGCCGGAGAAGCAAAAAACCCCGAAAACATTGGAGTTTTCGAGGTCTTTTCACTGTAAAAACTGGTGGGAGATAGTGGACTCGAACCACCGACCCCTTGCATGTCAAGCAAGTGCTCTAACCAACTGAGCTAATCCCCCGTCGTTCAGAAAACGGGAGATACTTTAGTGGAATCGCCCTCAAATGTCAACCGCGCAGCGCAAGCCGTGTTCTGCATTTTTGGTGTTCGTTTCGGACGTGGAATCGGATTGCATTCACGGCCGAAAAACAGGAAACTGTCACGCATATGGATCAACCCCTGAAACTCAAATACTTTAAGTCACGTTTCAATTGGCGCGACGTAGCCGATGCCGCGCGCACGACCATCCGCATGGAGGAGGGCGAAAAGGAGCCCAGCAGCTCGTGGAAGCGGCGCATCCTGCTCTCCGAACACTCGCCCATCCGCCAGATGGTGTTCAAGTGGAAATGGATCAACTTGAAATATTGGGTCAGCGTCCACTTCGTGCGTCACAAGATCGGCATCGAGCACTTCGTCAGCACCCAGCGCACCGACCGCACGGGCGTCAACCGCGACGAGGCACCGCAGGACGCGCCCGTCGACCACGAGTGTTTCGCGAACGCCCAGTCGCTGATCTTCATCTCGCGCAAGCGCCTCTGCCGACAAGCCTCGCCGGAGACCACAGCCGCTTGGCGCCTCGTCCTTGACGAGGTGCGAAAATGCGAACCGGAACTTTACAGCGCCTGCGTGCCCGAGTGCCTCTACAGGGGCTTCTGCCCGGAGTTCAAGAGCTGCGGCTATGCCGCAACGGAAGCCTTCCAGAAAGCGCTGGCCGCCTACCGCAACGGCCCCGTCGCCTAAGCGTATTCCACCGCAGCGCTCACCGCCTGTGGAAGAACCGCCAAAACCAAAACCTCAGCCGGGCCCAAATTCCAAGCCTTGGCTCGTCAGGCCTGAAACCAGGCCGCATGTAGTCGCGATCGGAGAGTCCCATAGATGACTTCGGATATTACCATACCGTCCTCGACCCCGACACCCGAAAACACGCCCGCCGCGAACGGCGAGCGTCTCCAGAACGTGCTCTCCCACCGCGGCGTCGCCTCGCGCCGCCATGCCGCCGAGCTGATCGCGGCCGGCGACGTCTCCGTCAATGGCGAAGTCGTCACCGAACCCGGCCGACGCGTGAACCCGTCCGCCGACGACATCCGCGTGCGGGGCGAGCCGCTTTCCAAAGAGACCGAGCGCCTCCGCACCATCCTGCTCTACAAACCGCGCGGCATCATTTGCAGCGCCGACAATTCGCGCGGCGAAACGGTCTGCGACCTAATGCGCCCCTTCGTCCCCGAGCGCATCGTGCCGGTCGGCCGCCTCGACAAAGAGAGCGAAGGGCTCCTGTTTCTGTCCAACGACGGCGAGTTAACCAACGTTCTCACCCATCCCCGTTACGGCCACACCAAAACCTACATCGCGCGCGTCGCCGGGCACATGGAGGAGCGCAAGATCGCACTGCTGCGCTCGCGCATGGAAATCGACGGCTACTTGATCCAGCCGGTCGAGGTCGAAGTGCTCAAGGTCGGCCGCGACCACACGCACAAGCTGGCCTTCACCCTCCACGAGGGACGCAACCGTCAGATCCGCAAGATGTGCTCGCTGGCCGGCTTCACCGTCCTCGAACTGACGCGCGTCCGCATCGGCCCCATCAAAATCTGCGCCATGCAGCCCGGCGACTGGCGCGAACTCACGGACGCCGAAATCCGGGCACTCAAGAAACCCGTGCCCACCCACCTGCGCCGCCCGCCCCTGCCGCAGTTCGACGAACGCGGACCGCGCGCCGACGGGCCGGTCAGACACCGCACAGACGCTGACGACCGTTATCCCCGAAACACCGCACGCCGCCGGGACGCGGGACGCTCATTCGCTCCTCACTCTCAGAAAAATTCCAACCGCACCGGCCCCATTAGGCCGGACGGCTGCAAGGCGTCCTCGGAAGCATAGCCCTGGAAACCTTTGAGCGTGCGCCTGCCTTTTTCATATTGCAGGTTGCTCCGGGTGATGCGCTGTTCGGGCGACAGGCCTGCGTCGCCGATCAGCCGGTTTTCCCACGGATTGGTCACCGCGATCTCCAATTCGTTTCTTCCCGTCTTGAGCGCGCCTGTCAGCTCGGTTCGCCACGGGTCCGTCCACACCACGCCGAGATCCTTGCCGTTGAGCGTGACCTGCGCAATCACGCCGACCTTGCCGAGTTGCAGCACAACCCTGCGCGCGGCCTGTTCGGCTGTCGCGTCGAACGCAAGGCGATACGTCCCCGTGCCCGAGAAGTACTTGATCCCCGCGTCGCTATGCGTCGACCAGTCGGCCAGCGTGCCGAACACAGCCTTCTCCGGCGCACCGCGGCCGACCTGGAACGACACGTTCCAAGGTCCTGTAAGAGCGATTTCACCGGTCTTCCCCGTTGAGCGTTGTGGAGGCGAAGTGTTGCGCTGTTGCGCCAGAAACCGCATTGGGCAACCCTGTCGCTTTCTTGACACACACCCGAGGTGGGGGGCGATTCAATTTCATCGCGCCCACCGCCCGAATCGCGCGCGTGCCATGCCTTGACGGTTGTTCCCAACCGATAGTAAAGTGGATGACATGCGCATTGAACACGACACGCTCGGCGAGCGGTCCGTCCCCGGCGGGGTGCTCTACGGCATCCACACGCAACGCGCGCTGGAAAACTTCGGCGTCAGCGGACATGCCGTTCGGCCCGAGTTGATCCGCGCAATCGTCCTCGTCAAAAAGGCCTGCGCGCTGACGCACAAAGAGTTGGGCGCGCTTCCCCCGGACATCGCCGACGCGATCACGGCCGCTTGCGACAATGTGCTCACCGGCCAACACGCGGAAGCCTTTCCCACCGACGCGCTTCAGGGCGGGGCCGGCACGTCGACGAACATGAACGTCAACGAAGTCTTGGCCAATCTCGCGATTTTGAAGCTCGGCGGGAAGCCCGGCGACTACGCGCGCGTGCATCCTCTCGACCACGTGAACCGCGGCCAGTCCACCAACGACGTCTATCCCTCGGCCCTGCGCATCGCCGCGATCTACCGCGTGCGCGAACTGGCCGACGCGCTCGCGCGTCTCCAAGAGTCCCTCCAGAAACGCGAGCAGGCCTTCGCGGATATCGCCAAGCTCGGCCGCACTCAGCTCATGGACGCCGCGCCCATCACCCTGGGTCAGGAGTTCGGCGCCTATGCGCAGGCCGTCGCGCGCGACCGCTGGCGCATCTACAAAGTCGAGGAACGTCTGCGCCAGATCAATCTCGGCGGCACGGCGGTGGGCACCGGCGCGGCGGCCGACCGCCGCTACGCCTTCCGCGTCGCCGAAATCCTCCGCGACCTCACCGGGCTCGGTCTCGCGCGGGCCGAGTACCCGATGGACCTGACCCAGAACAACGACGTGTTCGTCGAGGTCTCTGGCCTGCTGAAGGCCTGTGCCGTCAATGCCCTGAAGCTATCGAACGACCTGCGGCTTCTCGCCTCCGGTCCGCGCGGCGGACTGGGCGAACTCCGTCTCGAAGCGCGTCAGGTGGGGTCCTCCATCATGCCGGGCAAGGTCAATCCCGTCATTCCCGAGTGCGTGGCGCAGTGCGCCATGCGCGTGATCGCCAACGACGCGGCGATCACGCTCGCCGCCTCGAACGGCCAACTGGAACTCAACGCTTTCATGCCGCTCATCGCCGACGCCCTGCTCGACTCGCTGTCGCTGCTGTGCGCCGCGACTGATCGGTTCCGCACGGCCTGCGTGGACACGCTCGAAGCCGACGCGGCGGCGTGCGCCCGCCACCTGCACGCCTCGACCGCCCCCGCCCTGTTGTTGGTGCCCCACATCGGCTACGACGCGGCGGCCGCGCTTGCCCAAGAATCGCTGGCGACGGGCACAAGCATCCGCGAACTCGCCGCCGCGCGTGCGCTCCTGCCCGTCGACGTGCTTGCCAGACTGTTCCCCAATTAGGGGTGCCTGATTAGACTTGCAACAAACCGCAAAGCCGCTAGACTGCCTCCTCGATGATTGGGACCAGCTATTCACAGTTGAACGATTTCTAAAGGAGAGCCGCATGAGTATTGCGCGCGCGTGTTCCCATTTCTCCGCCTTGTTGGCGGCTTGTGCCATCGCGGCGAATGCCGCCGAAGTCTCCGACGCCTGGACCCTGGAGGCCATTTCGGCCAACGCCCGTCTGACTGCGGAGTGGATGAACGCCCACCCCAAGAAGCACAAGCCGATCGACTGGACCTACGGTGCCTATTACGCCGGCGTCACCGCGCTTGGACTTTCCGATCCGTCGCTTCCCTACCTCGATCAAGTCCGCACCCTCGGGCGCACAAACGCGTGGGGCCACCTGCCCCGCACCTACCACGCCGACGACCACTGCATCGGCCAAAGCTGGCTGGAGATCGCGGCGTACGACAACAACCCCGTCTGCGCCGAGAGTCTGCGGCAGCTCTACGACACGATCATCGCCAACCCGCACACCGGCTCGCTCGACTTCAAGACGAAGGACTGCCAGAAGCGCTGGAGCTGGTGCGACGCGCTCTTCATGTCGCCGACCGTGCTGGTCAAGATGCATGGCTTCACCGGCGACACCAAGTACCTCGCCTTTATGGACCGCGAGTACAAGGCGACCTACGACCTGCTCTACAGCAAGGAGCACCACCTCTTTTTCCGCGACTCGCGCTATTTCGAGAAGCGCACCAAAAACGGCAAGAACGTCTTCTGGTGCCGCGGCAACGGTTGGGTTTTCGGCTCGCTGCCGATCATTCTGCGGGACCTGCCCGCCGATTGGCCGACGCGCCCCTTCTACCTGACTCTCTACAAAGAAATGGCCGCCGCCGTAAAGGCCGCCCAACAGGCCGACGGCGCGTGGCGGCCGAGCCTGCTCGACCCCGAGGATCCGAACCTGCCCGAGATGAGCGGCACCTCGTTCTTCACCTTCGGCCTGCTCTGGGGCATCAACAACGGCGTGCTCGACCGCGCCGAGTATCTGCCCTGTGTCCAGAGATCGTGGAAGGCGATCTGCTCGAACATCAGCACCGAAGGCCGTCTCGGTTACGTGCAGCCCATCGGCGACCGTCCGGTGGCCACATACACCGCCGACGACAACGAGGTCTACGCCGTCGGCGCGTTCCTCTGCGCGACCGTTGAGTTGCGTAAGCTCGTGGTGGCGGACGCGAACCCCGCCCGCAAGACGGTCGAGGTTGTCAATCCGGCCGGCGTCTACCGGAGCGCCGAGACGATCGCGCTCGACTGGGCCAAGCTGGGGCTCAAGACCGAGAACCTGCGCGTTTTCGACGTCCGCAACGGCGCGGTCCTGCCCCACCAGCTCTACGACTCGGACGGCGACGGCGCACCCGACCAACTGCTTTTCAAGACCTACCTCCTCGCCAAGCAGAGCCGCGCGTTCTGGGTTTTCAACGGCACGGACGTCCCGGCAGCGTCCGACTCCGCGATCTGCTTCGGGCGCTACGCCCCCGACCGCATGGACGACTATCTGTGGGAGAACGACCGCACCGCCCACCGCATCTACGGCCCGATCATCATGCAGCCCGCGCCCGCCGGTCAGTCGCTGGTTTCCAGCGGCGTCGACGTCTGGAGCAAACGCGTGCGCGGCCCGGTCATCAACAAATGGCTCAAGCGTAAGAACTATCACCATGACGACGGTGAAGGCATGGACAACTACAAAGTCGGTCCCAGCCGCGGGTGCGGCGGTTTCGCTGTTCTCGCCGACGGCGACGCCTACGTCAGCCGGAACTGGGCCACGCAGAAATGCCTCGCCAACGGTCCTGTGCGCACGGCCTTCGAAGTCACCTACGCGCCGTGGCCCTGCGGCGGCGGCGCGACCATCGCTGAAACGCGCCGCATGACCCTCGACGCGGGTTCGCACTTTACGCGGTTCGAGAGCCGCTTCATGATTACCGGTGCCGCGAGCGTCAAGGGCGGTCCCGGGCTCGACGTCGCCAAGGAACGGCAGCACACCGGCACGGTCACGGCCAAGCCTAAGGAAGGCTGGATCGCCAACTATGAGGACGAGCAGCCCGGCCTCGGCCGCATCGCCACGGCCATCGTGCTGCCGCGGGGCGGCGACTTCGCGACTGACAAACTCGAAGACGACTATCTGCTGACCACCGTGACGGCCGACCAGCCGCTCGTATGGTATGCCGGCGCGGCTTGGAGCGGCGCGGGCGACTTCGTGACCCCCGAGTACTGGAACGCGCATGTCGCCGCCTTCGCCCAATCCCTCCGGACGCCGTTGCGCATGACCGTCAAATGACCATCTCCAACTCCTAATTCCTAACTCCTAATTTCCGAAAGGCACTTATGATTCTCGATCAGTTTAAACTCAACGGCAAAGTCGCGATCGTCACCGGCAGTGGACGCGGCATTGGACAAGGCTACGCAATTGCGCTCGCTGAAGCCGGTGCGGATGTCGCGCTTGTCGACGTGATCCCCATGGACGAGACGGCGGAAAAAATCCGCGCGCTCGGACGCCGCACCTGCGCGATCACGGCCGACCTCAGCAAGGGCGCCGAGGTCGCGCCCGGCATCGTGGCGGAGGTCGTCCAACAGCTCGGCGGCGTGGACATCCTCGTGAACAATGCCGGCATCATCCGCCGCGAACCGTTCACCGAGCACAGCGCGAAGAACTGGAACGACGTCATCAGCATCAATCTGAGCACGCCCTTCTTCCTGAGCCAGGCGGCCGCGAAACAGATGATCGCGCAAGGCCGCGGCGGCAAGATCATCAACATCGCCTCGATGCTTTCCTTCCAAGGCGGCATCCTCGTCCCCGGCTACGCGGCCTCCAAGGGCGGCATCAAGAGCCTCACGATGCTGATGGCGAACGAACTGGCCCCCCACAAGATTTGCACCAACGCGATCGCTCCGGGCTACATCGCCACCGAGAACACCCGCCCGATCCGCGAGAATCCCGCCCGCAACCAAGCGATCCTCGACCGAATTCCGGCCGGACGCTGGGGCACGCCGGAAGATCTGATGTCGGCGGTGGTGTTCTTGGCCTCGCCGGCCTCGGATTACATGAACGGGCACACGCTGGCGGTCGACGGCGGTTGGCTCTCCCGCTGACAGGCGGCCGATACCGTTCGCCCCGATTCGCGTACATTCGCAGAGGAAAAGGGCGAGCGCACATTTCCGGCGACAGAGCGCCGAAACCGCAGAACTTGCGACAGGGATTGCGAAGCGCGTGCGGCGCGCTGTTGTTCCACTGCTCAGTCGGCGGAAGCAGGGCCACGCGCGGGTGGTCGGTGGATGCGCCCAGAGTGTCCGTGGGTGTGTGTCAGAAAAGTGACCGATCAGAGGAGTCTATCAGCACAATCAGGCGTTCCAAGGAAATCGGTTATAGTGAGTTTAGCTATAACGTCGGGTGCCGAAAACGCATCCGGCGCAGCCGCTTAGTCGCACACTTAATCGGTTACGCTTAGTCGGCAAATTTAGTCGCAACACACTGTGCTTGATGGACTAAGCAGTTGGACTAAGGGTATTCGATTAAGTGTGGAGACGACGTGTTGCGCGATTGCGCCAGAAACCGCATTTGACAACCCTGTCACTTTCTTGACACACACCCGTGCCCATTTGCGCGATTCGCCCGAATTGACACTGCGGCCGACATAGGCTACGATGCTCCTTGATTAAGGAGAAACTTCTCATGGCACCGCTTTCCGTGTTAGAGGTACAAAACGCTATTCGGTCGCTCCCCGCAACCGAGTTCTCGGCGTTCTCCGAATGGTTCGACACCTACGAGCAAACGCGATGGGATGCTCAGATTGCCGTCGACCAGCACACGTCGCCAACTTTGCTCTCCGCCGTTGAAAAGGCGAAAAGCGACTTTCGGAACGGGCGATGCTCAAGCCTGTAAACCATACCGCCACCGCAGAGTTCTGGAGGCTTTATCGGTTTCTACCGGAACCCGTGCAGGAGACGGCGGATCGACAGTTCGCGCTGTTGAAACGCGATTCGAGCCATCCATCCCTCCACCTGAAAAAAATCGGCGATCTTTGGTCTGTCAGAGTCGGCCTTCATTACCGGGCGTTGGGGATCGATCTGCCCGACGGACAGTCCGGCATTTTGCGGTTTTGGATCGGTTCTCACGCGCAGCACGACCGCTTCATACAAAGCCGCTGAAATCCATGCGGCGGGAACTTTTTTTCAACCAACAGGAGAACGTATGATTCGCTCGTTTTTTGTTTTCGGGTTCGGCGCGTGCCTGGCCCTGTCGCTTCAGGCCGCCGCACCGGCAAAGCCGCAATCGTCTCTGTGCGCCATCGCCACCAATGTCCCCTATTACAGCGAGGCTGCCTTGGCGAACGCGGACGAGTATCAGCGCGCGCAGTGCCGACTGGACCTCTACGCCCCGACAAACCGCGCCGGTTTTGCGACCGTCGTCTGGTTTCACGGCGGCGGGCTCACGCAGGGAAGGCGGCACTTCATCGACCTCAAGCGCCCGGACATCGCGATCGTGCCGGTCAGCTACCGGCTCTCGCCCAAAGGCAAACTGCCCAGTTTCCTCGAAGATGCGGCGGCGGCCACCGCCTGGGTCCTGCGCAACATTTCCCAATACGGCGGCGACTCGAACAAGGTCTTCGTGGCCGGGCACTCCGCCGGCGGCTACCTGACCGCCATGATCGGCATGGACCCGAAATGGCTCGCGGCGCAAGGGGCCTCGAACCTGCAGCTCGCAGGTCTGATCCCCGTCAGCGGGCAGATGTCCACGCACTTCCACGTAAAGAAACTGCGCGGCGACACCGGCCCCGAGTACCGTCCCATCATCGACGAATATGCGCCGATGTATTACTGCGCCAGCAATCTTCCGCCCATCTGCCTGATCCTCGGCGACCGCAACATCGAGTATAAAAACCGGGTGGAGGAAAACGCCTTCATGGACGCCTGCCTGCGAAACCTTGGACATCAGCACGTGGAGTTCTACGAGATGGGCGGTCTCGACCACGGCACCGTCGGCGAAGGCGGGCTGATCGTGATGCGCAAGTTCATCGATTCAACACTCCACCCCAAGCCAGTCGCCAAGCCCGCAGCCCGCTAACTGGACCATGGACGCACACGTCATAGGACGCATTCACTCCATCGAGTCGTTCGGCACGCTCGACGGCCCCGGCATTCGCTACGTGCTGTTCATGCAAGGGTGTCCGCTGCGCTGTCTCTACTGCCACAACCCCGACGCGCGCAGCCTCGACGCCGGCAAGCCCATGACCGTCGGCGAAGTCCTCGCGGACATCCTCACCTACCGCCCCTACATCCGACGGGGCGGCGTGACGCTCTCGGGCGGCGAACCGCTGCTCCAGCCCGAATTCGCCCGCGCCCTGCTCGACGGCTGCCGCGAAAACCGGCTGCACAGCGCGATCGACACCTCAGGCGTCATTCCGCTCTCCGCATCCCGGCCCGCCATTGATCGCGCCGACCTGATCCTGCTCGACGTCAAAGCCATCGACGACGACCTGTGCGTCACCCTCACCGGCGCGGGCAACCGCAACGCGTTGGCGACACTCGACTATTGCGAATCCACGCAGAAAGCCGTGTGGATCCGCCACGTGATAGTCCCCGGCTACACGCTCGACGAAGAACGACTGACCCGCCTCGCAGATTACCTGAGCCGCTTCACCTGCATCCGGCGGGTGGAATTGCTGCCGTTCCACAAGATGGGCGAATACAAATGGGAGAAGTTGTCCTGCCCCTACCTGCTGAAGGACACGCCCGTACCCACCGACGACGAAGTCGCGCACGCCAAAGCAATCTTCCGGCGGCGCAACTTGCTGTAAGGCACGCCGCACGAATCATCACGAGGTCGGTCGGTCGAGCTGCACACGATCGGCGTCCTTGAGCCCCTCGACGATTTCGACGAAATCAGTCGAGAAGCGGCCGGTCTTGACTTCGCGCTCGGCCAACGCGTCGCCCTGCCGCACTTTGCAGTAGCTTTTGCCTTCGCGGTTGTAGACGCCCTCCACGGGCACGTACAAAACGTTCTCCACCTTCTCGACGACGACCTCGACCTGAACGGTCATACCGGGTGTCAGTCGTTCGTCGGCCGCGTCCGTCGAGATGTCCGCGGCATAAACCTTGGGGCTGTTCTGATCCCACGGAATGATCGGCGTGGAGGCACCCGCGATCTTGACGATCTCGCCGGTCAGCGTAAGGTCGGGAACCGCCTTGGCGCGGATCACCACCGACAGGCCGGTCTTGATTCGCGAGCGGTACTCTTCGGGAATGTTGACCTGCACCTTGAACTTGCTCACGTCCGGAATGATGACGATCGTGCGCTGAACCGCCAATTGGCTCTTCATGACGGCCTCTTCGAGCGAACTGACCTTCTCCGGGTAGTCATAACGCTTGAAAATGCGCAATTGATACCAAGCCTTCTCCATCTCCTGTTTCGCGCGCGTCAACGCCGTTTCGGATTCGGTCACTTTCTTCTGCGCGGCGGTGACCGTCTCGCTTTCCTGCGAGACGGCGTCGGCGAGCGCTTTCTTGGCGTCGTCCAGCGCAACGAGCGCGTCGTCGTACGCGGAGGATTTGTCCTGAGCCGCCTGAAGCAGTTCCTTTTTCTGCCGAGGCGCGTCCTCGTCGATGTACTTCCGGCACTGCTCGCGCGCCGTGCGCAACGCGTCTGCCGCGCTCTTGAGTTCCGTCAGGTTGTCGGCGCGAATCATCTCCAAATCCTGCACCGCGAGCGTATAGTCCTCCTCCGCGTTTTGGAGCTTGCGAATCAAGTCTTTTTCCTGATCGACGAACCATTCGTCGGAGAGGCGGAAGACCACATCGTTGGAGGAGACGTTTGAACGGTCGGACGCCACGTCAACCAATTTGAGCTGACCGTGTCCCCGCTTGCCGTCGAAACGCAGCACTTGGTTGCGGATGGCGTCGAGCTGCCCCTCCAGACGGAACGCGACTTTGAACTCGCCCCGCTTGACGGTGTAGAAGCGGTCGGGAGCGTCGGACGCAGTCGGAGACGGCCGACCGCGCGGACATCCGCACAGGAGGGCACCCATCGCACCGAGCGCGACCACACGCAGCCCGATGCGGCTTATGGCGTATCCTTCCATTGCGTCTGACTCTTCCGAATCACCGCGTCCTCGATGGCCTCGACGCGCTTACGCATGTCGCCGGCGGTTTTCTCCGATTGCCGTTCTTGCGCGACGGTCTCGTGCGAACCGGGAGAGACGAGCCGCATCGTCATGAAGATCACGATCTGCGACGTGAACGTCTTGGTCTGCTTGTATTGGAAGAGCAGCCCGAGATAAGGAATGTCGGCCAGATAAGGGACGCGACGCTCCGTCGCGCGCTGCTCCTGGCGCATCAGACCACCGATCGTGATGAGTTCGTTGTCGTTGGCCTCCAGCTCGGTGCTGGCGCTGCGCACGACGATCACCGGCGTCTCGAAGCCGCCCGTGTCGACCGTGCGCGACGAACTCGAGACCTCGGGGTTCACCTTGACGCGAATCAGTTTGCCGGAGATCATCACCGGCGTGACCATCAGTTTCACGCCGACGTTCTCGAACCGGGTCGAAATGCTCTCGCTGCGCCCGTGATGGTCCGCGACAGCACGGGCACCTTCTCGCCCGTGGTGATGTTGCCGCTCGCCCCGCGCCGGATGACGAGGTTGGGCGACGAAAGAATGTGGGCGTGCCCTTTTTCTTGGAGGTAGTTGATCATCGCCCAAATCTTCACCTGGTCGGTGCCCACGAAAGTCCACAGATGCCCGTCAGAGCCCTTCCCGGCCGAGACCGTATGCGTCAGGTCCTCGGTGCCGGAATCGCTACCGGAATCGGTGAGCAACAACTCTTGGAAGATTTTGCGGACCGTGTCCGACGCCTCAGTTTTGGCGAAGCCCATGTTGACATCGCGCGTGAGGTTGTCGGTGATCTCAAGCTCGACGATCCGCGCTTCCACCAACACCTGCGCCACGGGTTGATCCGCCTGCTCGAGAATCTGACGGAGCTGGGGCATCTTGGACGGCACGTCGGACACCACCACCACATCGTCCTCGTCGCTGCGGGCGACCTGCCCCGCCGGGGTCAGAAAATTCTCAAGCAAACGGCGCAGCGTCTCCGCCGAGACGTGCTTGCACGTGTAGAAGTAGATATCGGGGGCCACGTCGTCGGCCTTGAGGAACTTCTCGAGCAGCTTCGTGTAATCGGCCGACTCGCCCCCGCCCGCGCTGGCAGAGTCGGGCGGCGGCGCAGACGCTTCCGCTTGGGGCGGCGCATCGCCTCCAACACCCTGCGCAAGCGCAAAACCCATCCATCCAATGCAGAGCGCCAATCCAGTCGACATGCGAAACCTACGCATGGATCCTCCCCCGTGCCGTCCGCCCCGCGCCCCAGCCACCCTGTGCTGCCGCTATTTGATCGAATATCGCGTCGCCTTGGTGAGCGCCTTCCAGAGCTGTTCGGGCGTCTCCGCAAGCAGAATCGCCTCACGGTTCTGCTCCTTGAGGAACGTCTCCGTCAACCCCGACATCAGACGCAGGTAAAACGCACTGACCGCCGTAGGGATCGTGATAAAGAACACGATGTTGACCACATTGCCGGCGTCGTCGAACTTGACCCCCTTCTTCGACACGCCCAGCGCCAACGTCAACCCGCCGCCTTCGACACCACGCACGTGGGGGAACGCAAGCCCGTTCTCCATCGCCGTGCTCAGAACCGCCTCGCGCTCCAGCGCCGTCTCGACCAGCTTGTCCGCACCGGATATGAAATTCTTTTCCTCCATGACCTTGGCCAGCTCGGCGATCGCCTCCGCGCCCGTCGTCGCCTTGAGGTCGGGCACCATCAGCGACTCGGCCGAAAAACGCGAGATGCCGGACTTGCGCGGCTCGGTGCGGCTCGGCGCCTCGCCGATCCAACGCGGCGCGTCGCTTTCCTCGAACAGAATGCGCGCGCAGCTCGGGCAGTTCTGAATCTGCTTGCACAACCGCACGGCCTGCACCTGGCTGATGGGCATCCGCATGCCGCAGATGGCGCAACAACCGTTGTACATGGGTGCCATCACGATGTGGTCCTTCTTGTACAGGCGCTGATAGAGAGACTTCACATCCGGCGGCAACTTGTCGGTCAACTGGTCGATCGAATCGTTCAGGCGGTCCATGTGTGTCCCATCGCCCGTCGTCCGGTGCTCGTCGCGGATCAGCACCAATTCCTGAAGCTGGTTGAGGTGATTGATTAAACTTTGCATACGCTCCTTTCGTGCAGAGACTTGGTCCGGGCCACGCCCGGGCTCAGAAAAGTCCACACGTCGATCAGTTCCGGTATTGTGTCGGAAAATGAGGATTGTGTCAATCCCGCCAGCCAGTAACCAGTGCAACAGGGCGCATGGCAGTTCTGTTGGTGACATTCTTCTCGTAATCGTAATCTTAATCTTAATCCGCTAAGGCGGGCGGAACCCACAACCCAATGTCCAATATCCAACAAGGAATGTCCAACTGAAGAAGTAGAATGCCTGCATGACCGTCCGAGTGCGACAACGCGATCAACGGCGACTTT
>Ga0172375_10007940_pt1 | contig 14417 bp, 13 predicted proteins | sample LakKiv1m_FD_114537 | JGI IMG/M metagenome (GOLD analysis project Ga0172375, IMG submission 114537) | Freshwater microbial communities from Kabuno Bay, South-Kivu, Congo - kab_092012_11.1m | ecosystem: Environmental > Aquatic > Freshwater > Lake | place: Democratic Republic of the Congo... | reverse complement strand
TCCAGAAAAAGAAAAATGGCTAATTTCACAAATTTTCTGGGACAAAACATTGAATCGTCCATTTCAAATTCAACAAGACGACATAGATTTTGCAAAAAAACTTAATACTCCATTGCCATATCAATACTACATAAATCACATGCAAAGTAATCTTTATTGGATGCCATTTTCAGGCGAACTCCGAGAGACAATCTGCGCAAAATCCGGTAAAAAAATATTCACAAACTGGCCACAAACTTATGATAGAAAAATCTTAAGCGAAGAAGAATACTTAAAATTTATAAAATAATTCCGCCACAAATCTTGAACTTTTCAACTTAGCAGACTATAATGATCACTGCTAATTAATTTAAATTATGTCTGAAGAGCGAAGAAAACAGGTACTAAAAGCAATTGTAAAACACTTCATCCAGACTGCTGAACCAGTTGGTTCTCAGACAATTTTGGTAAGCTACCAATTCAAAGTATCCCCTGCAACAATTCGAAACGATATGATGAGTCTAGAAGAAGATGGATTTATTTTTCAACCACATACTTCAGCAGGAAGAATTCCTACAGATAAAGGATACCGAACATTCGTAGATGAAATGGCAGACTATGAAAGTGCACGAGTCCAAGCATTATCAGTTCTTCAAAAACTTCAACTTCAGTACAGTACAGAAAAAATGCGCGAACAATTGTATGATGCTGTTTCTCTGCTTGCACGAGCCACAAACATGGTTAGTTTCGCTACAACTCCAGACAATCCACGCACATTTTTTCTTGGTATGGCAAACATAATGCGCCAACCAGAATTTATCGGAGATACAGTCCATGCAAGCGAAGTAATGGAAGTTTTGGAAAGAGGAGATAATTTTGTAACCACTCTTTCATCTTTAAATATAGACCATTCTATAAAAACATTTATCGGAGATGAAAACATCCTACCTCAAATCCAAAGTTGCAGCATCATTGTAACAAAATATGAAAAAAATGGATTTGAAGGATATATCGGAATATTGGGCCCAAAACGCATGAACTACGCCTTTAATATCGTTATCCTCGAAGAAATTAGTAAATTACTTCATAAATAATTTTTCCAACATGACAGACACCCATCACGACCCTAAAAAGGACGATTTAAAAAAGAAATTAGAAGAAGCTCAAAAACAAGCAGCTAAAAAACATGAAGAAGAAAAAGCAGAAAACACCGAACTAGATAAATTAAAAAAGGAACTTGAAGAAATGACCGAAACCGCAAAACGAGCAATAGCCGATCTTCAAAATCTCCGCAGAAGAAACGAAGAAGATCGCTTAGAAATAATTTTGATGGCAAATGCGGAATTGATAAAAAACATTCTACCAATTATAGAAAATCTAGATCGCGCAGTAGCACATATCCCCGAAGGCGCATCTCAGTGGTACAAAGGGATAGAGATGTCCATAAAAGATCTACACAAAGTTTTATTAAATTTAGGCCTAGTAAAAATTGAAACAATAGGAAAACCATTCGACCCAGCACTTCACGAAGCTCTAGTTCAAGGCTCAGGAGAAAAAGATATGATAATAGAAGAACTAGAAGCCGGATATATTTTAGGCAAAAAAGTAATAAAACACGCAAAAGTAAAAGTCGGTAGTGGCGAGATTAATTAACAATCTCAAACTAAATATATAACAAAATTTCTATGGAAAAATTTACTTACAAAGTAGCCCTTTTCACACAAGAAGTAGAAGTCGGAAAAGAAATGATTACATATAAAGGTAAAAACATTCCTGGAAGCACAATAACAGGAATCGGGATCTCTCTTGTAAAAGTATCTTCCGTAATTACAAGCCAACTTTTTGGAGTAATAGGTGGAATGTTTGCAAACAAAAGTTACGATCCATCAATTTTAAATAAAGATATTTCCATAATGCCAGAGGGAGCAATGGGACAAGTAATAATCACCTACTGCGAAGATGGACAAAAACAAAAAGTTATAAGAATATCTGCTAGTACAGGAGACGAAAATTGTATAAAAATGCTCCAATATTTAGTTGCAACTTTTCCAGATAAATTTGTAGGATTTGGAGGTCAACCAGTAGTTGAAAAAGCCTTAAAAATATCTCAGAAATGGGCATATATTACTGTAGCAATAGTTCTTTTAGTAATATTTGGAATCGCAGCATTTGCAATAATGCAGAATGGATCTTAAGTAAAATTTTCTATCAATTTACTCTTGACCACTTCTTTTTAGCACTCTATAATATGGAGTGCTAATTAATCATTTTAACCAAAAACTTATATGGCAAAAGTAATAGGAATTGACCTTGGGACCACTAATTCCTGCGTAGCAGTAATGGAAGGTGGCCAAACAACAGTTATTCCAAATGCAGAAGGAAACAGAACAACTCCTTCTGTAGTAGGAATCAAGGGAAGTGAACGCTTGGTTGGAATAATCGCAAAAAACCAATCCGTCACAAATCCGGATAATACGATTTATTCCTCAAAACGTTTTATTGGTCGCCAATACGATGAATGTCTAGAAGATATCAAAAAAGTTCCTTTCAAATGTGAAAAAGGACGCAACGGAGAAGTTGAAATCGTATTAGATGGTAAACAAAGAAGACCTGCAGAAATTTCAGCAATGGTTCTTCAAAAATTAAAAGAAGACGCAGAAAAATATCTCGGAGAAAAAATAACTGAAGCCGTAATTACAGTTCCTGCATATTTCAATGATTCTCAAAGACAAGCCACAAAAGACGCCGGAAAAATCGCCGGATTGGAAGTAAAAAGAATCATAAACGAACCAACTGCCGCAGCCTTAGCATACGGTGCAGATAAACGTGGTGGAGAAAAGAAAATAGCGGTCTACGACCTTGGTGGAGGAACATTTGATATTTCAATCCTAGAAGTAGGAGAAGGAGTTTTCCAAGTAAAATCAACAAACGGAAACACACAACTCGGAGGAGACGATTTCGATAGAAAAATTATGGACTGGCTAATCGGAGAAATCAAAAAATCTTTAGGTATAGACATTTCAAAAGATCGTTTAGCTATCCAAAGAATCAAAGAAGCTGCTGAAAAAGCAAAAATTGAACTTTCAAGCGTTCATGAAGCCACAGTATCACTTCCTTACTTAACTTCGGATTCAAGCGGTCCAAAACATTTTGAAGGAAAACTATCTAGATCAAAAATGGAAGACTTGGTAGAAGATCTAATCGAAGCCACTGTAGACCCATGCCGCAAAGCCATGGACGATGCAAAAATATATGCAAGTGACATTGATGAAATCCTTTTAGTAGGAGGAATGACAAGAATGCCAGCAGTTCAAGCAATGGTAAGAGAAATTTTTGGAAAAGAACCAAACTGCTCAGTAAATCCAGATGAAGCGGTCGCAGTAGGAGCAGCCATACAAGCTGGAATCCTTTCAGGAGACGGCACAGTAAAAGATATTCTTCTTGTAGATGTAATTCCTCTTTCAATAGGAATCGAAACTCTTGGAGGAGTAAATACAATTTTAATTGAAAAAAACACAGCAATTCCAACTTCAAAATCTCAAGTCTTTTCAACTGCAGCAGATAATCAAACTGCAGTAGACGTTTATGTTTTTCAAGGAGAACGCCCAATGGCAAGAGACAATAAATTACTTGGAAATTTCATATTAGATGGATTACCTCCTGCTCCACGTGGAGTTCCTCAAGTAGAAGTAAGTCTAGATATTGATTCAAACGGAATTCTAAATGTAAAAGCTACAGATAAAGCAACAGGAAAAGCTCAACATATTACTATCACTGGAAGCTCAAATCTTTCAAAAGATGATATTGAAAAAATGAAACAAGAAGCGGAAAAATACGCAGAAGAAGACAAGAAAAAGAAAGAGATGATTGAAACAAAAAACAAGACCGAATCTTTAATTTTCCAAACTGAAAAAACTTTAAAAGATTCAGGAGATAAAGTTTCAGAAGAAATAAAAAAGCCAATTCAAGAAAAATTAGAAAAAGCTAAAAAAGCGGTAGAAAACAAAGATATTTCGAAAGATGACCTTGAGAAAGCATACAATGAATTAAGCGAAGAATTACAAAAAGTCGGATCAGAACTTTATAAAGCATCTCAAGCTAATGCAAAGGCAACTCCGCAAGGAGATGCAGATGACGGTGTAAAAGTTTACAACACCGACGAAAAAAAAGATGAACCAGTAGAAGCAGAAGTAGTGAACGAAAAAGACAAGAAAAAGAAGAAATAATAAATTCTCGACAACAAGTCCCTAGGGTATAAAAAAGACAAATAAAAAGATCTGCCACGAGGCGGATCTTTTTTTAAATTAAACTAAGCTGACAAATTAGAACTAGGATCAAAATCCATCCCAGTCTTTCCATCTCTTCCTTTTTCAAGAGGGGTTTCCGGAGAAGCATTTTGAGCAACAGCAGAATTCATGTCATATCTTTTTTCAGCAAATTCAGCTCTTTTTTCATTCATATGCACAAGTAAAGCTCCTCTCTCACAAAGATAAATATACCTTTCGCTTGGTTTCCTTAAAGAACTACAAAATGCCTGATCTTCAGGAGTTAATGTAGAATAAACAAACTCAGCCTCTTTAATATCTATCTTAGGAACACCAATATCTTCCTTAGGGATTTCTAAGACTAATCCACTTTCGCTAGTCGGATTTTCTTTTAGGGCATCTTTTGGAGCACTTCCTGATTCTGACATAATTTTGTTTGTTTATTTTGCGTTATTAAATTGTACCATAAATTTAAAATTTTTTAAAGGGTTTTGATTAATTTTCCCTCTCTTTACGCAAATAGAAAAATCGCGTATATTTCTCCTGCATTAATAAAAATCATGATTACATTAGATCTAAAAAATGCAATCAAAGAGAAAGATATTCTCTCCAAAAAAACTTTGATTAAAGAATTTTTAAGCAAGATCGAGAAAAGAAATCAAGGGTTTTACAAGGTTCTAGACGACAAAAACACTATTAAAGAAATAAATAATTTTGCAAAAAAAATAAAAGGCAAATATGAAGATATCGTAGTTTTGGGAATTGGCGGATCGGCTCTAGGCACAATTTGCCTACAAAAACTACTAAAACATCCAAATCCAGCAAAAAAACAAAACCATCAATTTCATGTCATAGACAACATCGATCCAACAATAATAAAAGCCATCGAAGAAAATATAAATTTGAAGAAAACATTATTCATTGTAATTTCAAAATCTGGAGACACAGCAGAAACCTTCATACAATACCTATATTTCAATCAAAAAATTCTAGATAAAAAACTAGATCCAAAAAATCATTTTGTCTTCATAACTGGAGAAAAAGGTATGTTCCGTGACAAATTAAAAAAAGAAAACATCCCGACATTCAGTGTCCCAGAAAATGTTGGCGGAAGATTTTCAGTACTTACAAATGTTGGCTTATTGCCTGCAAAACTCATCGGAATAAACATTGAAAAACTAATAGAAGGCGCAAAAGAAATGCGTAAAAAATTCTTATCCGAATCAATCAAAGAAAATCTACCTTTCCGCTTAGCGCTCACTCAATATTTACTCGAAAAGAAAGGTAAAAAAATAAATGTACTATTCCCCTATTACGATGAATTTTCTCATTTAAACAATTGGTACGTACAACTTCTTTCAGAATCAATCGGCAAAAAAGGAAAAGGAATCACTCCTGTTCCAGCAATTGGAGTAAAAGACCAACATTCACAATTACAACTATGGAATGAAGGACCAAATGACAAATTAATTATGTTTCTAGAAGTAGAAAAATTCAAAAACGATATGCTTATTCCAAATCATCACAAAAATATTCCAGAATTAAAAAAATTCTTCAAAAAACAATTTAGTTTCTTAGACTTAATGAAACTCGAAAAACAAGGAGTGCAGGCCTCTCTAACCCACCACAAACGTTCAAATCTCACAATAAAAATAGATGAAGTCAGCGAAAAAACACTTGGAGAAATCTTCATGTTATTTGAATCTTCTATTGCATTCTTAGGTGAGTTTTATAGTATAAATGCCTACAACCAACCAGGAGTAGAACTAAGTAAAAAAATTACAAAACAGTTATTGCAAAAATACTATGCTTAAATCCATTCCAAAACTCGGAGAATCTCTAAAAAAAGAGCACATTTCATTTCTAGAAGCATTTGCAAAATCATGTCGAGAAACAATTATAGAGACATTAAAAAATTCTCAGAGCGGACACCCAGGAGGCTCTCTTTCTACTCTGGATTTCTTGGTCCTGCTATACACGTTTATCCTCAGCCAGACTGGAGAAAAGATAGTAATTAGTAATGGCCATATATCCCCAGGAGTATATAGCGTTCTTGCTGAAATGGGATATGCATCAAAAGAAGATGTCATCAAAACTTTCCGAAAATTTGGTTCAAATTTTGAAGGACATGTCACAAGACACATTCCAGGAATTTTCTTTGGAACAGGACCCCTTGGAGTCGGAGTCTCTGCGGCAAGTGCATTTGCATTAGCTGAAAAAAGGCTAAACTCAGGCAAAAAAGTCTACTGCACTGTCGGAGACGGAGAAATTCAGGAAGGACAAGTTCACGAAATGCTTCAATTTTCCGGACACTATAAATTAAACAATTTAATAGTTTTCGTCGACTACAATAAAGTTCAACTAACCGCGAGCTTAAAAGAAATTCAAAATATAAATATTAAAAAAATATTCGAAGCTGGAAACTGGAAGGTAATTGAAGCTGATGGCCACGACTACAAATCAATGTGGAAAGCATTAGAAGAAGCTCACAAAGAAAAAGAGAAACCAGTCCTAATTCTAGGAGATACAATCATGGGAAAAGGAGTCGAGTGCATGGAAAAAGATGGACGATCTCTTCTTTCAAAATGGCACGGAGCTCCACCAAAACCAGACGAAGCAGACTGTGAATTAAAAAAACTCATATTAACAGATGAAGAAAAAGCCGAGATCGAAAATTTCAAAAAATTCATCACTTGGCATCCAGAAAAAAATACATTTCCAGAAATATTATCAAAACTAAATATCGATCCGGGAAAACCGATAGTATACGGAAAAGAAGAAGTCACAGATTGCCGCTCTGCATACGGGAAAGCTTTAGCCGATCTAGCAAAATTAAATAAAAATATTCTAGGACTTTCCGCAGACTTAAAAGGATCCGTAATGGTAAAAACAGAAGCAGACGCTGTCCCAGATCAATACATTGAATGTGGAATTGCCGAACAACACATGGTCACCCTTTCAGGTGGACTTTCATTATATGGATATGTACCTTTCTGCTCTACTTTCGGAGCATTCATGACCAGCCGTGCAAAAGATCAAGCCAGAGTAAACGACATCAATCACTGCAATGTAAAAATGGTCGCAACTCACTGCGGACTTTCCGTGGGAGAAGACGGTCCAACTCATCAAGCGATAGACGACATGGGATCATTCTTAGGATTATATGAAACAATGATTATTGAGCCTGCAGACCCAAATCAGACAGACCGAATTATCAGATATATCGGTTCTCATTACGGAAATTTCTACGTTCGCATGGGGCGTCACAAACTCCCAACTCTTACAAAAGAAAATGGAGAAATTTTCTTTGATGAAAATTATAAATATGAATATGGACGCACAGATCGCCTACGAGAAGGAAAGGACATTACTCTCGCATGCATGGGAGCAATCACTTCCGAAGCTTTAAAAGCTAGAGAAAATTTACAAAAAACAAATCCAGAAATTTCAGTAGAAATAATAATAGTAAGCTCTGTAAAAAAATTCGACGAAACATTATTAAGTTCAATAAAGAAAACAAAAAGGCTAATTACCATTGAAGACCACAATATAAATAGCGGACTTGGTTCTCAACTTGCAAAAGCCGTCGTCACTGAAAACATTCATCTCGAATCTTTCGAAATGTTAGGCACAACTCACTACGAATTATCTGGGACAGTACAAGCTTTATATAAAAGTGCAGGGATTGATTCTACAGGTATAGAGGCCGCAATTCTAAAATCTCTAAAGAAATGATTTACGATAAATTAACAGCAAAATCTCGAAGCAAACTAACTCAGAAAATTCGAGATTTTTTTAACAATCATGATTTTTTGGAAGTCGAAACTCCAATCATGACACCTATTCCCGGAATGGAACCTCATTTAAATCCATTCGAAACAAAATTCATTTCACCTGAAGGAAAATCTCGATCTCTATATCTCAACACCTCTCCGGAACTTCAGATGAAAAAACTTCTTGGAGCAGGATTTGGCAACATATTCAATCTTACAAAAGTTTTCAGAAACGGAGAAGTCGGAGGAGGCAGACACAATACAGAATTCACAATGCTGGAGTGGTATCGCACAAATTCAAACTATTTAGATCTAATGAAAGACTGCGAAAATTTAATAACACATCTCGCCGGCAAAAAAACTATTAAATATAAAAACAAAGAAATTAATCTGGAAAAACCTTGGGACAGAAAATCAATTCAAGAACTATTCACTGCATACTGTCGAATCGATCTTCTTAAAAATAAAGACTTCAAAACTTTCGCATCTACGGCAAAAAAACTTGGACATAATACTTCCGGATGCAAAGACTGGGACGATATTTTCTTCAAAATTTTCTTAAATGACATTGAGCCATTTCTTGGCATAAAAAAGCCAATATTCGTCTATGACTACCCTGTGTCACAAGCTGCTCTCGCAAAAAGAAAAGACAAAAACTCTTTCTGGGCAGAAAGATTCGAACTATATATCGGTGGCAACGAAATCGCGAACGCATATTCAGAACTAATAGATTCAAAAGAACAAAAATGCCGTCTCCTAGAAGAACAGAAACTAAGAAAAAAACTAGGAAAAACAGCGTTTGATATTGACGAGGAATTTTTAACTAGTCTAGAATCCATACCGACCTCAGCTTCCGGAATTGCACTTGGAGTAGACCGACTATTTATGGTTCTACTGAACAAAAAATACATCGAAGAGGTCTTATTATTTCCACTCACAAATTTACTTAAAAAATAAAACATATGGGAACAACTACAAGTATCAAACAAGGAATTGCCGTCCTTCACAAAGATCAGGCTTGGATTATTGTTAGCACTCAATTTGTTAATCCTGGAAAAGGATCGGCTTTCACAAGAGCTAAACTTAAAAATTTGAAAACCGGACAAACTAATGAAGTAACATACAAATCCGGAGAAGCAGTAGAAACAGTTGATGTACAAAACAAAAAATGCCAATACCTATACAACGACGGCACAAATTACTTCTTCATGGAAAATGACACTTTTGAGCAATTTTCATTAGAAGCCGAAGCTCTAGGAAATGCACCAAAATTATTAAAAGAAGGAACTGAATGTTATGCAATGTACATCGACAACAATCCAGTTAGCATCCAGCTTCCTCCAAAAATGGACTTCCTGGTAACATCTGCAGATCCAGGAGTAAAAGGAGACTCCGCTACAAACGCAACAAAAGACTGCGTAATTGAAACAGGTTTGACTGTAAAAGTTCCTCTATTCGTAAAAGAAGGAGATATCATAAAAATAGGTACCGACGATCTCGCATACGTTAGCAAAGCTAATTAACCAATTTAAAATATGTTCGACGTAAAACACATTATTGATGATCCGGAAAAAATTAAAGCTGGAGCCAAGAAAAAGGGATCGAAGGTAGACATAGATCGCATTGTCGAACTATATAATTCACGCAAAGAACTTCTACAAAAAGTAGAAAATCTTCGTGCAACTCAAAACAAAGTTTCAAAAGATATTCCTACTGCAAAAGACACAGAAAAAGAAAAACTCTTGAAAGAGATGACTAAAATTAAAGAAGAGCAAAAATCTCTCGAACCAAAAATTGCTGAACTGGAAGCACAAATAGACGAATTAGCATTTCTTGTTCCAAATCCTGTATTAGATTCAGTTCCAGTAGGACCAGACGAAAGCGGGAACACGGTTGAAAAAACTATTGGTAAAAAACCAGAGTTTGATTTCGAACCTTTAGACCATATCACATTAGGAAAAAAATTAGATATTATAGACATTGAAAGAGGAGCAAGAGCTTCAGGAACACGCTTCTACTACCTAAAAAACGAAGCAGTATTACTCGAATTCGCTCTTGTCCAATTTGTAATCCACAAATTAGTAAAGAAAGGTTTCTCACCTATTATTCCTCCAGTTTTAGTAAAAGAGGAAGCAATGTACGCCACAGGATTTTTCCCAGCAGATAGAAACGAAATATATTCAGTAAACCCAGGCGAAGACAATCTATTTTTAGTAGGAACATCTGAAGTTCCTTTAACAATGCTACACGCTACAGAAATTTTAGATAGCAAAGAATTACCAAAAAAATACTGTGGTTTTTCAAGCTGTTTCAGAAGAGAAGCGGGATCTTATGGCAAAGATACGGCAGGAATCTTCCGCGTACACCAATTTGATAAAGTAGAAATGTACATATTCTGCAAACCCGAAGAATCTGAAGAACAACATGAAATAATAAGAGAAACCGAAGAAGAAATAATGCAAGAATTGGGATTTCACTATCAAGTAGTAAATATATGCTCTGGAGATTTAGGCTATCCTGCAGCAAAAAAATATGATATTGAAGTGTGGATTCCATCTCAAAAGAAATACAGAGAATTAACTTCATGTTCAAATTGTACAGACTTCCAAGCACGTCGTTCAAAGATTAAATATAAAACAGCTGACGGGAAAAACGAGTATCTCCACACTTTGAATGGAACCGCTATGGCAAGCGCCCGAACAATCGTTGCAATAATGGAAAATTATCAACAAAAAGATGGAAGCATTCTAGTCCCAGAAGTTTTAAAACCATTCATGGGAGGAGTTACAAAAATTGAAAAGAAGTAAAATTTTCGCTTATTTCCAGTGCTAAAAAACCTCCAGCGTATTGCTATTAAGTCCTTTTTTGTGCTAAGATATTATAGAACATTAAAAATAAAAATATGATCATTCTTTCAACCGATTCTTTAAAAGGATATGGATTAAACCGAATTTTTGAACTTGCAAAAGAAGCTGAATACGATGGTCTGGATCTTACTGTAGACTACGGCCAATTCGACACATGGAACGGCGATTATATTAAAAAACTTGTAGAAGAGACTGGAATTCCGGTACACGCAGTTTCAGCTCCAGGACAAATCAAAGCAGAAAAAATCAAAGAACTAGTTCCCATGGCAAAACAAATTGGAGCAAAAGTTGTAATTCTACAGCCTCCAAAAATTTTAGATTTCAAATTAACAGCTTGGTTAAAAGTAGAAATCCCAAGATTAAGAGAGAAAGAATTCATATCAATTGCACTTGAGAATTCTCCTGGAAGCACATTCCTTGGATTCATTCCTGAGCACGCAATGTCAAACTCAGACGAATTAAAGAATTTTAAACACGTGTGTTTAGATACTTCTAGACTTGGTGAAAGCAGAAAAGATTTGATGAGATCATATGCAACATTCAAAAAATATTTAGTACATATTCATCTTTCAAACCTATTCCACGGCAAAAAATATGCTCCGCTAAAAGAAGGAATATTGCCTTTAGAAAGCTTCTTAACAAAACTAAAACAAGATAGATATCCAGGTGCAATTTCAATAAAAATTCTTCCAAAATTCCTACACGCCGGAGAAGATGACAAAGTCGTAGACAACCTAAAAGACGTAAAAAAATACTACGACAAATATTACACAAAGATCGAAGCTTTATCTGAAGATTCAGAAGAGAAAAAATAAATTCGATGCATCGGCCAGAACCTAAATGTGTCATTCCGGACTTGATCCGGAATCTTTTTCAAGTAGAATGTTTTTCGTATGATCAAATTAGTAAACATATCAAAAATATTCACCTCTGGAAAATCTAAAGTCGAGGCTTTAAAAAATATAAGTCTTGAAATTAAAGAAGGCGAATTTGTGGCCATAGTCGGCCCTTCCGGCTCTGGAAAAAGTACTCTTTTATATCTACTAGGCGGACTGGATTCCCCTACCGGCGGTGAAATTATCGTAAATAATAAAAACATCGATTTATTTTCAGATAAAGATTTGTCCAAATATCGTAACAAAGAAATTGGATTCATTTTTCAAGAATTTCACGTCGAACCTTTTTTGAGCGTAAAAGAAAACGTCCTCCTCCCAACATATTTCAACCAAAAATCTCAAGAAGACAAAATTTACGCAGAAAAATTAATTAAAGAAGTTGAACTCTCCAGCAAAATAAACTCAGACATAAATACCCTCTCTGGAGGCCAAAAACAGCGCACAGCAATAGCCCGCGCACTTATAAATAAACCAAATATAATTCTAGCTGACGAACCTACTGGAAATTTAGATATAAAAACCGGCGAAAAAATAATTTCATTATTAAAAAACTCACATAAGAAACACGGCGTCACAATGATCATTGCAACTCATGATGAAAAAATTGCTGAAGCCGCAGAAAGAATAATTAAAATTGAAGACGGAAAATTATGCTCTTAAATCTCTCATTACAAAACATCAAAGAACGAAAATTCCGCAGTATTCTCGGAATAATTTCAATTGCAATAGGAGTAGCTTCAATCGTAGTTTTTTTGGGACTAAGTAATGGGATAAAAACTGCAACTTTTAAAGAAATGGAAAAAGGCAGTCCATTAACGCAAATCACTGTTCATCCAAACACAAACAAATCCGGCGTAGTCTCTTTATTAAATACTTCAGGCGGCAATCGTCTAGGAAAATCTGCAATTGAAAACATTTCGAAAATATCCGGAGTGAAAAAAGTTTATCCGGAAATTCAGTTCAACGAATTTGCCAGTCTAGAAGCCGGGATTCTAGGATTTTCATTTATTACAGATTCAATGTTATTCGGCATTCCAGAAGAATTTTTACAAAACGACATTCCAGAATGCACAAACGTTCCTTGCGCAAAATGGAATGTAAATTCACCTCCATATCCAGCAATCATTCCAAGAAAACTTTTGGACATGTATAATTTTGCACTTGCAATCCCACAAGGATTACCGCTTCTAAATGAGAAAAATCTGATTGGTAAAAAAATTATGCTCTATCCTAAATATTCCACATTCTTCCCAGAAGCAAGTAACAAAACAGATGAAATCGAATTACAAGTGGTGGGATTTTCCGACAAAGTAAATTTAATAGGAGCAACGCTTCCGTATGAATTCGTCCAAGAATTAAATAAAAAATATGCCTCAAATTCAGAAGATCAATACTTGGAACTATTTGTAGAAACAGAGTCGCCAGATCTTACAGCAGATATAGCAAAACAAATCGAAACTCTAGGATATTCCGCAAACTATCTACAAAAAAACCTGCAAGAAGTCGAAGCAAAATTTAAATATTTATCAATATCTTTAGGCATAATAAGCTTAATAATTTTGATTTCATCTACAATCGCAATCATGAGCACATTCCTTGCTGTAGCGATGGAACGCAAAAGAGAAATCGGCTTACTTCGCGCAGTCGGAGCTACAAAACTTCATATTAGAATGTTGATATTATATGAAGCAGGAATCATCGGAATCGCAGGCAGCATCCTCGGAATAATAATCGGAAAATTAGGAAGCATCGTTTTTGATCACTTCGCGATATCTCAATTATCAAATACCACTTTCAATCCGGATTCCCTTTTCAATATAACACCAAGCTTAATAGGAATTGCATTAATCTTCGGCACACTCCTCTCAATCTTGTCAGCTTACCTCCCGGCCAAAAAAGCTTCAGATATAAATCCTTTTGAGGCACTGAGATAAAAAAGTGTCATCCCACACCTTGCCAAAACCTCAAGGATGTTATACTAAGCAATAAAATCCGACTAGTCGCAACTCCTTTTCTGTATTATTCCAAAATAAACTTGATTTCACTGCAACTATACGTAAAATAAAAAAGCTATCATGAAAAAATGGATGAGTTAAGGAATATGGTAGTACCTATATAAATTCCTTGACCCACTTTCATTATGCCTAAAGCAAAGAAAGCTTCACCTAAAAAATCTTCAAAAAATATTTCTAAAAAAGCACCTAAGCCGATAAAGAAAAAACCAGTTTCTAAGCCAAAGAAAACTGTTAAGCCTGTAAAAAAGGTTGCTCCTAAAAAAGCACAAAAAAAGGCTATTAAAAAACCGGCGAAACCTGCTCCTAAAAAAGTAGAGAAACTTCAACCACTTTCAAAGAAAAAAATTGAGAAAATTACTGAACCAGTAAAAAGTAAAAGAGTAGCGCCAGTAGCTTCAAAAAAGCTCGAAAAGAAATCAGACGTGATTAAGCCTTCTCAATTGGTTACTCATCTAAACCCAATCCTAGACAATAGAAATAGAAAATTCTTCACGAAACAAATCGACCACAAAGTGATAGTTCCTGGACTAATCGAAGTTCAATTAAACTCATACAAATGGTTCTTAAACGAAGGTATCAGAGAACTATTAGACGAGATATCACCTATCCAAGATTTCTCAGG
>Ga0172375_10007937_pt1 | contig 14423 bp, 13 predicted proteins | sample LakKiv1m_FD_114537 | JGI IMG/M metagenome (GOLD analysis project Ga0172375, IMG submission 114537) | Freshwater microbial communities from Kabuno Bay, South-Kivu, Congo - kab_092012_11.1m | ecosystem: Environmental > Aquatic > Freshwater > Lake | place: Democratic Republic of the Congo... | reverse complement strand
GCCGCCATGTGGGCGGCGTTGGAAGTCGCCAAGAGGAAAGAATCCGGGGGCAAGACGATCGTCGTTATCCTGCCGGATACGGGCGAGAGATATTTGTCGACGTGGTTGTTCCAGGAGTAAAAACAGAAAGACAAAGGATGGACAAGAAGAAGAGCTTGGGGAATATGGAAACTCAATATGTGACTTTTGCCGCGCCGCCGCAGGAGCTTTTGCTCGACGGCGGCCAGAAACTCGGGCCTATCACGCTGGCCTATGAGACCTACGGCAGGCTCGATGCCGACAAGGGTAATGCTGTCCTGATCTGTCACGCCTTGTCGGGCGACGCCCATGCGGCCGGGTTCCATCCGGGAGACGAAGATCCGGGGTGGTGGGATGCGATGATCGGGCCTGGCAAGGCCTTTGACACGGATAAATACTTTGTGATCTGTTCCAACGTCATGGGCGGATGCAAAGGTTCCACAGGGCCTTCTTCCCTCAATCCCGCCACAGGCAGGCCCTATGGGCTTGATTTTCCCATCATTACCATTAGCGACATGGTGGATGCCCAAAGGTATCTTATCGATCATTTGGGTATCGGGAAACTTCTTTGCGTCTGCGGCGGTTCCATGGGGGGCATGCAGGCGCTCCAGTGGGTCGCATCATATCCTGAGCGCGTTCGCTGCGCCATCCCGATTGCGACGGCCCTGAAACATTCGCCGCAACAGATCGCCTTCGACGAAGTCGGGCGCCAGGCCGTTATGGCGGATCCCGAGTGGCGCGAGGGCGCGTATTATGGGCAGGGGCAGCCGGAGAGAGGGTTGGCTGTTGCGCGCATGATCGGCCACATCACATATATGAGCGATAAGTCTATGGAGGAAAAGTTTTCCCGTCGTCTGAAGGAAAAGGAATTCAGCTTCCAGTTCAAGACGGATTTTGAGGTGGAAGGGTATCTGCGGTATCGGGGGGATAACTTCGTCAAACGTTTTGACGCCAATTCGTATCTGTATATCACGAAGGCCATGGATTATTTCGATGTCTCTGCGGGCAAGCTGATCCCGGCGGAGCGCCGGATCGATACGCGGTTCCTTGTCATCGCCTTTCGGTCGGACTGGCTCTATCCCTTATACCAGTCGCAGGAGATTGTCCGTCAGCTGAAAAGAAGGCACGCGGACGCCACATATTGCGAGATCAATTCCACTTACGGCCACGATGCGTTCTTGCTGGAGATCGATGAAGAGACGCATCTGATCAAGCATTTCCTGGATAAGACCTACCGGGGTTATGACGTCAAGAGATGATGCGTTCCTTAAAGGGGATATGACATTCAATACCGTTCGTCTGGATCATAAGATCATCTATCAGATCGTCGAGCCAGGCTCCAGGGTCCTGGACCTTGGCTGCGGCGAAGGGGACCTTATTTATTTCTTGGCCAAGGAAAAAGGCGCCCGCGTCCAGGGCATAGAGCTTTCGGAAGAGGCGATCTACAGGTGCGTTGAGAAGGGTTTAAGTGTCTTTCACAGCGACATCGATTCAGGGCTGATCGAATACCCGGACAAGTCTTTCGATTACGTGATCTTGAACCAGAGCATGCAGGAGACCAAGAAGGTCGATTTCGTCCTCAAGGAGGCCCTCCGGGTCGGCAAAAAGGTCATCGTCGGTTTTCCCAATTTCGCGTATGTCAGCGCGCGGCTGCGGCTTTTCTTTTCGGGGGAGACCCCCGTGACGCCGTCTTTGCCTTATCGCTGGTATAATACGCCGAACCTGCATTTTTTGAGCATCAGCGATTTCAGGAACTTCTGCGAGGAAAAGAATGTCCGCATCCTGAACACCTACTACCTGGGCCGCCGTCACCTGGTCCGCATCTGGCCGAACCTCTTGGCCCTAAGCGCTATTTTTGTTATCCAGTCTTCGTCGTAGAAACAAGCCGATACCATAGGGGGTTCGGCCCTTGCCCCATCGCGGCGTTTAAAAAGCAAGCAGGAACGCATAGCGTTGTTTTGTTCCTGCGAACAAAGTGAGGATGTATGCCGTATATCAATCTTAAAGTCGTCGGAAAGCTGTCCCGCGAACAGAAAGAGAAGATTGCTAAGGAATTTTCAGACACGCTTTTGCGCGTCGCCAATAAACCCAAGGAAGCCACGTATCTTGTCATTGATGAGGTGGACGGTGCCAACTGGGCGCAAGGGGAAAAGTTCTTCGGCTAAGATGGATCTGACGATTAAGATTGCCGGCGAAGCGGGCCAGGGACTTCAGTCCGTCGGCGGTCTTTTGTCGCGCCTTTTCGCGCGCAAAGGATATCATGTCTTTGCCAACCAGGTCGTGCAGTCCCGTGTCAGGGGCGGCCATAACTGGTTTGCGATCCGTATCTCGGACCGCCCCGTCCACAGCCCTTCCTTTCAAACCGATATTCTCGTCGCTCTGGATAAAGAGATCTCCTGCCATTTTAAAGAACTCAAGAAAGATTCTGTCGTCATTTTCGATTCCCGGCTGGCTGCGTTTTCTTTCAGGCAGAGCCGTATGCTGGATGTGCCCATGGCCGATCTGGCATCAAAGGCCGGCGGTAACAAGCTCATGATTAACACCGTTGCCGCATCCCTTGTCCTGGGGCTCCTTAATTTCGGGCCTGAAGATCTTTTTGCGTTTTTGCGGCAGAGTTTCGGCAAAAAAGACCAGGCGACGGGGGAGACGAACGTTCGGGTCGCCCGGGCGGGATATGATTTTGCGCATAAGTTTGATCTCGGCGGCAGGGTAGCGGATTTCAGCCGGTCCGCCGGAAAGCCGAAGATGCTCGTCGGCGGCAGCGAGGCTGTTGCCCTCGGCGCCCTGGCGGCGGGGTGCCAGTTTATCTCTGCTTATCCTATGAGTCCGTCGACGGGGATCATGACGTATCTGGCGTCCAAGGCGGACTCCTGTCATATCGTTGTGGAGCAGTCCGAGGACGAGATCGCATCAATCAATATGGCCCTCGGGGCCTCTTTTGCCGGCGTGCGCGCCATGACTGCTTCCAGCGGCGGCGGCTTTGCTCTGATGGTCGAAGGCTTGAGCCTTGCGGGCATGATCGAGACGCCTATCGTCATCGTGCTCGCCCAGCGGCCGGCGCCTGCGACGGGATTGCCGACGAGGACCGCGCAGGAAGACCTGCTCTTTGCCGTCCATGCGGGCCACGGGGAATTTCCGCGTGTGGTGATGGCGCCGAAAGACATCGAAGGATGCTTTTACGCAACGGCCCGCGCTTTCAACCTTGCGGATAAATACCGCGTTCCCGTCATCATCCTTACAGACCAGCTATTGGCAGATTCTTTCGCGACGATCGATGCTTTGCATCCTGAAGAGGCCGTTGTCCGGCGTTATCTCATGACTGAAGATGAGCTGAAACAGGCCCGGGACTACAAGAGTTTCTTTTTGACGGAATCCGGCGTTTCCCCGCGTGCGCTGCCCGGGAATCCTTATTGTTTTGTCACTGCCGACAGCGATGAACACGACGAATACGGCCGGATCACGGAAGACCTGGACCGGATGCGGCCCCGTATGGTCGAGAAACGCAACCGCAAGACAAGAGGGCTTCTGAAGGAACTCAAGCCGCCCTCCTGGCATGGTCCCAGGAACGCAAAAGAAGTCCTGGTGGGCTGGGGCTCGACATACGGCGCGTCGAAGGAGGCCGTTGATACGCTTTGTGCGGACGGCGTCAGCATCGCCCTGGTACATTTTGAGGACCTCTGGCCTCTGGATCGCAAGCATTTCGGTTTTCTGAACAAGAAGCGCCCGGCTGTTGTCGTTGAGAACAATTTCACCGGCCAGTTCGCGGACCTCATCACGCGCACGACCGGCATCGTCATGGATCGGCGCATCTCCAAGTATGACGGACTGCCGTTTACCGCCGGGGAGATCGTCCGCGCCTACAGGGACCTTCACAAGAAAGAGGGCCGCCGATGACGCGTCTCGAAGACCTCGGGAATTTTGAAACGGCCTGGTGCCCGGGGTGCGGGAATTTCGGTATCCTTGATGCTTTAAAAGACGCCCTGGTCAAGCTGGACCTGGATATGCACAAGACGGTCCTGGTGTCCGGCATCGGCCAGGCCGCCAAAGAGCCGCAATATCTGAATTGTAACTTTTTCAACGGTCTGCACGGCCGCGCTATCCCTGCCGCCACAGGGATCAAGCTGGCGAATAAAGACCTGCACGTCATCGTGACTTCCGGTGACGGAGATATTTACGGCGAGGGCGGGAATCACTTCATCCATGCCATCAGGCGCAATATCGACATCACGGTGATTGTCCACGACAACCAGATCTATGGCCTGACAAAAGGCCAGGCATCGCCGACCAGCGATCCCGGTTTTGTCACAAAGGTCCAGCCGCGCGGCGTGATCAATGAACCCGTGCATCCTCTGGCTATGGCGATCGCGCTGGGCGCAGGTTTTGTGGCGCGCAGTTTCTCGGGGGACAAGGGGCATCTGTCTTCCATGATCCAGCAAGCCGTTGCCTTTAAAGGTTTTTCGCTCGTAGATGTGCTCCAACCGTGCTTAACTTTCAATAAAAAGAACAACTTTGCCTGGTATAAGCAGAGAATTCGGCCGTTGCCCCAGGATTATGATTCCCACAACAAGGTCTGGGCGTTCGAAAAAGCCCTCCAGTGGGGGGACACGATCCCGGTCGGTATCATTTACCGGGACGGCCGCTCAACTTACGAAGACGCCTGCGGTTTGATGAACGAAAAATCCATCCTCTCCCAGACGCCGGACCCCGCCAATCTTGTTGAGATTTTTAAGGAATTCTTCTAATCTTTCCCGCGTGTATTTTTAAAAAAAACTACAAAAAAACACATCCGAGCAGTAAAATAGGGTAGCTTTTTAGACCTGTTCGTTTTGTCCTTAAGAATGCCCGGCAACAACACGCGACATTCCGGCGAGGACGCCGTCCCGCAGACAAGCTCTCAACCATGGAACAGAAGAACGGAAAGCTGAAAAAACTCTATCGGATCGGACAGAGCCCGTGGTATGACAATATTGACCGCCGCCTGATCGATCACGGCGAGCTCAAGGGCCTGATCGACAGGGGCATCATGGGTGTGACGTCAAACCCTACGATCTTTGAAAAGGCCGTCGCGTCGTCTGACGTTTATGACGACAAGATCCGCCGCCTCAAAAGCGCCGGCAAGGACCTCGGCGCCATCTACGACGAACTGACGACGGATGATGTCCGCGATGCCGCCGGCCTTCTCATGGGTGTTTATGAAGCGACGCGCGGCGTGGACGGCTATGTCAGCATCGAAGTCCTGCCGGAATATGCGCACGATACCTACAAGACCATCGAATATGCCAGGCACATTTTTAAAAAGATCGGGCGCAAGAATATCATGATCAAGGTCCCCGGCACGGCGTCGAGCCCCGACGCGATCCGTACGCTTATTGCCGAGGGTATCAATGTCAACGCGACCCTGCTTTTTTCTCAGGAGCAATATGAGCTTATCGCCCAGGCCTATCAGGACGGTCTGCGCGACAGGATGCGGATGGGCGAGGATATTTCACGCGTCGCATCCGTCGCCAGCGTTTTCGTGAGCCGGATCGATTCGAAGGTGGACAGCCTTTTGGATGTGATCATGGCCAGAGAAATGGACCTCGACAGGAAAGACGCCATCGGCGGCCTTAAAGGCAAGCTCGCGATCGCGAACTGCAAATTGATCTATCAGCGGTTCAAACAACTTTTTTCCGATGACAGGTTCGGAGACATCAAGGCCAAAGGGGGCCGGGTCCAGAGGCCTTTGTGGGCGTCCACAAGCACGAAGAATCCGGCCTATAGCGATTGCTTCTATGTGGATAATCTGATCGGTCCCCAGACGGTCAATACGATGCCGCATCAGACAGTCCTGGCTTATGAAGACCACGGCGGCCTGGACCTTTCTCTGGAAGCCGATATGGAAGGGGCGGTCGTCCGGCTGGCCATGGTGGCGCAATACGGCGTGAATCTTGACGCGGTTTGCCATGACACGCAGCAGGAAGGCCTCAAGGCCTTTGAGAATTCATTTTTGGCGCTTTTGGATACGTTAAAGAAGAAGATGGGTTGAGCGTTTTGTGACTTTGATATAATGAGCTGTCAACAGGAGGATTGTTGTTGGAAACTTCGATTAATCTTTCAAGATTGGGCGGTTTAAAGCGCATTGCTTTATATGGAAACCCGGGTACGCAAAAAGGGCGAAGGAAGGGCGGTAAAACAACGGTAGCTTTGTTCCAGAGCAATCCAACCCTGGCTGGCGATTTTAAAATAAGAAAAGCAATCCATTATCCTGATAGATCGAAAGAATTGGCAGAATTTATCGGGATTATGTTGGGGGATGGGGGGTTGTCCACAAAGCATCAACTTACAATCACATATAACAGAATAACGGATTCAAAGTATGCCGAATTCGTTTGTGGATTAATTAAAAAGCTCTTCTCGGTTGATTATCATATTCGTTATCGAAAAGACAACAATGGTGCTGATATAATAATCAGCAGCTCAAACCTCGTTGATTGTCTGTTGAAGCAAGGCTTAGTTTCGGGAAATAAGGTGAAAAAACAAGTTAAGGTTCCGGAGTGGATACGCATGGATTTTGAATATCAAATAGCATGTCTACGGGGGTTATTGGATACGGATGGAGGGCTTTATTTGCATCAATATTATTCTAATGGGAAGAGATATGAATATTTAAAACTATGTTTTACAAACCGTTCAAAACCTTTGCTGTATTTTGTATTTAATACATTAAAATCTTTAAAATATAAAGTTTTTTTGAATGGTGATCATGTTTCAATTTTTTCAGCGGAGGAAGTAAAAAGATACTTCCATGAAATTGGATCCCATAATTTTAAACATAAGAATAAATTTGAAAACCATTTTTTAAACTGAACAGGGAGAGATGCCGGAGTGGTTGAACGGAGCTGCCTGCTAAGCAGTTGGCCTGGGCAACTGGGCCCCAGGGTTCGAATCCCTGTCTCTCCGCCATTGCAACCAATTCGAACCTTTGTGCTCTTCGTCAAGAAGGGCCAGGGTTCGAATTTTTGTATGGGCGACATAGTAGGGTTTGAAATCCCGCTCATTTCCCTCGAATAATCTATAAAAGTCAGCTTCCTTGGTCAAAACGCTCTCCAGCATGATAGGCGCAAGGAGTTCCTTAAGCGCCAGGGCAGAGGAGACGGTATCCTTGCTGAGGGTCTCGCGTAATGCTTCCAGTCTGTGATTGATCCATTCCTTAGGCGGCGCCTTAAAGTTATTCTCTTTCTGGAAATTTAACGATTCCGTCTCTTGTTTTAGTTCTTCACTTTTCTTTTCAGCTTCTGTTAAGGCCTCCGAAACAGCCTTCGAAAGATTTCCCTTTCTGATAAAATTGAGATAATTCTGGATCTCAGCCTGAAGCTTATCATATTGCGCTTTCTTTTTCTTGGCTAATTCCGGCGTCTCATCAAAGCTCTCCATTGCCAACTTTTCTATTTTTTTATAGATATATTCTAAATTTTCAGGAGTTAATATAATGCCCAGTTCTTTGATTATTATCTCTTCAACTTTCTTGCGCGAGATAAGAAGGAGGTTGTTGCAAGTTTTCCGTCGGGAATTGTAGCAGCCGTAATAACCGCCGCCTTTTCCACTTAAGAGGACAATGGGGCCGCCGCAGGTATTGCATTTCATGAGTCCTGAGAATAAATAGGTAGGGCTTGTATAAATGTAGCTTTTTTGTTGGTAATATGCCTTTTTCTTTTTACTGACAGGCCACGTGCCTCTTAGCGCTTTTAGCTTTTCCTGGGCTTTGTCCCAGGTACCTTTGTCGATAATTATTAAGTCTTCTCGAAAAAACGGCACGCGTTCTTTTTCCGGCCTCGGAACAGATTTTTTCTTACCCGTCATAGGGTCTCTTAGGTTTTTTGTCTTTCGCCAGTCCCAAGTGCCGATATATTTCTCTTTGTTTAATATTCTGGATATCGTAGATACATTCCATCCACCACTCAATTTTTTTCTGGTAGGTACTTTTTCTTCATTCAGTCTTTGGACGATTTTGTGGATACTTGCTCCGGAGATGAATTCTTTAAATACTCTTTTTACGATTTCTGCCTCATCGGGATTGATATAGTGCACCATGCCTTCGTATTTAGCTTGGCCTTTTTTATTGAGTCTCAGTTCTCCTACGGGCCTAGAGGAGTAGCCGTAGACATTTTCTCCAGCGCTAAAACCACGTAGTTTTTGACCTTCAAGGCCGCGAGAAGTCTTTTTCCGCAGATCGTCTAAATAAAGTTCATTTATCATGCCGCGCATCTGAATACCAAGCTTAGAATTCTCATCGTCTGTAACAATGCCATCCGATACTGAGATTAACTTAATCTGGAGGTAGTTGAATTTTAAAACAAGGGTGAGCATTTGGTGATTGCTACGGGATAGACGGGAGAGGTCGTCAACTACCACAGCCTCAAATTCCTTGTTCTCTGCGCCTTTTTCAAGCGCCTGGAGCCCTGGCCTGCTGACAAGAGAACCAGAAATAGCTTCATCAACATAAATATATTGATCCGAGGCCAGGATATCGTGTTCTTGGCAGTATCTTTTGCACACCCTTATCTGATCATCAATGCTCTTTTCGCTTTGATTTTCAGATGAGTATCTGGCATAGATGGCAGCTTTCATATTTTAGTCCCTTGTGCCGAGAAGACCGCAGGGTTCTGTTTAGCTACCTGGACATACTCTTTGGCTATGATGCCAGCGATTACATCCAAAAGGCGTTGGAGAGGAGGTGAATCCTGCCAGCTAAGCCGCAGATTGCAGGTTTTTTCTTTAATTTCGAGTGCATTTGTGGTATCCATAAAAACCTTGTTATTATTACTACTGAGGTATATATTAGTCTTATACAGTATAAAACCTGTCAAATGACTATATTCCATTTATGACTAAATTATACCCTAAAAGGTATATAATGTCAAGTATATACTTGGAGGGAAAATGGACGCAAAAAAACTAGGGAAGAAGATTAAAATCGCGCGAATTGAGCTAGATCTTAATCAAACCGACTTAGCAAAGAAAATAGGGGCCAAGCAGAAGAGTATCTCGCGCTATGAAAATGGGCTTTCGATGCCTTCAATAGAGACACTAATGAAAATTGCAAGAGTCTTTAAAAAGCCTTCGGGATATTTTTTAGATGAATAGATATCGCATGGAAGAGGGAGGGGGCAGAGATGATTAATAAACATACTTATAAGATTCCTGCTTTAAAAGTTCACCAATGGCTTAAAGGATGGGATAAGGGTATTATTTTTAGCGAAAAGGGGCATAGACGAAGACCCAGCGAAACTTTCTATATTTTTTCTCTCTCTGCCAAAAAACTAAGATCTCTTTCGGGAATTTATCGAAGAGAAACCAAGGAAGGCGTGGCAAGGACAGAGGATAAAAATATCCAAAGAGCTCATGATCAAACTCGGTCTCAGAACATTAGGGAATTTATTAAATATGGTTATCCTTGGTCAGAGCTCTCGGAGAGCCTAAGAAAAGAAAAATTCGACGATTTAAGAAAGCCAGGATGGCTACCTACTGCTATAGTTGTTAATATTCTTGGGAAAAAAGATAAAAGGAATAATGGCAAGCTTGTAGATTCGGATGACTTAGTTTGCATTGATGAAAAGCCTCAGGGAGTTTCTATCTTATTGCCTAAAAGTTATAAAAAAGATAATTGGAAACCGAAAAATCTTTATCCAATAGAAATAATTGATGGCCAGCATCGTTTATTTGCATTTGATGAACAAATCAATCAAGAAGATTATGAGCTTCCCGTTGTAGCGTTTTATGAGTTAGATATTAGCTGGCAGGCTTATTTATTTTGGACTATTAATATAAAGCCCAAAAGGATCAATCCTAGTTTGGCATTTGATTTATATCCTTTATTACGTACCGAGGAATGGCTTGACCGTTTTGAGGGGCATAAAATTTATCGGGAAGCGAGAGCCCAAGAGTTAACTGAGGCTTTATGGGTTGAGAAAAAAAGCTCTTGGTACAACAGAATTAACATGCTGGGAGCTAAAGGAAGTTATTCCGTAACACAGGCGGCATGGATTAGAGCTTTATTAAAAAGCTACGTAAAATCTTTCGAAGGGCCAGGAGTGAGCATAGGAGGATTATTTGGAGCTCCGGTGGGAAAAGACGAAGTAACTATCCCTTGGAGTAGACAGCAGCAGGCCGCTTTATTAATTTTAATTTGGAATTTATTGGAAGAGAATGTTAAAAAGTTCAATGGGAAATGGGCTCGAAATTTGCGTACGGTTAGATATACGAGAAAAATTGACAAGGATCCGGCTTTTGCCGGACCGTTATCGCTTTTTAACGATGATCAGGGAATTTCTGTTGTTCTTCAAATAACAAATGACATTTTATTTCTTAGAGCGGATGATCTGAATTTAAAACAATGGGATTTAAGAAAGAAATATGGCCCGGATATTACCATTGATCTTAAAACTACCCTAATTGAGCTAGAAAACAAGAAGGTGATTGTAAAATTCCTCAATAAGTTAACTAAAATGCTGGCTTCTTTCGATTGGAGATCTTCAGGTACTCCTGGTTTAAGCCAATCTGAGAAGATAAGAAAATTGTCTTATCGAGGAGGAAGCGGATATAGAGAGTTTAGAAGACAGCTCCTTGAGCATCTCGGAAAGAAGAATAATTCGATTGGCAAGACTGCTAAAGAAATCTACAAAAGATTAGGTTTTGACAAAAAATAAAGTGCATTATATGCCATATAATAGATTTTCTAGAGATGAAAGTGTAAAAATATTTGTTCAGTTAACTCGGAACTTCTCCAGAGGGCAGTGGCTGTATGGAAATAGATATCGTGATAATTGTATCAAAAATATTAAAGATGATTGTCAGATAAGAGGAGGAGTAGTAAAGCTTTCTTTGAAAAAGTATATAGCAGCATCTGCTCCGTTACATTGCGTTGACGGATGGAGTTTTTTAGGGAAAGCACTCCTAAGCTGTTCTTCGGGAGACAACAATGCAGCTAAGCATTTTGCATATTATGCAGAATTACGTGCAGCGATGTCTTTATTAGCTTCAGAAGGTATTGGGATATTTGATAAAAAAGATTTTACAATGGATAATACTGATTTGCATGGGCCAATTCCTAGCGGGGGGACACATCCTGCTGTTGATAAGGCTTTCAAGCAATGGGCAAATACTTCTAATTCAAGCAGTTTGTTAGAAGGGATTATACGTCCTGCCGGAATTCCTATTAAAGATTGGTTGTCGGAGATTACAACTTCAGCTAGCGGATCTTCTATTTCGTGGACAGCTACAGATTGGTTAAGCCAGTGGGGTTATGATCTGCAAACACTTCCTTTAGACCGAACAATGCGTAACGAGGCTAGTTATAGGCCAACAGGATTTAAGTTGTTACCAGCCGTAGATATTCGTTATATCAAGGAAATTATTATGGACATTTGGGATTTGCTAGAACAGATTAAGCCGCAAAGCTATTTTATAGATTTGTTGTTGCTCAAAAAAGTCTTAGATAATTATGCTTTAGGTGTACGTAAAGCTTTCACTAAAAAAGATATTGAAAAAATCATTGCAAGATTGGGATTTTCACAAGCTGAAATCGTAAGCTTGACGAAGTTGCTATCGGGTGACATAAGAAAAATGACAGGATATAGTTTATTAGCTTGGGCTAAAGAAAGTCGAGATGATTATAAGTATCATCTTTTCATGATATCTAGAGCTACTCTTCTTTTGAGAGTTGCAACTGGAGCTTGTGCACGAATGATTGCTGAGGCAAGGATCAGTAAGGACGATTTAAAATTTTGGTGGATGCCTTTAGGAACTAAATTAGGACTATGGAAGAATAACGAGACAGACCCGTTTAATTTTATGAAAGACGATATTGATCAAGCTAGAAGGAATCTAAGAGGTTCAATTGAAGCTTCTATGCAAATGATTGAATGGAATACACATTACTCTAGAGAAATACTTGTTCTTTCTGGTTGTGAACGAATCGCTTTGGAAGGCATTTGTTTATGAAATACATGGGTTCTAAAAGAGCAATGCTCCAGAATGGCCTGGGTTCCTTAATTTTGGAAGAATCAAGGAAAGCCGATAGGGTTGTTGATCTTTTTTGCGGAGCAGGCTCAGTAGTTAGATTTGCTGCTGAAATGACAAATATGCCAGTTTTAGCCATAGATCTTCAACAATATTCGATTATCCTAGCCAACGCTATCTTGAAGAAAATCAATTCAATTGACTCCAGCGATTTGGAAAAAAAATGGCTTCAGAAAGTAGAAGATCTTAGGTTAAAATCTAAGCTTTGGGATAAAGCGCAAAATCTATCTGCTAAATTAGATGTGAGAGCTGCCAGATCTTATGTAAATAGGTGCCGGGAATTATGTGAACAAAACTCTAATATCGGACCAATTTGGAACGCATATGGTGGGTACTATTTTAGTCCTGAACAGGCGATAACTTTTGATTATATGTTGAATAATTTGCCCAATAAGCAGATTGATAGAATTATGTGTCAGGCCTCACTTATTATTACCGCTATGCGATGTGTCGCTTCTCCTGGCCATACAGCTCAACCATTCCAGCCCACTAGAACAGCAAGAAAATATCTATTAGACTCATGGAGTCGTGATCCAGTCGAAGTTTGCAAGACGGCGTTAAAGGAAGTTTGCTCCCAATATGCCAGAACATTGGGAGAAGCCTATGTGGCAGACGCAGTAAATGAGGCAGGAAAATTAAAATCGTCCGATTTGGTTATAGTTGATCCTCCATATACGGGAGTTCAATATAGCCGGTTCTATCATGTGTTAGAAACTTTAGCCAGAGGTGATTGTGGAAACGTTTCGGGAGCCGGGCGTTATCCGGCTATTGAAGAAAGGCCTCAATCTGATTTTAGTAATGCTGGGCAGTCAAGAACTGCATTAGAAAGCTTGCTTATTAACTTGTCAAAATCTGGCTCTACAGTTATTTTTACATTTCCAGAGGGTGAATGTAGTAGCGGTCTTTCGGGAGATATCGTTTTTGAAGAAGCAAAAAAACACTTTAGGATTGATAAGAAAATAGTCCGTGGTAAATTCAGTACTTTAGGGGGCAATCAGAAAAAAAGAGCATCACGTAAAGATTCGAGTGAACTCATATTGCTGATGAGGGCTAAATAAAATGATATCAAAAAAGATTACAGTATTTCTTTCTGAAGGACTTCCAAAAGGGATACGTGAAGTAAAAATTGATCAATGGAGTGGCAAGGCAGTTTGTGGTCCAAGAAGTCGGTTAAGTGAGATGCTTAAAATTCCAGAATTGAATTCTGGGGCATGTGTTTATTTTTTAACTGACGATTCACAGAAGGGGAGTCTCCTGCAAATTTATGTAGGGGAGGCTGATGGATTTAAACAGCGGATTATGAACCACGATTATACGAAAGATTGGTGGAAAGATGTCGTGGTTTTTTATAGTCCAGATGGTTCTTTGACTAAGACTGGAATTAAATACCTTGAAAGCATATGTATTGAACGTTTGAAAGGAATAGGGAAATGTACTTTAGAAAATAATAACCAACCCGCTAGACCAAGTGTGCCTAAAGAAGACATTAGTGGTTTAGAGTTTTTTTACGAAAATATCGCACTAATAATGCCGTTGCTAGGATTTGATATTTTTGTTCAAGAGGTTCACGCCGAAGGTAAAAGAGAACTCACATTATATTGTTTTGGAAAAGGGGTCAAGGCAGAGGGGATTCTCTTGAATGATGGCAAGATTCGCGTTTTAAAAGGTTCCGAAGCCGTTGAGAAAAACGTAGCATCATTTGATAGCCATTTTTATAGAGGCTTAAAAGATGAATTGTTGCACATGGGTAGATTAGCAAGGAAAGGTAAGAACTTGATTTTCACCGATGACTACGTCTTCGATAGCCCTAGTGCTGCAGCGGCAATTATTCTTGCTAGATCAGCTTCTGGACCTGTTGAGTGGAAAGATCAAAATGGTGCTACATTAAAAAAATTATTAGAAATTGCCATTGAAAAATAAAGATCTGCTACCCGAAGATTTTATAAGTTAATGAAAAAATGTCCATTTTGCGCAGAAGAAATTCAAGATGAAGCCATCAAGTGTCGCTATTGTGGTGAGTTTTTAGACGAAAAATCCCTTCAAGAGTTCGAAACTTTCAAAAACAAATAGGGCCAGTGGGCCGGCTTAAGGTGGCCAAATATTTCTGCTACGCCATTTTCTTAACCGGCGACCGCATAGAAATGCCGTCCTTGTAAATTGCTGATGATGAAATATTGTTTTTATGTCGGCTTTCCCGTCGGGAAGAAAGGAGTATTTGGAAAATCGGCCAAAAATGGGCCCTTGATTTCTTTTGAGAAATATGTTATTCGTTATTCATCATGGAGAAAGTTTTTATTTTTGATGAAGACATCAAGACGAGATATTTCCTTTATGAGTTGATTTCGGAG
>Ga0172375_10007934_pt1 | contig 14428 bp, 9 predicted proteins | sample LakKiv1m_FD_114537 | JGI IMG/M metagenome (GOLD analysis project Ga0172375, IMG submission 114537) | Freshwater microbial communities from Kabuno Bay, South-Kivu, Congo - kab_092012_11.1m | ecosystem: Environmental > Aquatic > Freshwater > Lake | place: Democratic Republic of the Congo... | reverse complement strand
CGACCAGGACGACCGCCTCAACATCGCCGTGCTGGCGGTCGACCCCTCGCGGCGCAAGTCGGGCGGCGCGCTGCTCGGCGACCGCATCCGCATGAACGCGATCGACTCGCCGCGCATCTTCATGCGTTCCTTTGCAACGCGCGACACGAGCAGTGAAGTCTCCGCCGCGCTGGGCGACGCGATCGCCGCCTGCCGCATCGCCGGCTTCGACCTGATCGTCGTTGAGACCTCCGGCATCGGGCAGGGCGACGCCGCCATCGTGCCTTTCGTCGACACCTCGCTCTATGTGATGACGCCCGAGTTCGGCGCGGCCTCGCAGCTCGAGAAGATCGACATGCTCGATTTCGCGAACTTCGTCGCCATCAACAAGTTCGACAGGAAGGGAGCAATGGATGCGCTGCGCGACGTGCGCAAGCAATACCAGCGCAACCACGAGCTGTTCAGCCAGCCGGCCGATGAGATGCCGGTGTTCGGCACCATGGCGTCGCGCTTCAACGACGACGGCGTCACGGCGCTCTATCAGGCGGTGCTGCCGGAATTGCGCAAAAAGGGCCTGATCGTTCCAGCGGGCAAGCTTCCCGTGGTGGCGACGCGCCAATCGACCAACCAGGCGGTCATCGTGCCGCCGCAGCGCGTGCGCTATCTCGCCGAGATCGCCGATACCGTGCGCGGCTACCACCAGCATGTCGACGCGCAGGTGGGTGTCGCGCGCGAGCGGCAGAGCCTGCGCACGTCCAAGGCGATCTTCGCGGGTTGTCAGAAGGATGGCAAGGATTTTGATGAGCTGATTGCCTGGAAAGATGGCCAGCTCGATGCCAAGGCGAAGAAGCTCCTCGAACAGTGGCCGGCCACGGTCAAGGCCTATGCGGGCGACGAGTACGTGGTGAAGATCCGCGACAAGGAAATCCGCACCCGCCTCACCCACGAGACACTTTCCGGCACCAAGGTCCGCAAGGTGGTGCTGCCCAGGTTCGCCGATGAAGGTGAAACGCTGCGCTGGCTGATGAAGGAGAACGTGCCGGGTTCGTTCCCCTACACCGCCGGCGTGTTCGCGTTCAAGCGCGAGAACGAGGATCCGACGCGCATGTTTGCCGGCGAGGGCGATGCCTTCCGCACCAACCGCCGCTTCAAGAAGGTCTCCGAGGGCATGCCGGCCAAGCGCCTGTCCACCGCCTTCGACTCGGTGACGCTCTACGGCTGCGACCCGGACGAGCGGCCCGACATCTACGGCAAGATCGGCAACTCGGGCGTCAGCATTGCCACGCTCGACGACCTGAAAGTGCTTTACGACGGCTTCGATCTGTGCGACCCGGCGACCAGCGTATCGATGACCATCAACGGCCCGGCGCCGATCATCCTGGCGATGTTCTTCAATACCGCCATCGACCAGCAACTCGCCAAGTTCGAACAGGACAACGGTCGCGCGCCCACCGAGGACGAGGCGGACAAGATTCGCGCCTGGACGCTCGCCAGCGTGCGCGGCACGGTGCAGGCCGACATCCTCAAGGAGGACCAGGGCCAGAACACCTGCATCTTCAGCACCGAGTTCGCGCTGAAGATGATGGGCGACATCCAGGAATTCTTCGTGCACCACCAGGTGCGCAATTTCTATTCGGTGTCGATCTCCGGCTACCACATCGCCGAGGCTGGCGCGAACCCGATCTCGCAGCTGGCCTTCACGCTCGCCAACGGCTTCACCTACGTCGAGAGCTACCTCGCGCGCGGCATGCACATCGACGACTTCGCGCCGAACCTGTCCTTCTTCTTCAGCAACGGCATGGACGCCGAGTACACGGTGATCGGCCGCGTCGCGCGCCGCATCTGGGCCGTGGCGATGAAGCACAAGTACGGCGCCAACGAGCGCTCGCAGAAGCTCAAGTACCACGTGCAGACCTCGGGCCGCAGCCTGCACGCGCAGGAGATGGCCTTCAACGACATCCGCACGACCCTGCAGGCGCTGATCGCCGTCTACGACAACTGCAACAGCCTGCACACCAACGCCTACGACGAGGCGATCACCACGCCGACCGACGAATCGGTGCGCCGCGCCATGGCGATCCAGCTGATCATCAACCGTGAATGGGGTCTGGCCAAGAACGAGAACCCCAATCAGGGCGCCTTCATCATCGACGAGCTGACGGATTTAGTGGAAGAAGCCGTGCTCAAGGAGTTCGAGGCCATCGCCGACCGCGGCGGCGTGCTCGGCGCGATGGAGACCGGCTATCAGCGCGGCAAGATCCAGGAAGAAAGCCTTTACTACGAGCAGAAGAAGCACGACGGCAGCCACCCGATCGTCGGCGTCAATACCTTCCGCAACCCGCAGGGCGACGTGCCGCAGCACGTCGAGCTGGCGCGTTCCACCGAGGAGGAAAAACGCTCGCAGATCGCACGCCTGCGTGACTTCCAGCAGCGCAACGCTGCTGCTGCCGGACCCATGTTGCAAAAGCTCAGGCAGACGGTGATCGACAACGGCAACGTCTTCGCGGTGCTGGTCGATGCCGTGCGCGTCTGCTCGCTCGGGCAGATTTCCGGTGCGCTCTACGAGGTCGGCGGGCAGTACCGGCGTTCCATGTAAAAGTCGGCGCTGGCGGGACGGCACGGCCGCCCCCGCCGCGTCTTCCGGCCGCTCGGCTGTTGCTCAGTTGCCGAAGATTCCCTTGACGCCCTTGAGCACGTCGCCGATGCCGGGCAGGCCGCCCTGTGGCGCGGCCGGCGCTTCGCTCGCGCGTGGCGGCGCTTCGCGGTGCTGTCCGCCACCCGCCGCTGCTTCCTCGCCAAGCACGGTCATGCCGGTCGACTTGATGCGCACGCGCACCGCCCAGTCAGGTTCCCAGCGTGCCTTCGGGTCGGCCGGCCGCGGCGGGTGGGCGAGGTTCAGCTCGGGCCCGTAGGCGATCATGCGTACCATCGCGCCCTCGACGTTGGCGAAGATGCCGGCGGGAATCTGGCAGTCGAGCCGCTCGGGCGGCAACGCCACGCGTTCGCCGATCAGCTTCTTCACCTGCGCCGGCGCGACGTAGTCCATCAGGCCGAAACCAGGATCGGGTTGTTCGCTGGAACTCCAGAAGATCATCTCGGTTTCGCCGCGCGCTCCCATTGCGGTGAGGAAATACCCGGTGGCGGTGGGCAGCGCCTGCCAAGCGACCGCAATTGCTGCACGCGGGTCGCCGGCCGCCGACATGCGGATCTGCGGCATGAACTCGTAGGGCTCGCGCAACTCGAATTGCAGTCCGGCCGGCACGCCGGAGCCGCCGACCGCATGGCCGCCGGCCAGTCGCGCTTCGGGCGGCACGCTGCGCCGGTCGCGTTCGTTGGGCCACAGCGCATGACCGGGCAGGGCGCGCGCGCCGCGGTCGCGTGGGTGGCGGCCCTGCATGAAGCGGCCCCATTCCTCCATGCTGGCCTGCGAGAAATCGAGCACCTTGGGCTGGCCGGGACGCACCGTGGCGCCGCAGCCCCAGTAGAACAGCAGCCGGCCCTTGGGCTTTTCCTCCATGTCCTCGGGGCCGTCCCGCTGGCTTCCCTTGGCGACCGGCGGCACGAGCGGCAGGCTGACGCCCATGTTCATGCCCGGCGGAATGGCGTGGTTGCCCTCGGTACCCGCTGGCTTGAGCCGCGTGTAGAGCGCCTCGTCGAGCCACTGGCCGGGCGCGCCGCCCTGCCGGGCGCTGCCGAAGAAGCCGCCCATCATGCCGCCCATGCCCGGCGGCATGTCCTCCATGCCGGGGATGGACAGGCTGTGGGTGGCGACGTCCATCCAGAATTGCGCGACCGGCGGCTTGTTCTGGGCATGGGCGGGGAGGACGCCGAAAGCGCTCGACGCCAGGACGGAAAACAGCAAGGCATGCCGTGTCATGACCCTCTCCTCCGTATGAAGACTCGATGGCCAGTATAGGACGATTGGCAATAACAATGCCACTGGCGTGCCGGCGGCAGGGCGGCGGCGACGGCACGGGTCAGGCAGCCTCGCGGCGCAGCGTATAACCTTATGAAAGTTTGTTTGTATCATTGAGCCAAGGAGGAGGACTCATGCTTGCCATCACGAGGTTGCTGGCGCTGTGGGTTGCTTTGGGTCTGGCCTGGCTGCCGGCACGGGCAGCCGATGCCCCCGGCGGAAAGAAATATGTCGTGGCGTTCGCGCAGGACACGATGGCCAACGACTGGCGTGCCGCCCAGGTGCGCGATCTGCAGAAGGCTTTTGCCGCGCATCCCGAGATCGAGTTCATCTACACCGATGCCAACGGCGATACCGCGCGCCAGGTCTCGGACATCGAGAAGTTGGCCGCGCAGGGTATCGATGTCCTGATCACCAGCCCGCGCGATGCCGAGATCATGCGCGAACCGATCGCCCGCGTCTATCGCAAGGGCATTCCGGTCATCCTGCTGACGCGGCGCGTGCAGGGCGACGAATTCACCCAGTTCATCACGGCCGACAACCGCGCCATCGGCAGGCAGGCGGCGCAGTACCTGGCGCGCGCGCTCGGCGGGAAAGGGCGCGTACTGGTGCTCCAGGGCGTGCCGACCGCCAGTTCGGCGATCGATCGTACCGCCGGCTTCAACGAGGCGCTCAAGCAATATCCCGGACTCCAGGTGATTGCCGTCCGGCCGGCCGATTACCTGCGGGCGCAGGCGATCCAGCGCATCGAGGAGGTGCGCGCGGAAAAGCTCCAGTTCGACGCCATCTACAGCCAGTCCGACAGCATGGCGATCGGGGCGATCCTCGCGCTGAAGAAGGCTGGCATCGATCCGAAGAAGATCCCGATCACGGGCATCGATTACATAGCCGCGGCGCGCGAGGCAATTCGTGCCGGGGAACTGGCGGCCACCTTCACTTTCCCCACGGCGGCGCAGGAAGGCGCGGCCGCGGCGCTGCGCCTGCTCCGGGGTGAAAAGCCGGGCAGGAAAGAACTCACGATCAAGTCGGTTGCCGTCACGCGTGCCAACGTGGACAAGGTCGCCCCGATCTTCTGAGCCATGAGAACCCGCTCGCTCGCCCGGCAACTGCTGCTGTTCTGGCTGGCGGCGGCTATCGCGCTGCTGGTGGTGGTGGGCGCGGTTTTCATCTACCTGCACGACATCCAGGCCGACAAGGAAATGCGCCAGCGCTTCGACCAGGCGGCGCGCCAGCTTGACGACGAACTGCTGGGCATCGGCCAGCAACTGGCCGATGCGGGCAGGGCGCTGGAGGAAAACCGCAACCTGCTGGCCAGCCTCAACCTGTTCCACAACTACTACGATGCGGGCAACGGCAGTCCCGACATTTTCGACCCGCCCGCGCAACAGCTGGCTGCCACGCTGGCGGAAACGGCCCGCGTCACGGGTGCCGACTGGATCGTCGTGTCTGGCAAACCCGGACCGATCGCTGCCCATGCGCCGGGCGCGCGCATCTACTGGTCGCGCCGCGACTCCGCTACGGTCGTGCTGGCCGCGAAGGAAACGACCGGCGGCTTCCAGCCCGCGCCGGAATATGCCGGACTGGCGCAGCACCACGGCAATGGCGCCGTGCTCCAGCTCGTGGCCTGTCCGCTCGGCAAGGGCATCGCGGTCCAATGGGTATCCCCGGTACAGCCACCCGGCGTCGGCGAAATCGGCGAGATCTGGCTGGGTCACTGCTTCAGCCAGCAGATGCTCAACAACCTGCGTGCCAAGCTCGGCTTCGCGATTGCCATCGACCTGGCGGGCAACCGGCAGTCCGCCGGCATGGCGCCGGTCGCCGTGCCGGTCGGCAACCAGGACGAGATGCCGGCGGAAGGTCGCAAATGGCTCGGGCCGGCGCACGCGCTGACGCTTGGCGAACTCGATGCGGTGAGCATGCAGGCCAGGCTTGCGGATGGCAGCCCGGTCGGGTTCGCGCTGGTCGCGACGGAGGCGCCGCACGACGCGGCCGACCTGAGCTTCATCGGCGCGGCCCTGCTCAGCCTGCTGGCGATCACGCTGCTGGTGATGACGCTTGGCTTCATCTATCTGCGCCGGCACGTCACCCAGCCGATCGAAAAGCTGATGGCCGGCACGGAACTGCTGCGGCAGGGGCGTTATGAGCGTGTCGCAGGCATCGACGCCGACAACGAGCTTGGCGACCTGGCCGCGACCTTCAACGACATGACCGAGCGGATCCGCAAGCGCGAAAGCGATCTGACGCGCCATCGCGACCATCTCGAGGAAATGGTGCATGCGCGCACGGCGGAGTTCTTCAACGCGATGATCGCCGCCAACGAGGCCAATCGTTCCAAGAGCGCGTTTCTCGCCAACATGAGCCACGAGATCCGCACGCCGCTGAATGCCATCACCGGCATGGTGCACCTGATGCGGCGCGCGGGCGTTTCGCCCGAGCAGGCCAACCGGCTCGACAAGATCGAGACTGCCGGCCGGCATCTGCTCGACATCATCAACGCCATTCTCGACCTGTCGAAGATCGAGGCCGGCAAATTCGCGCTCGAGCATACCGATGTGCGCATCGATATCGTGCTGGCCAATGTCATCTCGATGCTGCAGGACCGCGCCCAAGCCAAAGGCCTCACGCTCGCCGTGGAGGGGACGCCGACCAGCATGCCCTTCGCGGGCGATGCCACCCGCCTGCAGCAGGCCTTGCTGAACTATGTCGCCAACGCCATCAAGTTCACGGAAGCCGGCGGCGTCACCTTGCGCGCGCGTATCGTCGAGGAAACGGAGACGAGCGCGCTGGTGCGCTTCGAGGTCAGCGACACGGGCATCGGCATCGCGGCGGATGCGATTCCGCGCCTCTTCTCAGTCTTCGAGCAGGCCGACAACAGCACCACGCGCAAATATGGCGGCACCGGGCTCGGCCTCGCCATTACGCGGCGCTTTGCCGAGCTGATGGGCGGCACGGCCGGTGTCGTCAGCACGCCGGGCGAGGGCAGCACTTTCTGGTTCACCGCCTGGCTCGAAAAGTCGCAAAACGATATTCAGGCCAATCCGGTGTCGCGCGATTCCGCCGAAGGCCGGCTCATGCACGACCACGCCGGGCGCAGCATCCTGCTGGTCGAGGACGAACAGGTCAATCGCGAAGTGAGCCTCGGCCTGCTCGAGGACATCGGCCTGATCGTCGATGTCGCCGTCGACGGGGTCGAAGCCGTCGAGCTTGCCGGGAAAATCGATTACGACGTGATCCTGATGGACATGCAGATGCCGCGCATGGACGGGCTGGAAGCGACGCAGCGTATCCGCGAGAAGAACAAGACGGTACCCATCATCGCGATGACCGCGAATGCCTTCAGCGATGACCGCAAGCGCTGCATCGAGGCCGGCATGGATGACTTCATCGCCAAGCCGGTCGAGCCGGACATCCTGTTCGACACGCTGCTCAAGTGGTTTGCGCGGCGGGAGTGAAAGTCGGCGCTGGCGGGACGGCACCCGCGCGCCGCTTGCCTATTGCGGCAGTGCCGTGAGCTGCCAGGAGCCGTCGCCCCGCAGCTCGAGCCTCTGGCGGTGGAAGCCGAGAATGCTCTCGTGGTGGCTCACGCTCACCGGCGTGGCGCCGCTCGCGACCAGTTCGCGGTAGAGGTGCGCCTCGTTGGTGGCGTCGAGGGCGCTGGTCGCCTCGTCGAGGATGACGTAGCGTGGTTTGCTCAGCAGCGCGCGGGCAAAGGCGAGGCGCTGCTGCTCGCCGATCGAGAGCACTTTCTCCCAGTCACGCTCGGCATCCAGGCCGCCGAAGCGTTCGGCCAGGTCCGGCAGGCGCACCCGGTCGAGCAGGCTCAGCAACTCCGCTTCGCCGACCGCGCGGGCGGTGTTGGGGTAGAGCAACTGGCTGCGCAATGAACCGAGGATCATGTAGGGCTGCTGCGGCAGGAACATGATTTCCTGCGCGGGCGGGCTCTTGATGTGGCCGCTGCCACGGTACCAGAGGCCCGCAAGGGCGCGCAGCAGCGAACTCTTGCCGGCGCCGCTCGCGCCCCCGATCAGCAGACCATGGCCCGGCGCGACCGCCAGCGACAAGTTATCGACGAGGATGCGCTCGCCACCGGGCGTCAGCAGCGTGACATGGTCCAGCGCCAGTTGCGGGTCCTCCACCGTTTCGATCAGGCCCTTGCCGTGCGTGCGCGAACCGGGCGGCAGGGCGAGGATGCGCGCGAAGGTGTTGAGACGGTCGATGCCGGCCGCGAAGCGGCTCAGGCCCTCGAAGTTCTCGACGATCACCGAGATCGCGGAGAGCACGATGGCGAAGGCGCCGCCGGCCTGCACCGCCTTGCCGACCTCGAGTTCTCCGGCCAGCACGGCCGAGGCGACGATCGCGCTCGGCAGGATGATGGTCAGCGAGCTGTAGGCATACTGGAACAGGTTGAGGTGCAGCTGCTTGCGGATCAGCCAGAGGTAGTTCTCGAACGCCGCCGCGAAGCGCTGCCGCGCCTGCTGCGCTTCCTGCGCCTCGCCGCGGTAGAAGGCGATCGGCTCGGCGTTCTCGCGGATGCGCACCATGCCGAAGCGGAAGTCCGCCTCGCGCTTGAGCTGCGCGAAGTTGAGGCCCATCAGCGGCTTGCCGAATACCGCCAGCGTGACGACGGTGCCGAAGAGCGCATAGACCACCAGGAAATAGACGAGGCCGTGCGAGATCGACCAGAGCACGGCGCTGAAGGCGACGAGCTGGATCGCGGCGCCCGCGAAGATCAGCAGGTAGTAGAGCGAGCGCTGGGTGAAGGTGTTGATGTCCTCGGCGATGCGCTGGTCCGGGTTGTCGATCGCGGTGATGGCGTTCAGCTCGTAGTAGTGATGCTGCGCGAAGTAGGCGTCGAGAAAGTGGTGGGTCAGCCAGCGGCGCCAGTAGACGCCGAGCGTGTCGCGCGTGTAATAGTAGAAGGCGTAGAGCGGCACCATGACCACCAGCAGGCCCAGCGAGTAGCGGATCGAGGTCCAGAAGCGCTCTTCCTGGCGGGCCGCCAGCGCGGAGGTGAATTCGCCGGTCTGCTCGTTGAGCAGCACGGCGAAGTAGGCCTGCCCGATCAGCATCAACGCGACGAGCACCAGCAAGCCCCAGGCCTTCCATTTCTCCTCCCCGTGCCAATAGGGCGTGGCGATGCCCCAGAAGCGGTACCAGAGGTGGGTGTCGATGCCTTTCACATCAGCGGCGGCGCCACGGCAGGGGCGGGCGAGCCGGGCTGCTCCTCGACGACGCGCGCGCCACTCACGAAATACTCGGTCTCGCCGAAACAGTTCGAGGGAATGAACTTGTGTTGCTGGTAGGTGAGCACCACGCGCTTGCCGGCGAGGGCGTTGATCTGCGCGGCCACGGCATCGTCCCGCACGGAGAACTCGAAGCGGTCGGGAATCGCACCGGGCATCGTCACCATCGCGATCTCGCCTTCCCAGGTCTTGCACAACCAGCCCTTGCGCGAAAACTTCTGCACATAACCGGCGCGCTCTCCCTCCGAGTAACTCCAGGTCAAGGTCAGCCAGACCCAGAGGATGGCGAGCAGCAGGAGGGCGACCAGGGCAATCAGGGCGGTACGGATAAAGCTAGCCACAATGAATATCTCCCAAATGAATGGAAGAACTTTACCGCATGGCGCCAGAGCCGCCAATAATCCGGGTTGCGGCCGATAGAATGGCAGCCTCTCAAATATCCGGAAGCAAACCATGAGCGAAATCATCGTCGATGCCCGCGGGCAGCTTTGCCCGAAACCGCTGATCCTGACCAAGCAGGCGCTTAAGGACAATGTTGTCGGGGCGCAGATCGTCGTGCTCGTCGACAACGAGACCTCCTGCCAGAACGTCGAGCGCTTCCTGAGCGACAACGGCATGACGCCGCACGTCAGCGCCGACGGCAGCGAGTTCATCCTGCGCTTCACCAAGCACGCGCCGGAACTGGCCGTACCCGATGCCGAGGCGTATTGCACGCCGGCAGCCAATGCTTCGTATGTGATTTCGCTGGCGTCGGAAACGGTCGGGCGCGGCCCGGCCGAGCTCGGCGCGATCCTGATGAAGGGCCTGATGGGCACGCTCAAGGAAGTGAGCCCGCTGCCGAGCCATGTCGTCCTCTACAGCAGCGGCGTGCTGCTCGCCGTCGATGGCTCGCCCTTTGCCGATGCCCTGCGCGACCTCGAGCAGCGCGGCGTCAAGCTGCTGATCTGCGGCACCTGCGTCGATTACTACCAGAAGAAGGCGGAAATCCATGTCGGCACGATTTCCAACATGCTGACCATCCTCGAGACGCTGACGCGCGCCGGCAAGGTCATCGCGCCCTGATGTCCGGCAACTTCGATCTGCTGACCACGGTCGAGTACGGCGGCTGCTCCGCCAAGCTCGCGCCGGGCCGTCTCGCCGAGGTGCTCAAGGACCTGCACCAGCCGGCGCATCCCGACCTGCTCGTCGACATCACGACCCATGACGACGCGGGCGTGCTGCGCCTCGACGCCGCAACCGCGCTGATCCAGACCGTCGATTTCTTTCCGCCGGTCTGCGGCGACCCGCGCACCTTTGGCCGCATCGCGGCGGCGAACGCGCTTTCCGACGTGTATGCGATGGGCGGTCGCGTTCTGACGGCGCTGAACATCGTCGGCTTCCCGGCGACGCGCATCCCGCTCGAGGTGCTGGCGGAAATTCTCGCCGGCGGGCAGGAGAAGGTGCTCGAAGCGGGCGGCCTGATGGTCGGCGGCCACACCATCGACGACTGGCCGCCGAAGTACGGCCTCGCGGTGACGGGCATCGTGCATCCGCAGCGCGTGATCGCCAACGCCGGCTTGCGTCCCGGCCTCGCGCTGATCCTCGCCAAGCCGCTCGGCACCGGCACGCTCGTCGCCGGACAGCGCACCGGCCTGGCGGCGGACGCCGATTATCAGGTGGCGCTGGAGACGATGCAGCAGCTCAACCGCGCCGGCGCGGAGATCATGCAGGCCTTGGACGTGAAGGCAGGCACCGACATCACCGGTTTCGGCCTGCTCGGCCATGCGCTGCAGATGGCCGACGCGAGCGACGTGACGCTGCGCATCCAGGCGTCGCGCGTGCCGCTGCTGGCCGGCGCGCTCGCGCTCGCCGAGGCGGGCTGCCTGCCGGGCGCGATGTTCCGTAATCTGGACTACGTGGAAGGGAAAGTGCGCTTTGCGCCGGGACTCGACTACAGCCTCAAGATGCTGCTGCTCGACCCGCAAACCTCGGGCGGGCTGTTCTTCGGGGTGGCGCCGGAAAAGGCCGGGGAAGCGCTCAATCGTCTGCGCGACGCGGGCTATGCCGCGGCGGCGATCGTCGGCGAGACGGTGAAACGCGCAGGACACTCGATCGAGGTCCTGCGCTAGGCAAAACTATTTGTTTGCCTTGATGCGCTCGACCAGCGCGGTGGCGAATTCGAGCGTGCTGGCATTGCCGCCGAGGTCGCCGGTGCGCACGTTGTCCTCGTTGAGCGTCTCGTTGATGGAGCGGCGCAACAGGTTGCCGAGGTCGAGGCGGCCGATGTGGTCAAGCATCAGGCCGGCGGCCAGCATCAGCGCGATCGGGTTGGCGATGCCCTGGCCGGCGATGTCGGGCGCCGAGCCATGCACGGCCTCGAAGATCGCAGCGTGTTCGCCGATGTTCGCGCCGGGCGCCATGCCCAGCCCGCCGACCAGGCCGGCGATCTCGTCGGAGAGGATGTCGCCGAACAGGTTGGTCGTCACCAGCACGTCGAACTGCCAGGGGTTCATCACCAGCTTCATCGCGCAGGCATCGACGATGATTTCCTCGAACTCGATCTGACCCTTGTAATCGGTTTCGTACATCTGGCGCGCGGTTTCGAGGAAGATGCCGGTCAGCGCCTTCATGATGTTCGCCTTGTGTACCACCGTGACCTTCTTGCGGCGCTTCTTGATCGCGTATTCGAAGGCGAACTTCAGGATGTGGCGGCAGCCCTGGCGCGTATTGACGCCCGTGGCCATGCCGATGGCGTGCGGGTCGTTCTCGATCGGGATGAAGTGCTCGTAGCCCATGTAGAGGCCTTCGTTGTTCTCGCGCACCAGCACCAGGTCGATGTTCTCGTAGCGGCCGCCGGGAATGATCGTGTGCGCCGGCCGCACGTTGGCGTAGAGCTTGAATTCCTCGCGCAGGCGCACGTTCGACGAGCGGTAGCCGCCGCCGATCGGCGTCTCGAGCGGCCCCTTGAGCGCCAGCTTGGTCTTGCGGATGCTGTTCAGGCACGCGGGCGGCAGCGGATCGCCACAGGAGGCGACGCCGGCTGCGCCGGCGACCTGGCGGTCCCAGACGAAGGGCGCGCCGAGCGCGTCGAGCGCCATCAGGGTAGCCGCGGTGATTTCCGGACCGATGCCGTCGCCGGGAATCAGGGTGGCGGGAATGGGCGTGCTGGTTGTCATGTTCCTCTCCACATATCGTTAGTTGTGCGCCGCATTCTAACCCTGTGAAAGTCGGCGCTGGGCCGCCCCGAGCCGACGTCGCCCTCCCGGTGGGGGGCAGCGAGTCGGGTTTGCGAGCGTGGGGGGGCCAATAATATCGGCGCTGGCGGGACGGCATGGGCTGCCGGTAGAATCCCTGCCGCACTGCATCAAAGATCCTTCCATGGCACATATCTCCATCTACGATTCCACGCTGCGCGACGGTGCGCAGGCCCAGGGCATTTCCTACTCGGTCGAGGACAAGCTCAAGATCGTCGAACGGCTCGACGCGCTCGGCGTGACCTACATCGAGGCCGGCAATCCGGGTTCGAATCCGAAGGATCTGGAGTTCTTCGCCCGCGCCGGTGCGCTGCGGCTGAAACAGGCGCGCCTGATCGCCTTCGGCGCGACGCGCAAGGTCGGCAAGCGCGTCGCCGACGACGCCAACGTCAAGTCGCTGCTCAAGGCCGGCACACCCGCGATCGCCATCTTCGGCAAGAGCTGGGACTACCAGGTGCTGGAAATCCTGCGCACCACGCTCGACGAGAACCTAGCCATGATCGGCGACACGGTGCGCTACCTCAAGCAGCATGGCAAGGAGGTGGTCTTCGATGCCGAGCATTTCTTCGATGGCTGGAAGGACAACGCCGAATACTCGCTGAAGACGCTCGCCGCTGCCGCCGAAGCTGGGGCGGACGCGCTGGTGCTGTGCGACACGAATGGCGGCTCGTTTCCCGACGAGATCTACGAAATCACGCGCACGGTCTGCGCGCGCCTGCCCAATGTCGCCATCGGCATCCATTGCCACAACGATAGCGAGATGGCCGTGGCGAACTCGATCCGCGCCGTGCAGGCCGGCGCCACGCAGGTACAGGGCACGATCAACGGACTCGGCGAGCGCTGCGGCAATGCCAATCTCTGCTCGATCATTCCCAACCTGCAGCTCAAGCTGGGTTACGAGTGCATCCCGGCCAGCGCCATGGCGCATCTGACCGGCGTGGCGCGCTCGGTGAGCGAGATCGCCAACCTGCCGCTGAACGAGAAGGCGCCCTACGTCGGCGGCCATGCCTTCGCGCACAAGGGCGGCATGCACATCGACGCGGTGGTGAAGAACCCCGTCTCCTACGAGCACATCAATCCCGAGCTGGTCGGCAACAGCCGGCGCGTGCTGATGTCCGAGGTGGCGGGGCGCAGCTCGCTGCTGGCGCGCATCAACGCGGTCGACCCGACGCTCGCCAAGGATTCGCCCGAGACGAAGAAGATCATCGACAAGCTCAAGGAGCTCGAACATGCGGGCTACCAGTTCGAGGCGGCCGAAAGCTCCTTCGACCTCGTCGTGCGCAAGATGCTCGGCCGCTACACGCCCTTCTTCGAACTGGTCGAGTTCAAGGTCATCACCAACGAACCGGCGGTCAACGATGTCAATTCGTCGGTGATCATCAAGGTGCGCGTCGGCGACCAGGAAGTGCTCACCGTCGCCGAGGGCGACGGCCCGGTGAACGCGCTCGACAAGGCCGTGCGCAAGGCGCTGGAGCGGCTCTACCCGGCCATTGGCGCGATTCGCCTCACCGACTACAAGGTGCGCGTGCTCGATTCCGACCAGGCTTCCGCCGCCCGGGTGCGCGTGTTGATCGAATCGACCGACGGGCTCGACAGCTGGACCACCATCGGCGTGTCCACCGACATCATCAACGCCTCGTGGCAGGCGCTGGTCGATGCGATGGACGTCAAGCTGATCCGCGACCAGGAACGACTGGCCGCCTCGGCCTGAGGGCGACCAGACCGGCCCCGGTTCCCGGTCCCCGTTTCCTAGAGCCTCTGCGCCAGGAAATTGCCCAGCCGCAAGTCCGCGGTGAAGATGTGTTCCGTCAGCCAGCGCTCGAGGAACACGATGTGCTCCTCGGCGACCGCCTTCTCGGCGTTCATGAGTTCTTGCTGGAGCTCCTTGGCACTCTTGATGAGGTCGCGGTGCTCGGCCTGGTGCTCGGCCATCTCCGGGTAGCGATGCTTCAGCATCAGCCGTTCCTCGTGGCTGAAGTGCCAGACCGTGCAGTTGATCAGCTCCTCCAGCGTTGCCGCGAGGTATTGGGGAGATTCCCCTTCCTGCACGGCATGGT
>Ga0172375_10007932_pt1 | contig 14431 bp, 11 predicted proteins | sample LakKiv1m_FD_114537 | JGI IMG/M metagenome (GOLD analysis project Ga0172375, IMG submission 114537) | Freshwater microbial communities from Kabuno Bay, South-Kivu, Congo - kab_092012_11.1m | ecosystem: Environmental > Aquatic > Freshwater > Lake | place: Democratic Republic of the Congo... | reverse complement strand
TAATGGCAACAAACTCCCCACAGGAAATTACATCATCAACCTGCTGTTTGAAGGGCAAAATGTGGGAAGTTTAAAGGTGAGGAGATGGTGAAAATGCCTGTTGGGAGAGTAAATGATACAAAGATTAGAATTGCATCATCCTGAAATAGATTCACAGAAAAATTAAACAAAAACCTGAATTTTAAGCAATCGATTTTATAATCAACTAAAGTCCCAGTTTCCTGGAAATATTTTTTGGAACAGCGGATTTATTCAGGTAAATCGCCAGCGTTTTATATTTTACGTAAGGTACTGATGCATAAAAGAAGCCGTTAAACCTGCTGTTGTCGGTTCCCCACGAATTCTTTACCTTGTACCAGGTGTTTCCATCCTGGTCTTTTGCCAGACCAATGATGTGCATGCTGTGGTCGTCAGTTGTGGAGTAATCGTCGAAAGCCTTTTGCCTCATCTCAGGTGTAATATCTTTCTGTTTTACAGGAACAATAAATGCACTGTCTTTTTCGCCGGCCGACATCTTAGCCCAGTCTTTGTCGGGAACAATGGCAATACCTTTCTTATAATTGAACCCTTTGTCGCTTACATCGGCCGCCCAGGCAACCGAATAACCATTTTCGAGGGCGTAATCGATGGTTTCGATAAGTTCGGTCAGCGGAACATTGTAATATTGCTCAAAATCCCAGTTGTCGGGAATGAGCAATAGGTAAGGCTTGTAGTATTCGTGGTCGGTGTAGGAGGTGATTTCGACATAATTTTTTGGGTCGAGATTTATCACATCTGAAGCAAAAGAGCTTGGAGAAAAAGTTTTTCCGTTATAGTCAAAACTTGCAGGGATTTCGCCAAGATAGGCATCGAGCAAGCCATCAAAAGCCTTTTTCCAAACAGGAGTCAGTGTTCCGTTTTTATTTTCAACAACCGCTTTAACGTCGGCTTCCAAAACATCGTCCATTTCGTTGTGAACAGGCAATTCCGTCCCAATGACCAACCCATTGTAGGCTGCATCAGGTAAAATACCGTTTTCAGCAAGCAATTCCATCACCTGGTGGGGTTCGCCACCTGATCCAAAATTTGCAGCGCCATGAAGTTTAACATAATGATCAGCTTTGATTTTATAAGCGTTTCTCACAGCAAACATTTCAGACAAGTCGAGTTCTGGTCCTCCCTTTTTAAGAATTTCAGATTCGACAAAAGAGGTTCCTGCAAAACTCCAGCATGTACCGGAGTGATACTGGTTTTTCACAGGTGTGTGGGGAATGATTTTCAAGTCGGTGAAAGTATAGCCCGATTCTTCAGATTTTACTTTATTTTCCTGCGAAAATGCATTCAGGCTGAATAGCAAAGCCAATGAAAACGCTGAGATAAAACAAAAAAAAGTCTTTTTCATCTGATGTGATTTTAAATGATAATTGTTTTTTGGCAAAATTAGCAGAATTGTTCTAATTTGAAAGCCGGAGAATTAATCGAAGTTTTTTTCACAGGATATTTGTGGGTTGCTCACAACAACTTCCCGAAATTGATAAATTCGACAATTTTTGTTAAAAAGTGTTGTGGGATTGAATAATTGCTAATTTTGCACTCTTTTTTAATGGTAAATTCTAATTATCAGGTTTTTAGCGAGTAATTACCTGAACGCAATAAATCCTAAGTGTGATTAAAATTAATGTACTGTAATGGAAATTAAAGACCAACACAATCAGATTCCTGAAGAATTGAAAAATAATATTCAGGAGGAGAACTCTTCAAAAGCACAAAATGCCAATGTTGATGAATCTCAATTACCTGATGAAAATCAGGACGGGCAAGCCGCACCGGCTGTAACAGATGAAGTTATTATCGAAACACCTGAATCAGTTCAGGATGAAACTCCACCTCAGGCTGACGAGGATGCCAAAACAGAAACCCAGATCGAAGAAACCGAAGAAACAGTTCAACCAACTGCTCCTGAAGTGACTGTACCAGAACCTGATGAGGCTGTTGCTGAAGAATCAATTTCCGAGCTTCATGATCTTGCTGTTGCGGAAATTCTGGAAGAAGGAGCATCTGAAAGTGCTGAACCACCGGTAATTGAAGAAAAGGAAGAAGTTGAGATTCCTCAGACGGAATCCACTTCTGAAGAAGAAGTGACGGCACCTGTAATTGAAGAAACGGCTCAGACACCGGTTGTTGAAACCGCTGAACCGTTGGTGAGTGAGGAGGAGAAGGCTGTTGAGGTTCCTCAACCTGAAGCTGTTGTTGAAGAGAAAGCTGATGTGCCTTTAACCGGCAAAACATTTGAAACACTTGCTGATGACGATTCTGAAAGCAACAGTGAAGAGATCGTTAGTGTGGAGGATGAAGAGGATGAAGATATCGAAACACACGAAGACGAAGAGGATGTCAGGATCAGTTATGAACAGATGTCGCGTGAAGAGTTACTGGAGTCGTTGGAGAAATTTGTAAACGAAGAAGACGTAAATAAAATAAAATCAAGGATTGCCCTCATCAAGGTAGCCTTTTTAAAGAAGACAAAAACCGATAAAGAAGAACGATACCAAAATTATCTCACCGAAGGTGGTGATAAAGAAGAATATCATCCTTCAGAAGATCCGCAGGAAGCCAGATTTAACGAGATATTTGACATTTACAGGCAAAAGCGGGCCATTTTCCTAGAATCATTGGAGAAGGAAAAGGTTGACAACCTCAGGAAAAAGGAAGAAATTCTGGATGCTTTGAAAGAACTCATCAATTCCGAAGAAACCCTGAAAAGAACGTACGATGATTTCCGCGATTTACAGGATCGCTGGAAAGATATTGGCATGGTGCCAAAAACAGAGGTAAACAACCTTTGGCAGAATTACCATTTCCTGGTAGAGAGATTTTTTGATAAAGTAAAGATTTACAAGGAGCTCAAAGATCTTGATCTTAAAAAGAACCTGGAGCAGAAAATCGAACTTTGCGAAAAAGCTGAAGAGCTTTTAATGGAGACTTCCATTCTGAAATCATTTAAACAGTTGCAACGTTACCATGATCAATGGAAGGAAACGGGACCAGTACCGGATGATAAAAAGGACGAGATTTGGGAACGTTTTAAAACGGCTACCGATAAAATCAATCAGCGCAGACGCGACCATTATAAAAAATTGCAGGACGAGCAGGAAAATAACCTGATGGCCAAGACTGCACTCTGCGAAAAAGCTGAATCTTTGCTGGCCGAGGAAGTTGATTCGATAAAGCTATGGCAGGAAAAAACTACTCAGTTTACTGATCTGTTCAAAGTTTGGAAAACCGTTGGACCGGCTCCAAAAAAAGCAAACGATGAAGTGTGGGAGAGATTTAAAACTGCCCTGGATGGATTCTTCTCCGAAAAGAAGGAATATTTTGGAAAACTTAAAGATCAACAAATCAATAATTACAACCTGAAACTCGATCTTTGTGTTCAGGCCGAAGCACTCAGGGAAAGTACCGACTGGCGTAATACAACACGTGATCTGATCAACATGCAGCGCGATTGGAAGGAAATCGGACCGGTACCCCGTAAAAATGCCGACAAAATCTGGAAACGCTTCAGGGCTGCTTGTGATGAATTTTTCCAAAGGAAAACTGAATATTTTTCGACAATCCGCGACGAAGAAGGCGATAACCTCAGGGCAAAGGAAATATTGATTAAGGAAGTTGAAGAACACGATTTCGACGGTGGAAAAGGTGATAATTTGGCCGTACTCAAAGATTTCCAGCGCCGCTGGACCGAAATTGGCCATGTGCCGTTCAAAGAAAAGGACCGATTGCAAAATGCTTTCCGCGACATTATCAACAAACAGCTCGACAGGCTAAATATCAGCAACACCGAGATGTCGATGGCTAACTATAAATCGAGGTTTGAAGTCATTAAAAGTTCACCCGATTCACAGCGCCAGGTTTATCGCGAGCGTACAACCCTGCAGACAAAAGTTGCCAAGTTACGCGAAGATATCATGTTGTGGGAAAACAACATTGGTTTCCTTGCCGACAGCAAGAAAGCCAATTTACTGAAACAGGAATTTGAAAAGAAAATCGAGAGCGCCAAACAGGAACTCGAAATGCTTGAAAATAAATTAAAGTTCCTGAACAAATAGGGAATTTTATTTCTTAACATTAAACTGCATCAAAAGTAGTTGTGCCTGCCTACGGGTTTCAATTAATCTTTTAATGCAGTTTTCGTTTTGCAGTATCATCACAGGATTAGTTGCATAGCATTCATGCCAACAACCTTAATTCTCAGTGTCTGATCTTTTAATAAATGATAAGACATATAGTGTTTGGGAAATCGTGCCCCGGGGATTAGAAAACCAGGCAACTTTTTTATAAACCACCTGTTAGGTAAAACCGCCATCCCTGATAATGCTCTTCCACCTTTTATTTGAAGCTAATACTTCTAAGGGGTTTGGTAATCGAAGGTTCCTGATCCTGTAGTTTTTCCTGATTTTAGTAAAAAACCTGTTCAGCGTAATGAAGCAGGGACGTCGTAAAAAGAACAGGTTCAGTCGATTTCACGGGATGAAATATTTTTGTTTTGGGCTGCAGGCCAGGTTACCTCCGAAACCATTATGTTGTTGTTTGTGTGATTAAAATACTGATAGCAGCCAAAAAGAATGTAAAGGGGCAACAAGCGCAGGATTTTTATGTTTTTCATGGGTTAGTATTTTAAAATTAGCCATTAATATACTTTACTTTAATAATTTTGCATCCTGACTTATCAAATTTCAGAAAATATAAAGAAACCAAAATATGAAATTAATACTAAAAATTTTAGGAATTCTTGTGGTGGTCATCATTCTGGCAATTGTGGCGATCCCGTATTTTTTTCGCGACCAGATCATTCAAAAGATCAAAGAAGAAATCAATAAGAACGTCAATGCCCAGGTTGATTTTACTGATTTCAGTTTATCGCTTTTCAGGAGTTTTCCCGACTTTAACCTTCAGTTGGAAGGATTGTCGGTTATTGGCAAGGAACCATTCAAAGGCGACACGCTGGCCTATATTCCAAAATTTGGTCTTACCCTCGATTTAATGAGCGTTTTCAGGGGAGATGCATATGAAGTAAAAAAAATAGCTCTCTTACAACCAACGATCAATGCGTTGGTACAGGCCGATGGGAAAGCGAACTGGGATATTTCGATGCCTTCGGAAGAACCTGCGGTACCGGTACAAACTTCAAACACTGAAGAGCCGGGAAGTTTCCTCATCAAACTTAAAAGTGTTTCGATGACAGACGGGCGGATCGTTTACGATGATAAAAGCCTTACAACCTACGTTTTACTTACTGGTGTCGATCACAACCTGAGCGGCGATTTTACCATGGATTTCACCTCCCTGAAAACCAAAACCACCATAAAGGAAATGACGGTATATTACGATGGTGTAAAGTATTTTAACAAAGTCGATGCAGAATTATATGCCTTAATCGATGCTGATTTGAAGAATTCGATCTATACTTTAAAGGAAAACGAGCTTCGAATAAACAGGCTTTATGTTGGTTTCGATGGTTCGGTTGCGATGATGCCAAACGACGATATCAATATCCTGCTGACTTATCAATCGAAAAAGTCGGATTTTAAGAACTTCCTTTCACTTATCCCTGCTATTTACGCAAAGGATTTCGAAGATGTTAAAACTTCGGGATCGTTAACACTCAACGGCAATGTGAAAGGCATTTACAACGATAATAATTATCCGGGATTTACGCTTAATCTGGTAGCCGAAAACGGCAAATTTCAATACCCCAGCCTGCCTAAATCTGTCGAAAATATAAACATCAAAACGGCGATTGATTTCCCGGGTGGCAGCGATTACGACAAGTTGGTCGTTGATATCTCAAACTTCAGTTTCACGATGGCCGGAAATCCGATTGCTGCTTCATTGCTTTTACAAACACCAGTGTCCGACCCACAGGTCAAAGGAAAGATTAATGGGGAACTTAATTTGTCGCAGGTTAAAGAAGTTTACCCCCTTGACGCCGGGGACCAACTTTCGGGAAAAATTACGGCGAAACTTGAATTTGAAGGCCGGATGTCGGCTATCGAAAGTCAGAAATATGATCAGTTCAAGGCTTTGGGGTCGCTGTTAATCGAAGGGATGAATTATAAATCAACAGCATTACCTGTTAAAGTAAATATTGAAAGGGCACAACTTAACTTTTCACCGGAATACCTCGACCTGGTCACTTTAAAGATGAACATTGGAAAAAGTGATTTTGCCGCCAGTGGAAAAATCGAAAATTTTCTTCCTTATGTTTTTTCTGATGGCATAATAAAAGGAAGGTTACAAACGAGTTCGACCTATTTTAATATTACTGAACTCATGCCTCAAAGTGCCGATACTGCACAGGTACAGACAACAGATACTTCAGCGATGACGGTAATAGAAATTCCGGGAAATATCGATTTTGCAATGAATTCCACATTCAGGGAACTCATTTACGATAATATCACCCTGAAGAACATGATGGGTGAGCTGATTGTGAAAGATAAAGCTGTAAATCTTAAGAATTTAAACATGGAGGTTTTGGATGGTAGTATGGCTCTTTCGGGTGTTTACGATACAAAAGATGCCGGTAAGCCAAATGTGAATTTTATGATCGATATCCGGAATATTGATATTCAGGAGGCTTATAAGACTTTTGGTTCGATAAAAAAATTTGCACCCATCGCCGAAAAAACCAATGGCAGATTTTCGACAGGCTTTAGCATGAAGACTTTGCTTAACAATCAAATGATGCCGGTTTATGAAAGTATGAATGGTGAAGGTAATTTGAAAACTTCGTCGATTATTGTTAAAGATGTAAATACACTTAACAAACTGGCCGACCTCATAAAAATGCCCGATCTCAAAACATTGTCATTGTCGCCGGTAGATCTGTCGTTCGAAATTATCGGGGGAAAGGTTTTCGTCAAGCCTTTCGATATCAAATACAACGACTTTAAAGCCAATATTGGTGGTTGGACTGCACTCGACCAAACCATCGACTACACGATGAAACTTACAGTTCCCCGCTCAAAATTTGGTGGCGCTGCAAATTCTGTCCTCGACAATCTTGTAAGCGAAGCTAATAAACAGGGGGCAAATTTCAGCCTTGGCGAAACAGTTGACATAACCGTGCTTATCGGTGGAACACTCACCGATCCGAAACTCAAAACCGGGCTTGGCAAAGGATCAGGAAGCCTTAAGGATGATTTGAAAAAGAAAGCCCTTGAAGAACTCGAAAAACAGAAGCAAAAACTTGAAGAAGACGCCCGCAAAGAGCTGGAAAACAAGAAACAGCAAGCCAGCCAGGAGGCTAACCGCATCATTGCTGATGCGGAGCAGCAGGCACAAAAAATTCTCCGTGAAGCTCAGGTACAGGCCGATGCTATTAATAAAACTGCAAAAGAATCGGCTCAGCAGGTAAAGACAGAAGCAGGAAAACAAGCAAAATATTTGATGGATGAAGGAAAGAAAAACGGGCCACTCGCCGAGATTGCTGCAAAGAAAGCTGCCGACAAGGTAAAAACGGAAGCCGATAAAAAAGCTGACCAACTGGTTGTGGAGGCAAAGAAAAAATCAGACGACATCGTGCAGGCAGCCCAAAAACAAGTTGAGAAAATAAGGCTCGATGCAAAGGCAAAAGCTGATAAAACCATTAATGGTGTCAGCTATTAACAACGCCAACATAGACATAATGTGGATTTTTTGGGTACATTTAACAAAAAATTTACATCAGTTTCCTAAATTTAAATTAGTATTGCCGCTTATTTCGTTAAGAAATCTATGGCCTCAGAGGATAAAGTAGTTATTGTAACAGGAGCATCGTCAGGAATAGGCCTTGCCCTGGTGTACGAGTTTGCCGGAAGAGGTGCAAAAGTGGTGGCCGCTGCGCGTTCTGCAGATAAACTTCAACAAATTGCTGCCGATATTACAGCCAAAGGAGGATCGGTGTTAATTGTCGAAACCGATGTTACCCGCGAAACAGATTGTATAAACCTCATCGAAAAAGCAATACTGAAATTTGGTAAAATCGATGTTTTGATAAATAATGCCGGCATTTCGATGCGGGCATTGTTTGAAGACCTGGATCTCAGCGTAATCAGAAAACTCATGGATGTTAATTTCTGGGGAACCGTTTATTGTTCAAAGTATGCCTTGAAGTATTTACTTCAATCAAAAGGCTCCCTTGTTGGTGTTTCATCGATTGCTGGTTACAAAGGCTTGCCGGGCAGGACAGGGTATTCTGCTTCAAAATTTGCAATGCAGGGTTTTCTTGAGGTAATTCGTATCGAAAACCTTAAAAAGGGGCTGCATGTTTTAATTGCGTGTCCGGGATTTACAGCTTCCAACATACGGAATACAGCACTTTCTGCTGACGGATCCCAACAAGGGGAATCACCACGGGAAGAAGATAAAATGATGAGTGCCAAAGAAGTAGCACGCAGGATTGCTGATGCTGTCGAAAAGCGCAAACATCGGTTAATTCTTACCGGACAAGGTAAATTAACGGTATTACTTAACAAATTTTTTCCTAAATTTATCGACAAAATGGTTTTTAACCACATGGCAAAAGAACCAAATTCACCATTTAAATAAATCTTTTTCAAATTAAAATTATGAAAGAAATGAAGTTAGAAATCAAGCCGCTGGAAGGTTTTGGTGCGCTTGAATTTGGAGCTGCTCCCGAGGAGGTATTCGAATATCTTGGACAACCCGATGAAGACGAGGTTTTTGAAGATGAGGATGAAGGAAATACCACTGTTTATCATTTTTGGGATCTGGCAGTTTCGGCATTTTTTGAAGATGAGGACGAACCAGGGCTCATCAACCTCGAAACGGATAATCCGGATGCAACCCTTTTTGGTAAACACGTGTTTGCCATGAAGGAAGAGGAAGTAATTAAACTCATGAAAGATAACGGATTCTCAGAAATTGATACCGAAATCATGGAATCAGAAGAATACGACAACGAAAAACGTGTATCCTTCGATGATGCCATGATCGACTTTTTCTTTGAAGAAGATGTTCTCACCGCCGTAAGCTGGGGAGTTTTCCTCGAAGATTACGAGGACGAGGAATAATTTTAGAAGAACTTATCGTATTGCGGGAACGGACGCATTTTGTCTTCGGGTGACTGAAGCTGTTATACCAATTAGTGCGGACGTTCCTGTTTTTTATTTCGGTTAACCGGTGTGCAGGAAAAATCGACGATTGGCTGGGCTGGTATTGCCGGAAACCATTAGCATTTAAATAATACAACTATCAGTAGAGGAATTCTATTTCCCGCCCCAGGGATGGTATTTTTCGATGGTTTCCCTGAGGTATCTCCGGTCGAGATGGGTATAAATCTCGGTTGTTGTAATCGATTCGTGTCCCAGCATTTCCTGAACTGCACGTAAATCAGCACCTCCTTCCACCAGGTGTGTTGCAAACGAATGCCGCAAAGTGTGCGGGCTAACGTTTTTTTGAATTCCCGCACTTTTGGCTAATTGTTTCACGATATAAAAAATCATCACCCGGGTTAATTTGCTCCCGTGATTGTTCAGAAATAAAATATCTTCACAGCCCTTTTTAATCTCAACATGATTTCGTACCTGTGTCAGGTAAATATTCATTTGATTCATAGCCATCTCACCAACTGGCACCCATCTTTCCTTGTTGCCTTTCCCAATGATTTTAATAAATCCCAGGTCAAAATACAGTGTCGAGATTTTAAGATTGACAAGCTCCGATACCCGCAATCCACAGCCATAAAGGGTTTCGATGATCGCCTTATTTCTTTCGCCTTCAGGTTTTGAAAGATCGATAACCGAAATAAGTTTTACAACATCTTCTTTGCTCAGTGTATCCGGAAGTATTCTTCCTGTCCGGGGTGCTTCCAGGAGTTCGGTAGGGTTGTGGTTGAGGAGATCCTCGATGAGTAAATATTTATAGAATGCACGAATTCCTGAGATAATCCTGGCCTGGCTCACAGCACTGAAACCCAGCTCACCAATCCACCTGACGAAGCCTTCGAGTAATTTATGGTCGATTTGTTCAGGGGAATAACTATATCCTTTAATTTCGAGAAACTCGACTAATTTTTTTACATCCCTTAAATAAGCCTCTATCGAGTTGAGTGAAAGTGATTTTTCGAGTTGTAAAAAGGCCTTAAAGCCTTTCAGGTAGATTTCCCAGTTCATGCGATAAAAGTACTCATCTCCAGATTAATTTTACCAAAAGATTACAAAACATTTTTTGCGGCAAATCCTGGCATATTTGAGTGCTAGATTTAACGGGTTCGTCATTGGTTTTTATGCTGATTTTTGGTTTAATGAGCTAAGCGGTGATCGACAGATTTTTGGGATTTTGCCGGGTTAAAGCATCTTATTCATCCGGTGCTGGTCGAAATGATTTGCCTCTTCAATTTTTTCGATGATGCGCGATGCCGGGTAATGATCTTTGAGCCAGTTCATAATTATTCTCCGGGCAAAAATCCTTTGTTCAATGGCATTGATATTAATTGCAGTTTTAACATCTTCAAACGAAAGGTATTCCTCGCGGATGGCAAGGTTTTTTTTCAGGTTCTTTTCGATAAATTCGCAGGAAAGGGTGATCTGCTTGTTTCTACCTGTTTCTTTTTTCGCCCGTTTTCCTATCTGAGGTCTCATTGATTAAATATTAGTCTTCGTTCTGGCTACAATATAAACATATATTTGAAAAATGTTTTTTTCGAACAATAAAAAAACCGCCTTTCAATTCGGGAAATTCAAAAATCTTTCGGCTTAATTTGTGGTATGAATTTGGGTGCGATTTAAAATCAGAATTGGTTTTTCAGTCGAAAATGTTACATTTGCAAAACAAGTTTGATTGGCAAGTGTTAGGACGAAATTCTAAATATCGATAATTATGTACCGGGTATTGATTTTGATTGTTGCATTTGTTTGGCCCCTGGCTTTTTTTGGGATTGTTCCACCTCAGGAAGCCGACCTGATGACGAAGATTAGCCTGGCATTAAATGCAGGCGATGCTTCAAAACTTGCTGCTCATTTTAATACTGCGGTCGATTTGGTGATTCCTGGAAATGAAGGCTCCTACAGTAAAAAGCAAGCCGAACAGCTCGTAAAGGCCTTTTTTGTTGCTCAACCGGCTAAATCGTTCAAGATGGAACATAAAGGGACCTCTAATGATGGCTCTCAATATATGATTGGCACGCACAAATCCACAACCGGAAAAGTTTTCAGGGTTTATATTCTGATAAAAACCGGATCAGCTGAAGGATTAATCCAACAACTCCAGTTTGAAGAAGAATGATCCGGATTTGCTTTGTTGTTTCTATCCTTTTCAAATTTAGTGATACTTTTGCACGATTAGAGAAAGACATTGATTATGAACGTTGATGAAATTATCATACATGCCCTCGAAGAGGATTTGGGTGATGGTGACCATACTTCACTGGCAACAATTCCTGAAAGTGCGACAGGCAGAGCCGAGTTAACCGTGAAAGAGGATGGTGTGATTGCAGGCCTTGAAATCGCAAAGAAGGTTTTCATGCACCTCGACCCATCACTCAAATTTATTGGTTTAATTGACGATGGCCAGCAAGTGCGAAGAGGGGATATCGTTTTCACAATCGAGGGTAAATCAATCTCGATCCTTTCAGGTGAGCGGCTTGCATTGAATTTTATGCAGCGAATGAGTGGAATCGCAACTGCAACCAGTATGATGGTATCGCAACTTGATGGTCTTCCGACAAAATTGATTGATACCCGGAAAACAACACCAAACCTGCGAATGCTCGAAAAATATGCTGTAATCGCCGGTGGAGGAATGAACCATCGCATTGGTTTGTACGACATGATCCTGATAAAAGATAACCATATCGATTTTGCAGGCGGGATCAGGCAAGCCATCGAATCAGCCAGGCAGTACCTCGACAGAAAAGGTATGAATTTAAAAATTGAAATCGAAGTCAGGGATTTTATTGAATTGAAAAAAGTGCTCGAAGTTGGCGGAATACAAAGGATTATGCTGGACAACTTTACAGTGGATGGCCTGCGGTCAGCTGTAAGGATGATAGATGGAAAATATGAAACAGAAGCATCAGGAGGTATTACCCTGGAAAGTGTAAGGCATTATGCCGAGACGGGTGTTGATTTTATCTCCGTCGGGGCACTTACCCATCATATTAAAAGCCTTGATATGAGTTTGAAAGCAGTACCAAAATTTTAATTTTTTTTGTCTTGCTCGATCCAAAGAATAAATATCTGTTGAAATTGGGGGGTAGATTCATCACCTTTTTGAGGAATTCTGTTGCCTTTTGGATACGCTTTCTGAGAGGTATCATACTTCCTGGATTCGACAATCTTTCGTTGTACAATGTTTTAAAATTCTTTTTCAAAGGTCTTTTTGAGGGGAGACTTACCATGCGGGCATCGGCGATCTCATTCGATTTTTTCCTTGCATTATTTCCTTCTATCATTTTCTTTTTCACAATTATCCCTTTTATTCCAATCGACGACTTCCAACCCACATTGCTTCAACTGCTTGAGGAGGTGATTCCTGAAACTTTATATGGCTATGTTTCAACCACACTCGAAGATATCATTACCAGGCCACGTTCCGATTTACTTTCATTAGGTTTTATCCTTGCCCTTTATTTCTCCACAAATGGTGTCAATTCTATTATCGAAGGTTTTAATCAGACTACACATGTTATCGAAACCAGGTCGTGGTTTAAACAAAGGCTGATTTCAATTTTTCTTGTTGTTGTAATATCCTCTATGATCATCGTGGCGATATCATTGTTCATTATAGGTGGATATGTGATGACATTCCTTGTAGAGGAGGGCATCCTCACCGATAGTTTTACAATCATTATCATACAAGTTGCCCGTTGGCTGTTAATTATCTTATTGTTCCTGTTTTCATTATCGTTTCTTTATTATTTTGCCCCTGCAAAGCGGGGCAATTTCAGGTTCATTTCGGCTGGATCTACACTGGCGACCATTTTATTAATTGTTACAACCTACGGTTTTAATTTTTACATAGAGAACTTTTCGCGGTATAATGCGCTCTATGGGTCAATCGGTACTTTACTTGTGTTTTTGTTGTGGATTTTATTTAATTCCTTCATCCTTCTGATTGGGTTTGAACTCAATGTGAGTATTGCGAATGCCAAACTGATGACTCCAAAAGAATAATTTGATATCATGATAATTTTAAGTTACAATAGCAAATCATGAAACTTAACGTCAGGGAATATTTAAAAATATCCATCATTTATGCCATTGTAACTGCCTTTCCACCGGCACTTCAAATTTTAATTTTACCTCTTTTAGAAGGAAAAGATCGTTTGGGTGCAACCCAGTTTTCACATTTAGCCATTACCGAATCGATTTCAGTACTGGCGATGACCATTGCTATTTTTGCCATGGGGAATGCTATTGCCCGTTTTTATTTCGATTACCGCGATAACAGAAAATCCTACAATAGCATGGTTTCGAGTGTTTATTCATCAATCCTTTTTCGGGGATTAATTTTGATGATTTTAGCTGCCTTATTTGGGAATTATATCGGCAAAATTTTTCCTCAGCCAGAGCTTCGGGATTTCTCGTCATATGGGTATTTGGCAATCATTGTGGGAATAAACAGGGCAATCTTTCTTACAGCGACTTCACTTTACAGGAATGAAAAAAAAATCAGGCTTTTTGTTGCTTTAAGTCTTGCTCTTGGCATTTTAAGAACAGCATTCCAACTTACCATGGTGTTGAATTATAAGATGAATTTCATTGGTTACCTTACAGGAAGTGCTATTGGCGGTCTTTTACCATCTCTGTTCATCTTGGGATTGACCTTTTACCGTTCAGGTTTCCATTATAACAGGACGATCATGCGTCCGATTTATACATTCACCCGTCCATTGTTTCAATATGGTCTTGTTCAGTGGGGATTGCTATTTGCTGATCGTTACTTTTTGAAACTGAATAATTTCCAGGAAGAACTGGGAATTTATGATACTGCCATGAAATTTGTTTTTGGGATACAGTTGATTTTGCAGGGAATACAAGGAGCGGTACAACCTGAAGTTTATCGGGTTTTAAAGGACAGGGATGAAGAAACCAAGCAAAACCTGGATGGCCTTTTAGGTGTTTTGCAGGTTCAAACCCAGCTAATTATTGCAATAGCTATCATTCCGGTAATGTTTTTCTTACACAATTTTTTTGAGACCAAACTACAGCTTGCAGCAGGATTAATTAGCTTGCTGTTTATGACAAGCATTTTAAAAACCCAATTTGTGATTTATTCTTTTCCTTTTTATTACGAGAAGCGAACAAAGTACTTTTTAAAGGTAAATACGATTGTGCTCATCATCAATATTTTATTGAATTTCTTGTTGGTTCCCATTTTCAAGGCGTATGGTTCTATCATAGCCTTGTACGTTTCGGGTCTGGTCCAGGTTATTGCAACATTTTAC
>Ga0172375_10007929_pt1 | contig 14434 bp, 15 predicted proteins | sample LakKiv1m_FD_114537 | JGI IMG/M metagenome (GOLD analysis project Ga0172375, IMG submission 114537) | Freshwater microbial communities from Kabuno Bay, South-Kivu, Congo - kab_092012_11.1m | ecosystem: Environmental > Aquatic > Freshwater > Lake | place: Democratic Republic of the Congo... | reverse complement strand
GGCCTATCGTTGGGTGACTCCCGGAGAACTCGGGAACTTTTCGTTTCCGCCGGCCGATCTTGAAATTGTTTCCGAGCTTTCCCGCGCCGAAAATTACAAAGAAGGAAGATTCTGTTTCTGACGGGGAAAATTTTTTATGCTTGAAAACGGCGTCTTTTTTAGGAGAATTATCACATCGGCATAAGAATAAGGAGAGCGGAATGAGTCCTGAAGAAAAGAAACCGGGAAAACCGCAGAAACCGGTCATGGAGGAGCCTAAAGTTATTGTGGCGGGGACCATTCGGGATGCGGCTGGTGAAAAAACGGAAGAACCCGAAACGGAAGACGTAAAAGTTCCCTCGGCGTACCGCCTTTTATTTCAGGATAAACCGGAAGGCACGCAAGCGGAGTTTGAGCTGGTGCGGGGGTTTAATTTCATGTACGGAGGGATCGTCGCGGTTATGATTATCGTCGCGGTTGCGGCCGCTTTTTTCGCGGGGGTTTTTATGGTGGACAAGCTTTCGACGATTATGATTCCCGAAGAGGCTCAAGAGCAGGGACAGCAAGAACAATAAGAAAACCTTCCGGATACGCGAAATATTGAATTTCCTCTTCCAAACCCGGATTTTTAAGAACCGTTTTTCATATGAAACACAACTACGTGCACGGATATTCTAAAAAACAATTAATCCGGTTGCTGGATCAGGCGAGAACCTTGTCCGGACTTTTGCATCAGGGGACGAAGTATCCCGCGGGCAGCAGGGTTTTGGAAGCCGGATGCGGAGTCGGCGCCCAGACGGTGATTCTTGCCCGGAACAGTCCGGGCGCTTATTTCACTTCCGTCGATGTTTCCGAAAAATCCGTCCGGTGCGCCGGGCGGTTGATCAAAAAAAACCGGATCGCGAATGTTGAATTGAAACAGGCGGATATTCTTGATCTTCCTTTCGCGGACGGGAGTTTTGACCATATTTTTGTCTGTTTTGTGCTGGAACATCTCCGGGCCCCCGGGAAAGGTCTTCGGAATCTTCTCAGGGTCTTGAAAAAAGGGGGATCGATCACGGTGATCGAGGGCGATCACGGCTCCTGTTTTTTTCATCCTGAAACGGAAGCGGCCCGTCTTGTCTGGAAATGTCTTGTGGAAATTCAGGAGGAACTCGGTTGCGACAGCTTGATCGGAAGAAGGCTTTTCCCTCTTCTGAAGAAGGCGAAATTGCGGCGGATTCAGGTTTCTCCCCGGATGGTTTACGTGGACCGGACCGTGCCGGAATGGGTGACGGGGTTTATCAAAAAAACGATTATTGCCATGGTGCAGGGAGTTCGGGTGCAAGCGATTGAGTCCGGAAGAATCGGGGAAAAAGCTTGGCGGACCGGAATCAGGGATTTGTACAGGACCGCTTCTCCCGGCGGGACATTTTGCTATACTTTTTTCAAGGGAATTGCCTGGAAATAAGCATTCCGGAAATTTCGAATTGCGCATCAGTCAAGCCAACTTAATGGACCGCTTAAAACTTTACATGAATTTTACACGTTTTAAGCACGCTTTTTACATTGAGAAGTTAGCTTTCTCCTCTAAGGAAAGGGAGGGAAAAATGAAGCAAGCGAGATGGTTTTTCTGGGTTTTTGTACTTATGGGGTTTTTATGGATAGCGGACTCCGTCGGTTACGCGAAAGACAATTCCGATTCCATTCAAATTAAGGGGTCTGACACGATGGTGAACCTCGGGCAGGCTTGGGCCGAGGAATTTATGACGCGGCATCCTGATGCGAGCATTGCCGTCACCGGAGGAGGATCCGGCACCGGCATCGCGTCATTGATTAACGGCACCTGCGATGTCGCGGAAGCTTCCAGAGAAATGAAGGCTCAGGAGCTGGAGATTGCCAAAAAGAACGGCAGAGACGTACGCGAGTATCAGGTCGCGATTGACGCGCTCGCGGTGGTGATCCATCCTTCGAATCCGATTCAGGAGCTTACGATTGAGCAATTGTCCCGGATTTATTCGGGGGAATACACCAATTGGAAGGATTTGGGAGGAAAGGATCAGAAAATCCTGGCGCTTTCGAGAGAAAGAAATTCCGGAACGCATGTTTATTTTCTGGAGCATGTGGTCCGGAAAGGGAATGAGAAAGGGCCGGAGCAATTCGCTCCTCCGGTGCTGATGCTTCCTTCTTCCCAGGCGATCATTGAAGAAGTCGCGCAAAGCGAAAGCACCATCGGATACGTCGGGCTGGGATACGTTTCCCCCCGTGTTAAAACGATCGGAGTCGGCAATCTCCCGGAAGGACCTTTTGTCCATCCCTCTATCGATACCGCGCTGGACCGAACTTATCCGCTGGCCAGGCACCTTCTGTTCTATACGGCAACAGAACCTCAGGGGGTTGAGAAATCCTTCATCGATTTTGTCTTAAGCGACGAAGGACAGAAAATCGTCAAAGTCATGGATTTCGTTCCCTTGCGCAAAAAGGCATGAGAAAGTTCCGGGAAGCTCTTATCGAGAAGTTTATTCTTCTCAACGGTCTCGCCTGCATTCTCTTCGTGATTCTGATCTTCTTTTTTCTCGCGAAAGACGGGATCGCGCTTTTTAAGACAATCCGGCCGTTTGATTTTCTCTTCGGGATTTTCTGGAATCCGCTTGCGGAGCCGCCCCAGTTCGGGATCGTTCCCCTGTTTCTGGGGTCTTTGATGGTGACGGTGGGGGCGACGGTAATTTCAGTCCCGCTCGGGATTGCCTGCGCTATTTTTATCGGAGAAATCGCGCCGCGCTGGATGCGGGAATTTCTGAAGGCGGGCGTCGAACTTTTGGCCGCGATTCCGAGCATTGTCATCGGATTCATCGGGATGACCATGCTGGCGCCGTTTGTTAAGAAAATGTTTTATCTCCCGACGGGGCTGACCGCTCTTTCGGGGGCCATCGCGCTCGCGTTTATGGCGATTCCCACGATTGTGAGCATTATGGAAGACGCGATCAGCGCGGTCCCCAGGAGCTATCGCGAAGGGTCTTTCGCGCTGGGAGCGACCCATTGGCAGACGATTTACCGCGTGATCCTTCCGGCGGCGTCTTCCGGGATTGTGGCAAGCGTGATGCTGGGAATCGGGCGCGTGATCGGAGAAACCATGGCGGTCATGATGATCACGGGGAATGCCGCCGTGCTTCCCAGAACGATTCTTGAACCGGTCCGGACCATGACGGCGACCATTGCCGCGGAAATGGGAGAAACCGTGAGAGGGAGCGATCATTATTTTTCGCTGTTTGCCGTGGGGCTGGTCTTGTTTCTGATTACCTTTGCGATCAATTTGGTCGCGGACGCGGCTTTGCACAAGGAAAGGAAATAGACCGTGAACCTTTCGGCGAAGTGGAAACAACGGATCGCGTTTTCGGTGCTGGGACTGGCATCGATTGTCGTGATTGTCCCGGTGGTCGTGATTTTCTTTATCTTGATCGAGAAAGGACTCCCGGCGATTAACTGGCAGTTTTTGACCGCGATGCCGAGAATGGGAATGCGCGCCGGAGGGATATTCCCCGCGATCGCGGGAACGATGTATCTCGTATTGGGAACGATTGTCGTGGCGCTTCCGCTGGGAGTGCTGGCGGCGGTTTATCTGGTGGAATACGCCCGGCAGAACTGGATGACGCGCATGATCGAAGTCGCGATCGTGAACCTTGCCGGGGTTCCTTCGGTGGTGTACGGGCTTTTCGGGTTGGGACTTTTTGTGATTTTTCTGAAATTCGGCTCCTCCATTCTGGCGGGATCGTTGACCCTTTCCATTATGGTGCTTCCGGTGATTATCACCGCTTCGAAAGAAGCCCTTTCGAGCGTTCCGCAGTCTTTCCGGGAGGCCAGCCTTGCGTTGGGAGTCAGCAAATGGCAGACGATCCGCTGCATTGTCCTGCCGAACGCCCTTCCGGGGATTTTGACGGGGACGATTCTCGGGATCAGCCGCGCCGCGGGCGAAACGGCCCCGATTCTTTTTACGGTGGCCGCTTTTTACCTGCCCAGGCTTCCGAAATCGCTGTTCGACCAATGCATGGCGCTTCCTTATCATCTTTACGTGCTTTCCACGCAGGTCCCGAATGTTGATCCGAAAATTCAGTACGGGACCGCTCTGGTGCTGGTCGGACTCGTCTTTATTCTCAATTTTCTGGCAATCGTTGTCCGGGCGCATATTCGCGGGAAAAAGCAATGGTAAATCTTTCGGAGAATAAAATTGTCACCGAGAATTTGAGCGTTCATTACGGAACGGTTCGCGCCCTGAAAGACGTGAACCTTGCCGTCAGGACGAAAGAAATTCTCGGAGTGATCGGACCGGCGAACAGCGGGAAGACCTCCTTTCTGAAGGCGTTGAACCGTTTGAATGATTTGAATCCGGATTGCCGGGTCAGCGGGTCGATCCGTATCGACGGGAAAGATATGAACCGTGAGATGGACGCGGAGGACGTTCGAAAGCGCGTCACCATGGTTTTCGCGCTTCCGCTTCCCCTGCCGATGTCTATTTTTGACAATATCGCCTACGGGCCCCGGCGCCACGGCATGAAGAAACGCAAAGAGCTCGCGCGGATTGTGGAGAAGAGCCTTCGCGCCGCTTTTTTGTGGGACGAAGTGAAGGACCGTCTTTCGAGTTCCGCGATGAAGCTTTCGGGAGGCCAGCAGCAGCGGCTTTGCATCGCGCGGACCCTGGCGGTTGATCCGGAAGTGATTTTGTATGACGAGCCCTGTTCGGGTCTGGACCCGATTTCCACCGCGAAAGTGGAAGAGGCGATGTTTGAGCTCAAGGCGCGCTACACGCAGATTCTGGTGACGAATAACGTGAAGCAGGCGGCCCGGGTCGGGGACCGGGTGGCCTTTTTTCTGACCGGGGAATTGGTCGAAGTGGACGAAGCCAAAAAAATATTTACCGCTCCCAGGGATCAGCGGACCAACGATTATATTACGGGACGATTCGGATAAAACGGTGACGAGAGAAGAGAAACCGGTCGTATGAGCATGATTGAAGTCAAAGATCTTAATCTTTATTACGGGAATTTTCAGGCGCTCATTGATGTGAATGTGAATATCGATGAGAGAAAAATTACCGCGTTGATCGGTCCGTCCGGATGCGGAAAGTCGACTTTGCTGAGGACTTTGAACCGGATGAACGACTTGATTGACGGGGTCCGGATTACGGGGAGCGTGGTGATTGACGGGGAAGACATTTACCGGGACAAGACGGATTTGATCCGTCTCCGGAAAAGAGTCGGAATGGTGTTTCAGCGGCCCAATCCGTTTCCGCTTTCCATTTATGAAAATATCGCGTACGGATCCCGGATTCACGGCGTCAAGCCGGGCGAAAATCTCGATCAAATCGTTGAGACGGCGCTCGCGCGCGTTCATCTCTGGAATGATTTAAAAGACCGCCTGGACCGTTTCGCCCTGAATCTTTCTCTGGAGCAGCAGCAGCGGCTTTGCATCGCGCGTTTGATCGCGGTCACGCCGGAAGTCGTATTAATGGACGAGCCCTGCTCCGCGCTGGATCCCGTGGCAACGGCGAATATTGAGGAATTGATGTATGAACTCAAGAAAGATTACACGATTGTGATTGTGACGCATAATATGCAACAGGCGGCCCGCGTGTCGGACCGGGCGGGATTCATGCTTCTCGGGAGGTTGATTGAATACGGCGAAACGGGGAACGTTTTTACAAGTCCCAGAGACAAGAAAACCGAGGAATACATTACGGGTCGTTACGGATAATCGTTTTTCGAGGTCTTGAACGGAAATCATTTTTCAAGAGAGGAGTTTTTATGGAAAGGCATTTTGACGAGGAATTAAGACTGCTGAAGGAAAAGCTTTTGCGGATGGCGTCTCTGGTTGAAGAGGCCATCGCGAAATCCGTGAAAGCGCTTGTGGAGCGGAAAGATGAAATGGCCGCGGAGGTGATCCGTTCCGACGAGGCGATCAATCTTCTTGAGATTGAGGTGGACGAGCTGTGCCTCCGGCTTTTCGCCCTGAGGCAGCCGATCGCGACCGATCTCCGGTTCATCGCTTCTGCGATGAAAATCAACAATGACCTTGAGCGGATGGGAGACCTGGCGGTGAATATCGCCGAGAGGACGGTGGATCTTTTGAAAGACCCGCCGCTGAAGCCTCTGATCGACATTCCCCGCATGGCCCAGCTCGCGCAAAAAATGGTGAAAGACAGCCTGGACGCTTTCGTGAACGCGGACGCGGATCTTGCCCGGAATGTCTGTGAGCGGGACGATGAAATTGACAACTTGAACGATCAGGTGTTTCGGGAGCTTTTGACTTACATGATTCAGGATACCAGGACGATTACCCGCGCGGTTGATTTGATTCTGGTCGGCAGGCATATCGAAAGAATCGCCGATCACGCGACCAATATCGGAGAAGATGTGGTGTATATGGTGAAAGGTAAAACCATCAAACATCACATCGAGGAGAGACAGGGGAAATAAAAGTTTTTCCGGCGGAAAGGATCTGAGCCCTCGGGGAGTTTTCCCTATATAAATCGAGGGCTCCTGGGATGAGGGGTGTTGAAAACACCCCGACCCCGCAGTTATCTATCCCTTGATCACGCAAAGGGGTTTCAACCGTGCGACCTTTCGCCCGATCCCGGCCCGGTGAACCACGTCGACCACGTCGCTGACGTCTTTATAGGCGTCCGGCATTTCTTCGGCAATCGTGTCATAGCCGTCCGCCATGATGTGAATTCCTTCCGCTTCCAGTTCCTTGACGATCGAACGTCCGCGCGCCGCTTTCTTCGCCTGGTGCCGGCTCATGACGCGTCCGGCGCCGTGGCAGGTGGTTCCGAAAGTTTCCTGATAGGCGTTTTCCGTTCCGACCAGAACATAAGAACATCGGCCCATATCTCCGGGGACAAGAATCGGCTGGCCGAGGGAACGGTAAACCTCCGGCACCGCGGGATGTCCCGGCGGAAAAGCCCGGGTGGCGCCTTTCCGATGAACACAAAGGGGGACTTCCTTGCCGTCGACAAGATGTTTTTCGATTTTGGCAATATTATGGCAGACGTCATAGATCGTTCCAAGGCCGTGCCCTGACGGCCCGGTCTGAAAAACCTTTTCAAAACTTTCCCGGACCCAATGAGTGATGAGCTGACGATTATTGAACGCGAAGTTCGCCCCGCAGGCCATCGCGGAAAGATATCTTTTCCCTTCCGGTGAAGTGAGAGGGGCGCAGGCCAGCTGGCGGTCGGGGAGATCGATGCCGTATTTCCGGACCGCGGCGTCCATGACGCGAAGGAAATCATCGCAAATTTGATATCCGAAGCCGCGCGAGCCGGTATGCACGATGACCGTGATGAACCCTTTTTTAATTCCGAGTCTTTGCGCGGCGCTCTCGTCGAAGATTTCCTCCGCGAAGCCGACTTCGACAAAATGATTTCCCGAACCGAGCGTTCCCAGCTGATTGCGTCCGCGTTCGTAGGCCTTTTCGCTGACCTGATCGGGGTCGGCGCCGGAGATGGTTCCGTTTTCCTCGATGTGTTCGATCTCTTCACGGGTCCCGAATCCGCGGGAAACCGCCCATCGGGCCCCTTCGCCGCTCATTTTTTTCATTTCCGGAACGGAAAGCCTGAAGTCTTTCCGGTGAGAACCCAATCCGGTCGGGATATTCTGAAAAAGCGCGGCGACCAGATCTTTTGCTTTTTCACGCGTTCTCTCCAGAGGGATTTCCGAGCGGAGCAGGCGGACGCCGCAATTGATGTCGTAGCCGACGCCGCCGGGGGAGACCACGCCGTCTTCCGGGCGGAAGGCCGCGACGCCTCCGATCGGGAATCCGTAGCCCCAGTGGATATCGGGCATGGCGATGGAATGTTTGACGATTCCGGGCAAATGGGCGACGCGGGCGACTTGTTCGAGCGCGGGATCCTGGGCGAGGTCCCGCAATAATTTTTCGCTGGCGTAAATAATCCCGTCGACGCGCATCTTTCCGCTTTTGGGAATGCGCCACTTCCAGTCGTTGATTTTCTCAAGAGAAATCATCCGAATCCTCCGGAGCGCTTTGCCCGGTGGCCGCTTTGCCGGCTTGGCGGAAGAAGCGGGGTCCGCGGCATTACAAGTCGAAAATAATCCGGGCCTTGAAACATGACTTTCCCTTTTCTATTTTGAGATCGTGATACGTCACGGCTTTGATTTCCCTTTTCGCGCGGTGTTGGGTCCGGTCAAAAGGCTCTCCCCGGACCCGGGCGGTGATGCGTCGCGGATCGAAGGTTTTCACCTCGATTTCCCGGACCAAAAGTCCTTGAGTGTCGAAAAGATAGAGAAATTCGGAAAGCCACGAAACCAAAAGGGCTTCTTCGTCCTCCGCGGTCGCGAGAACGTCTTTTTCAACGCCGGTCCCGATCCGGTCCGTAAAGACCATGAGATCAAAAAGAGCCAGCGCGGCGTTGCGAAAGAGGTCCGGAAGGGTTTTTCCCCGGACTTCGATCCCGATATCCGCCGTGTGGTCGATGATTTCGTACTCCATAAGAGGTATACTATACCACCGCGGGCGATTTTTGGGGAATGGCCGCGTCAGGGGAAAAATTCGGAAACCGGGGAAAGATTATGCATCAAATTCAAATGCTTCGAAAATACGGCGTCCGCCTCAACAAGCTGAAGGGGCAGAATTTTTTAGTGGATGAAAACATCCAGAAGAAAATGATCGCGGCCTTCAATCCCCAGCGGACCGATTGGGTGTTTGAAATCGGGGCGGGGCTCGGCGCGATCACGGATCTCCTGGCGGAATCGGGCGCGAGGGTTTTCGCGTCCGAGAAGGAGAAGATTTTCGCGGAAATTCTCTCCGGGGAATTGGAGGCTTTTGAAAACCTCACGGTTCTTAACAAAGATATTTTGAAGGTGGATTTCGGGGAATTGCTTCAAAAAAGCGGCGGGCGGAAAGCGGACCGGCGGTGGAAGGTCATCGGGAACCTTCCGTATTTCATTACGACCCCGATTATTTTCCGTTTGATTGATTCCCGGAGCTTCATCGATTCGGCGCTGATCATGGTTCAGAAGGAAGTTGCCGAGCGGATGACGGCTCAGCCCGGCGGCAAGGATTACGGGAGGCTCACGCTGGCCTTGCGCTACTATGCCGACGTGAGTCTTGAGTTTGAAGTCGGCCGCGGTTGTTTTACTCCCGAACCCCGCGTGGACTCCGCGGTGGTGCGGATTGTCTTTCACGGGAAACGCGTTGAGGGGCTTGACGAAGAGCTGCTGTTCCGGATCATTCAGGCGGCGTTTGCCATGAGACGGAAAAATATTTTAAACGCCCTGTCGGGAGGGCCGTTCGATTTGGACCGAAGCCAGTGGGCGAAAATTTTATCTGATTTGAAAATCCCCGAAAACAAACGGGCCGAGGAATTGCATCTCAAGGACTATATCGAGTTGGCCCGGATCGTTCAGTCCGCTTTAAAAAAAGAATGATTTCGCGGAACGGACGCGTATAATTCTTCGCAGGGCAAAAAAACTTTTCACGGCAAGCATTTTTAATCCGGCATTGATTTGAACAAAGGAGGGAACGTTTCGTGGCGAAGAAGATCGGCTTTGACAATGAGAAATACCTCGAAGAACAGTCGTCGGCGATTCTGGAACGGGTCAAGATGTTCAACGACAAGCTTTATCTGGAATTCGGAGGGAAACTTCTTTTTGATTATCATGCCTCCAGAGTGTTGCCGGGGTTTGATCCCAACGTGAAGATGCGGTTGCTTCAGAAACTCAAGGACCGGGCGGAGATCCTTCTTTGCATTCACGCGGGGGATATTGAGCGGAGGAAAATCCGGGCGGATTTCGGAATCACCTACGATGCCGACGCTTTCAAGTTCATAGACGATCTCCGGAGCTGGGAACTGGACGTTTCCGCCGTCGTGATCACGCGTTTCGCGGACCAGCCGGCCGCGCGGATATTCAAAAATAAACTGGAGCGGCGCGGAGTCCGCGTTTACACCCACCGGTTTACCAAAGGCTACCCCACGGACGTCGATTTGATTGTCAGCAACGAAGGGTACGGGGCGAATGAGTATATTCAGACCAAAAATCCCCTGGTGGTGGTGACGGGGCCGGGCCCGGGAAGCGGGAAACTGGCCACCTGCCTTTCTCAGCTGTATCACGAGCATCAGAAAGGCGGGAGCAGCGGTTACGCCAAATTCGAGACCTTTCCGATCTGGAATCTTCCTCTCAATCATCCGGTCAATGTCGCCTACGAAGCGGCGACCGCGGAATTAGGGGACGTCAACATGATTGACCCTTTTCATCTGGAAACATACGGAGAATTGTCGATCAACTACAACCGCGACGTCGAAGTCTTTCCCGTCCTGAAAAGAATTCTGAAGAAAATCATGGGGGACGAGCTTGTGTATAAATCTCCGACCGATATGGGAGTGAACCGGGCGGGATTTGGAATTATCGATGACGCGGCCGTCCGGGAAGCGGCCAGGCAGGAAGTGGTTTCAAGATTTTTCCGCTATTCCTGCGAGTACATGCTGGGGTTGGTGGAGAAGGACGCCGTTCAACGGGCCGAACTGCTGATGAAGAATCTTGAGGCGGGTCCCGATAACCGCCGGGTGGTGGCTCCCGCGAGAAAGGCGGCTCAGGAGGCCCAGAAGACCGGGAAGGGAAATAAGGGGATTTTTTGCGGAGCGGCGATCGAGCTCGCGGACGGATCGATCGTGACGGGAAAGAATTCTCCGCTGATGCACGCGGCGTCCAGCCTGGTTTTGAACACGATCAAAATTCTTGCCGGGATTCCCGACAAGATTCACCTGCTTTCTCCCAGCATTATCGAGTCGATCGGACGCCTCAAGCGGAGCGTTCAGAATACGAAATCGGTCAGTCTGGATCTGGAGGAAATTCTGATCGCGCTTTCGATCAGCGCCGCGACCAATCCCGCGGCTCAGGAAGCGATGGACCGGTTAAAAGAGCTGAGAGGATGCGAGGCGCATATGACGCACATCCCGGCCGCGGGAGACGAGAAGGGATTGAGGAAGCTTGGAGTGAATTTGACGAGCGATACGGATTTCTCGACCGGCAGTCTCTTTGAAGCCTAGAGGCCAGTATTGATTTAGCGCGTTGAAATGAAAGGGCCTGCGGGCTTTCGCTCCGGCAAGCGTTTTCTTTCTTAAGGAATAGCCCTAAAGAGATTAATTGCCGCGCGAGATGGAGCGACCTTTATTTTGTTAGGTGCTCTTAGTCAAAGCGGCTCAAGGTTTTTTCAGGAAAGTTTTTCCGCCCGGGTTTTCCGCAGTATTTTCAGGAAAGTTTTCCGGTCGAGCGCTCCCGGAACCGGACTTAAGGCGCTTGCCGAGCCTGCCGCGACTGCCGAACGGATGCAGGATTCAAAATTTTCCTTCCTGAGATAAGAGGACACAAAGCCCGCGATTAAAGCGTCTCCGCATCCGACCGTGTTGACCGGGACGAGTTTCGGGGGAGTTATTTTCCAAAAGTTTTTCCCGTCCGACGCCACCGCGCCTTTTTCTCCAAGCGAAAGAATGATTTGGGCCGCTCCGGCGGAGAGAAAATACCGGACGGCCGTCCTGATTTGGGGAAGGGAAGCCAGAGGTCCCCGAACGGCTTTTTGGGCTTCGGCCAGATTGGGTTTGATCAGCAGAGGTTTGGCCCGGAGGCTTGAGAAAAGATTCTTTCCGCTGGTGTCCAGAAAGACGGGAAGGTTCATTTTTCGCGCGATTTGAATCAGGTCCGGATAAAAGGAAGCCGGGGTCCCCGGCAGAGTGCTTCCCGAAAAGACGATACAGGATGATTTTTTCGCGAGGCGGACGAAGGTTTTCCGGAATTTTTCAATCAATCTTCTTTTGAGAAAAGGGCCTTCCTGGAGGAGGCGGGTGATTTTCCCGTTTTTCCGGTCAATGAGAGTGAGATGGGTTCGCGTCTCGCCGCCGGTTTCCAGAAAACAACGGTCGAGGTTCTCGCGTTTCAGAAACGTTTGAACGGAATGGCCCGCGTTTCCTCCGAGAAATCCGGTCGCGAGAGATTTTGTTTTCAGGCTTTTCAACGCGCGTGAGACATTGATCCCCTTGCCTCCCGCGCTCAGAATGACGCGCCGCGCCCGGAAATCCCCGCCCGCGCGAAATCCGTCTATCCAGACGGTTTTGTCGACGGCGGGGTTCGCGGTAACGGTCAGAACGGGTTTTGGTTTTTGATTTGAAAAGCGGGCGGATGCCAACGGGCTACGGTCTTTCGGGATCCGTGTCCCGGGCGAGCGGGACACGCGCTTTGGCAAGGAGCTCGCTGCCGGTTTCCGCGTCGTCCGGATAAGTGGCGCGCCCGAGCGAAAAGAAATTTTGTTCCGGAAGGCCTTTCGACTTCAGGAAAGCCTTCAAGGTCCGGTTTATTTTCTCCGCTGCGGCCGGGGCGTCTTTCTTCTCGAGATTTTCAAGAAGCAGATAGAGAACCCCGCCGTTTACAAACGCCGAATCTTTGGGGCGGAGCAGGGTCTTTTTAAGGGCGGGAATCATTTCCGCGGCGACCGGATCCGTTTCCGGGGAGCCGTTCAGGGCAACGGTGACGAGAGACACGTCCACGCCTTTTTTCTCCGCCAGTTTTATTTTGCTTTCGACATTGTCCGTGACGATGGATTCCGCGGTGTATTTCGGCAGGGTAAAAATAAATTTGGACCCCTGGCCGGGTTCCGCCTCGACCCAGATTTTCCCGTGATGCATATGGACCAGTTCTTTTGTGATGGCCAGTCCGAGGCCGGTTCCTTTCGGGCCGCGCCCCGCGGGTTGTCCGAACTGTTTAAACGGCGTGAACATTTGCGCAATGTTTTCCCTGGAAATACCGATTCCGCTGTCCGTGACACTGCAGCGGATTTCTCCGGCCTCTTCCGAGAGCGCTACCGTGACCCGGCCGTTTTCGGGGGTGAATTTGATGGCGTTGACGATCAGATTGGTCAGGATTTGAACGATCCGGTCCGGATCGACATACGCGTCCAGCTGTCCGGGGAACGAGGTCGTGAGTTCGATGTTTTTCTTGCCGGCCTCGTGGCGCAGGGAAGAGACGATGTTTTCCGCCAGGGGGACCAGCGGGGTCGCCGCCTTTTTCAATTCGAGCATCCCGGCTTCGATTTTTGAAATATCAAGCAGGTTTTCAATCATGCGCGCGAGACGGTCCACGCCTTCGCGGATAATTTCAACGTATTCGTTCTGCTCCGGCGTGGCGCGGTGAACGTCGTCGAAGAGGGTCAGGACGTAACCTTTGATAATGGTCAACGGGGCCCGCAATTCATGGGAAACATGGGACACGAAGTCCGATTTCAACTTGTCGAGCTCCCGGAGTTTTTTGTTTTTTTCTTCAAGCTCATTGTAGAGAAGTTTAATGGCATTGTTGGTTTTCTGAAGGCCCCACATTTGCGTGGAAAGTTCTTCCTGTGTTTCCCGGAGAGACTTCTCAAGCTCGCGGCGAGACTGAAGCGTTTCCGTCAAAGCCTTCGCGGCGGCGGCGTCCAGAATTCCCGCCTGGGCGGGTTTTGCGTTCAGAAGCGTTTCGAACGCCCGGGGGTCTTCCTCGGTCACGAGGATCTGGGTCAGGGTCCCGTCGGACAGGAAATCTTTCCAGTCCGTCGCGGTCGGGATGCCGAGTTCCCGCGCCAGCTTCAGGGCCGGGGCTTCGGAATTTTTGTCAACAACGCCCAGGATTTGCGCGGATCCGCCGTCCCGCAGCAGCGGGATCAAAATTTCCGCCGCGGGATTACCTCCGACGATCAGAATGTTTTGCATGGTCAAGAAGGTTCCTTTGTCAGAATTTGTCCGACCGCGTCAATCAATGTCGCGTAATCGCTGGTTTTGGCGCAATAATCGTCCGCGCCCAGTTTTCTTGCCTTGACGGCGTCCACGGCGTCGATGGCGCCCGTCATCATGATAATTTTCGGATGATGGGAAAGCGCTTTTTCCTTGATTTGGCGGCAGACTTCAAATCCGTCGATCCCGGGCAATTTGGTGTCGGTGATGACAAGATCCGGGACTTCGGTTTCGGCTTTCAGAACGCCTTCCTCCCCGGTTTCGGCCAGGGCCAGTTCCGCGTAGCCCGCTTTATGAAGAAATCTCTGAATGATTTTCCGGTCCTGCCTGCTGTCGTCGACAATCAAAATCTTTTTTCCCATTCTCCGCTCCCGCCTTTTTCTAATTATCGTTTTCTTTTGCCGCCGCTGGAGTGTTTTTATCGCCGTCCTCCCGCGGTTTCTCCGCCCTGCTTTTCAAATTTTTGGGGATCGTGAAATAAAACGCGGCGCCTTTTCCCGGTCCGGATTCGACCCAGATTTTCCCCCCGTGATCGTCAATGATGCGTTTGACGATGCTGAGACCCGCGCCGGTTCCTTCATATTCTTCCGCGGTGTGCAGGCGCTTGAAGATATCGAAAATGTCTTTGTGGTATTTGGGGTCGATTCCGATGCCGTTGTCTTTCACGTAAAACTGGTGGGAATCGGATTTTTCGGCGTACCCCACGTCGACGCG
>Ga0172375_10007928_pt1 | contig 14434 bp, 12 predicted proteins | sample LakKiv1m_FD_114537 | JGI IMG/M metagenome (GOLD analysis project Ga0172375, IMG submission 114537) | Freshwater microbial communities from Kabuno Bay, South-Kivu, Congo - kab_092012_11.1m | ecosystem: Environmental > Aquatic > Freshwater > Lake | place: Democratic Republic of the Congo... | reverse complement strand
CTCGATCGGCCAGACGAGGGGTTTGGAGAAGGGGCCTAGCATTCCCACGCTTGCCAATGCGAGCAGCACTATGAGGACAATCGTAAGGAAAAGGAGAATGTCCATCGCAATCCGGCGGGTTGCTTGATGAGAGTGGAACATACGGTCTGAATTATCCCGGCGGGCTTGCCTGGCCTGCTTGACCTCGTCCCAGTTCTCCGGCAGATCGCTTCTTGGCATGTCGGAGTCGAATGCGGAAATCGCTTCCAGCGTTCCGGCAAGCGTAGGCTGGCGGGAAATATGTCCGCCGTTCTTGTGAACTTTTTCAATTACCTCGGCAATTGAATTCGATGGGCATGCGGTCATGGCCGCGACCGATGGGTCCAGCATGCTGAGATCGTTCAGTCCGTCTCCTATTGTCAGGATACTATCAAAAGGTACTTCAAGATGCTTGGCGAGGTATCGAACTGCGAGTCCCTTGGTAAAAGGAACGGAGCGCACCATGATGTCCGTCATGTGCTGGAATACCATCAGGTTCTTGTTCGACTCCGACATAACTTTCAGCAGGTAGAATGCGGATTCCATGGAATCGTTGTCCCGGAAGCTGAGGCGCACGGCATCGTTGTTGAGTTGAAGTGTTCGCACGCGTCGGAACCTGTCGCGCACAAGTTTCTGACACTGCCTTATCATCCGTCCTGAAAGAATGCGGTTCTTCATGATCAGGAACCGCATTTGCATATTCCACAGCCAGTGCGGTCTGAAAAACCATTTTGTTACGCTGAATGCGTAGGCGTGGTTGACGATCACGTAATCCGGTTGTATGCCGAGCGACTGAAGGGGGTGGAACACTCTTTTGAAATTGCCTATTCCACGGCCTGTGTTGATCACCCATATTGTATTATGCCGGCTCTTGAGATTGCGCAGCTTGATCTGGAACGGGGTGTAAATGTCATACTCATCCTTTGCCCCTATCAGGGTGCCGTCAAGATCGGTCACAATAAGTTTGACAGGTGGCATGCGCAAAGTCTCCGCCGGCTGTCAAACGCCGGTTCTCAATAATCCGTGCCGTTGCCGTTGAGTATCAGGCTTTACCCCTGCTTGCATCGCGAATAAGGGCGAGCCCGATGATGTCACGCTGTATCTGGTTGGTCCCTTCGTAAATCTGGGTGATCTTGGCATCGCGCATCATCTTCTCGACCGGGTATTCCTTCATGTAACCATAGCCGCCAAAGATTTGAACGGCATCGACCGTGACTTTCATGGCCACATCCGAGGCAAATACCTTCACCATGGCCGAGTATTTCCCGACGTCCTTGCCGCCGCCATCTATGTATTTTGTGATATGGTAGAGGAAAGATCTTGCCGCTTCAACCTGAGTAGCCATGTCGGCCAGCATGAAAGACACGCCTTGAAATGCGCTGATCGGCTTGCCGAACTGGCGCCGCTGACGGCTATACTGTACGCACTCTTCCAGCGCCCCGGCGGCGATTCCAACTGCCTGTGCCGCTATGCCGGGCCGCGACATGTCGAACGTCCGCATCGCGGTCAGAAAGCCGGTTCCTTCCCGGCCAAGCAGGTTTTCCTTGGGTATCCGGCAATCCTGGAATATGAGTTCCCTTGTCGCAGATGCTCTTATGCCGAGTTTGTTTTCCTTCTTTCCAAAGGTAAATCCAGGTGTGCCTTTTTCTACGACAAACGCGCTCGCGCCGCGCGCGCCCTTGGACTTGTCGGTCATCGCAATTACGGAGTATATATCGGCTTCACCGGCATTGGTGATCCATTGCTTTGTCCCATTCAGGATATAGGAATCGCCATCCTTTATGGCGGTGGTCTGGACAGCCGCAGCATCGCTTCCGGCATTGGGTTCGGTAAGTCCGAAAGCGGCCAGCTTCCTGCCCTTTGCGATGTCAGGCAGGTATTTCTTCTTCTGTTCGTCGCTGCCGGATACCATTATTGGCAGCGTGCCCAGTGCGGTTGCCGCTACTGCAAGAGCCGTGCCGCCGCACGCCTTTGACAATTCCTCGGTGCATATGCACAGTTCGGTTATTCCTCCGCCTGTTCCGCCGTATTGTTCCGGTATGTACAGACCGCACAGGTCGGCTTCGGCGAGAACTTTGACGATTTCATGGGGGAATTCGTTGGCCTCGTCGTAATGACTTCGGACAGGCTTGATTTTATCTTCTGCAATTTGCCGAGCAAGATCGCGAATCATCAACTGGGTTTCCGTAAAGCCGTAGTCCATTATATTCTCCTAGATTAAGTTCAAAGAAAAACATTATATGTGCCTCCGTCGCGACAACAAGAAGAAACTTCCGATTTTCAGTTGCGGGCGACGGCCTGCTTTGTGCAAACTGATTTGATGAACAAGCGGATAAGCCTTGCAGTCACTGGCAGAGTTCAGGGCGTGTGCTACCGGATGTGCGCCGGTGAGGAGGCTTTCCGGCTGGGGCTGGTCGGATGGGTACGCAATACGCCGGGTGGCGGTGTGGAGATTGTCGCGGAGGGCGAGGAAACAAAACTCGGCGCATTCATCAAATGGTGCAGGTCTGGTCCGCCCGATGCCAGAGTCGGCAACGTCAACATAGAATGGTCCGATGCATCCGGCGAATTCAAAACATTTGCCGTCAGGTATTCGGGCGGATAAGGAGCTTATGATTGATTTGCACATGCATTCCACATTTTCAGACGGGAGTCTATCGCCTGCCGAACTTGTGGCTACTGCCGGGCGGGGAGGGCTTTCAGCGATAGCGTTGACGGACCACGATACTACCGGAGGTTTGAGGCAGTTTGCCGAGGCTGCAGAGGCCGGAGGGATAATCGGCATTCCCGGAGTGGAAATAAGCGCCGAGTTTTCGCCGGGGACAATGCACATGCTGGGTTATTTCATCCGCTCCGGTTCGCCTGCGCTTGAGGAGGCGCTTGAGAATATTCGGGACGGGCGTGATGCAAGGAACAGGAAAATTCTCGCGAAACTCCAGCAGTTGGGAATGAAGATCGAATGGGAGGATGTAAAGTCCCGGGCCGGCGAGGATGTGGTCGGCCGTCCTCATTTTGCCCAGGCCATGCTGGATCTCGGATATGTCAGTTCTACCAAAGATGCGTTCGACCGATACCTCGCGAAGAACAAGGCGGCATACGTGGATAGATTCCGCCTTACGCCGGAAGTTTGCATAAAGGCCATCTGCTCGGCGGGTGGCGTACCTGTCCTTGCGCATCCAGGAACTGTTGCGGCATCTCCTGATGATCTGGCTTCGCTTGTTAAAACACTTGCCGATGCCGGCCTTGCCGGCCTTGAAGCTTACTATTCCGAACATACTCATGAACAGACGGGTCGGTATGTCAGGCTTGCGGAGCGTTTCGGCCTGGCTGTGACTGGAGGATCGGATTTCCACGGATCCGTGAATCCGGATATAAAAATGGGTCGGGGATTTGGCTCGCTTGTCGTGCCGGACGGCCTGCTGCTCTCGTTGTACGAGAGGGCAGGGTTGAAGTATCCCGGGATAAAATGATGGCCGGACTTTATATACATGTGCCTTTTTGCGACGGGAAATGCCGGTACTGCGCATTTTACTCGGTACGCAATGCTCCCGGGTCGGCAGACCGGTACATCGCAGCTGTCAACCGTGAGATGACACTGATGAGGGAAGTGTTCAGCGCGAGGAAGCTGGACACCGTGTATATCGGCGGTGGAACCCCCACGATTCTTGATGAAAAGAACCTTGCCGCCCTTCTTTCCCTGGTTGCCTGCAATTTTTCCGTCTCGAAGAATCGCGAATGGACAGTTGAAGCCAACCCGGGTACACTTTCCCGCGAAAAACTTGCTGCTATGCGCGATGCCGGTGTGACCCGGATCAGTATAGGTGCTCAGTCGTTCGACAGTTCTGTTTTGAGTCAACTTGGAAGGCGTCACTCGGTGGACCAGACAAGATATTCGTTTGATCTTGCCCGGAGCCTCGGATTTAAAAACATAGGAATAGATCTCATCGCCTGCATCCCCGGCGTATCGCTGCAATTGTGGCGCGATACTATTGAACAAGCTTTGGACTTGCAACCGGAGCACATTTCGGTGTATGCGCTCTCGGTGGAAGAGGGCACTGAACTCGACCGGATGAACAAGAGGGGTTGCGTGAGGATTCTTTCGGAGAAGGAACAGCTCGGCACCTTGCACTTGGCCGAGAAGTTGCTGGGTGACGCAGGGTATGGACGCTACGAGATTTCGAATTATTCTCGTCAGGGTTTCGAATGCGCACATAATGTTTCCGCGTGGCGTGGCGGCGAATACATGGGGTTCGGACCGGCTGCTGCTTCGCATGTCGGCGCAATGCGCTGGAGTAATGCGCCGGACTTGGATGATTACGCGGGACGCCTGGAACGCGGGGAGCACCCTCAAAGGGAAAAAGAATCGCTTTCTCCGGAAACACAGGCAATGGAAATGCTGGTTTTCGGGTTAAGAATGGCCGAAGGTGTTTCTGTGCGGCGTATTTGCTCAAAGTTCGGAGTGGATAAGGCCGAGGAACATCGGTGGGAGAGTGTATTTGACCGTCTTGTCACAAACGGCCTGGCGGTGCGGAAGGACGGACGTTGGATGCTTACGGCCGGCGGGCGCGATCTCGCCGATGCCGTGGCTGTGGAATTCATGAAGTAAAGCAGGCGGCATGAAAGAACTTCCAGATTTGGAAAACAGCGTATTTGAGCTCATCAGGCGTACGTCAACGGACCTTCCGCTGGACGTTGAAGGTGCATTGCGAACCGCCCTTGCGAACGAGCGAAAGAACAGCCGGGCGGCGTGGGCTCTATGCGCGATACTCGACAATGTGGCCCTTGCCCGGAAGAATGATCAGCCGATTTGTCAGGATACCGGCACGCTGGTGTTTTCCGTAAGGGTGCCCGTGGGTTTCGACGTGAATGCGCTTGTCGCCCAGACACGGGCGGCCGTGGCCCGTGCCACACAGAAGGGTTTTCTCCGGCAAAATACCGTTGATTCAGTGACGTCCGTTCCATACGAGACGAACATCGCTCCGGGTTGTCCTGTTTTCCAGTTTCGGCAGGGCGCGCGCAAAGTGGTGGAAATTGGGCTTTTAATGAAGGGCGGGGGGAGTGAGAATACCGGAATGCAATATAGCCTGCCTGAGGCCGGCCTCGGTGCGGGAAGGGACCTCGAAGGTGTCCGTAAGTGCGTTCTTGATGCTGTGCATTCCGCCCAGGGTAATAACTGTCCGCCTGTGGTTATCGGTGTGTGCATAGGCGGGGACCGAGCCACGGGTTACGAACATTCAAAGGAACAGTTTTTCCGGAAGCTGGATGACAAGTCGCCGGTGCGAGTGCTCGCGAAGCTCGAGAGCCGGTTGACGCGCGAAGCCAACAGGCTCGGAATAGGCGCGATGGGACTCGGCGGGAAAACAACCGTGCTCGGTGTGAAAATCGGCGCATTGGGCAGGGTGCCGGCATCGTATTTCGTGAGTGTGTCCTTCATGTGCTGGGCTTTCCGCCGCCGCGGGGTTATTCTCGGTCCGGACGGGGAAATCAGAAGGTGGTTGTACAGATGACGATCAAACTGGACAGACCTTTTTCGCCGGAAAAGATTCGCAATCTCAGGGTCGGCAATATCGTGGGTGTTACCGGCACGATTCTTACCGGCCGAGATCGTTTTCACAAGTATCTCTTTGAAGGCGGAGTGTCGCCGGTGAACCTCAAGGACGGAGCTATTTATCATTGCGGCCCGGTTATGCTGCGGCGAAATGGCGCCTGGATATGCCAGGCGTCCGGGCCGACAACATCTGCGCGTGAGGAGCCGTTCATGGCTTCGCTGATAGAGAAGTACGGTATTCGGGTCATCATCGGCAAGGGCGGCATGGGGCAGGATACATGCCGGGCGTGCGCAAAGTTCGGATGTGTATATCTGGAGGCGGTTGGGGGAACCGCCCAGGTGTTGAATGCGAAAATAAAAAAGGTGGTAAGCGCACACATGCTGCGCGAGTTCGGGCTTGCCGAGGCCGTATGGGAGCTCGATGTCGAGGATTTCCCGGCGATTGTCGCGATTGATTCTCGCGGACGAAATATCCATCGGAACGTGCGCGCATTTTCGAGGCGCATGCTGGCGAAAATGTTCGCCGGTTCGCCTTTCAAGGGTTGATGGTCCATGCGAATAGTTTTCATGGGTTCTTCCTTTGTGTCTTGTCCTTCAATGGACATGTTGATGTCGGCTTCCCATGCGGACGACAGGCTGATAGCTGTTGTCTCCCAGCCGGAGAAGCCCGCCGGAAGGGGGCGGCAGGTGCGTCGGAATCCGGTAGCCTCCCGTGTTCCGTCCGGCGTTGAACTGCTGGAACCGACGAATGTCAACGCAGAAGAGTTCCTTGAAAAACTGCGCCGTCTTGCACCAGACCTCGTTGTCGTGACGGCTTACGGCCAGATATTGAAACCTGTTCTTCTGGCGCTTCCGAAGCTTGGATGCGTTAATGTCCATGCATCGCTGCTTCCCATGTACCGGGGCGCAGCCCCGGCACAGTGGGCAATTGCCCGAGGCGATCCGTTCACAGGCGTAAGCACCATGTTCATGAATGAAAAAATGGACGAGGGCGATGTGATTCTCCAGGACGCCGTCGCCATTGAACCGGACGACACAGGCGGTACCCTTCTGGGACGACTTGCGGTGAAGGGCACCGAGTTGCTGGTCAAAACGCTTGATCTCATAAGGAAGGGCAATGCGCCGCGCGTAAAGCAGGATGCGTCCAAGGCTACTTATGCGCCGAAGCTCGGAAAGGGCGACGGCAGGATAGACTGGACGCTGCCCGCATCGGTAATATGCAATCGAGTGCGCGCATTCAATCCGTGGCCGTGCTGCTGGTGTGAAACTCCTCCGGGATCCGGGCGCACGCTGAAAATATTAAGGGCGGATGCAGGGAATATTGCGGTTGCGTCGAGGCCGGGCGACATGGTGGAATGGTCGGGCGAGGGGCCCCTTGTCGCGGCCGGTGGCGGGACAGCGGTCCGGCTGGTCGAGATTCAGCCGGAAGGAAAAAAGCCCATGAGCGGCAGGGCATATGTGTGCGGTCACCAGCCGCTGGAAAGGATGGGGTGACAATGGCGCGGATCGTTCATGTTCTACTTGGCACGCGGTCATACGATATTGCAATAGGGCATGATTTGCCCGTGGGAACGACAGTTTCCGGTCAAGGCCGTTTTAATTGCCTTATGGTCTCCGATTCCAATGTGGAACCTCTGTATGGGTCGGCGGTTGCCGGGAAGTTGCGGAATCGCGGGTTCAAAGTCGCGGAAGTGACGGTTCCGGCTGGCGAGTCATCGAAAGCCGCCGAGCAGCTTTTCAGGATATATCATGCCGCGGTTGAAGCCGGACTTGATCGTTCGTCGTACATAGTGGCGCTTGGCGGGGGCATGGTCGGCGACCTTGCCGGATTTGCCGCAGCAACGTTCATGCGAGGAATCAAGTTTATCCAGATACCCACCAGCCTTCTTGCGATGGTTGACAGCGCGGTCGGAGGGAAAACAGCCATCAATCTTCCGGAAGGGAAGAACCTGGTTGGCGCATTTCACCAACCGGTGGAGGTGGTGGCTGATCTTTCCGTTCTGAAGACCCTGCCGGAACGGGAATATGTCTCAGGGCTGGCTGAAGTTGTGAAGTGCGGTATTATTGCAGATGCGGCGCTTTTTGAGCTTATCGAGAAGAACTCAGATGGAATTGTTGCGCGAGAAGGCAAGTTGCTCGAGGAAGTTGTCGAACGATGCTGCAGTCTCAAGGCCAGGGTGGTTTCCGCGGACGAACGCGAAGAGGGTCTGCGCGGCATTCTTAATTTCGGGCATACGCTAGGGCATGCGATCGAAAAGACTGCCGGTTACGGCGGCATGCTTCATGGCGAGGCGGTTTCCATTGGCATGGTTTACGCCGCCGGACTTTCGGAAAAACGCTCCGGATTGTCTGCCGGCGACCGGGACAGGATAAGGAATCTGCTTGCCCGGCTGGGTTTGCCGGTGTGTTTCGTGAAAAATCCTCCGGATTGGAACGGGTTGCGCCGGGCCATGGCGGTGGACAAGAAAACGCTGGGCGGGTTGCCCCGTTTCGTCCTTGCCGGACGCATAGGATCCGTGGTATTGGGTTGTGAAATCCCCGAAGATGTTATGGCCGGTGCACTGGGAGAAATATCGTGTCGGAAGTAAATGACATTCTCGTGATGGAGTTCTTTGAATCGCTCGGCTTCATAACCACACGACCTTGCAAGTATGCTGTTCCAGGCCGGGCAAAAACCCCGGACGAGGAAATAGATCTGCTTGTGGTGAATCCGCTGCGCGCGGAAAACACCGTCCCGGAATCCGTGCTCTGGACCACATCCGATGTTCGGGGCATATCGAGGGGGATCGTATCCGTGGCAGGCTGGCATTGCGAACGGTTTTACCAGTCGATGTTCGAAAAGTCGCCGGAACTCCTGCGATTCACCGGCGAGTCGGTCATGCGCAGCGCTGAAAAGCGGCTCGGCACTCGGGATTTCGTAAAGATAATCTGCCTTGCCGAATTGCCTGCGTCCCGTGAATTGCGCCAGATGACCCTTTCTTCTCTTCGCGAAAAGGGGGTAGACGGGGTGCTGCTTTTCCGGACAGTGCTCGATCACCTTGTTCATACGGTGGATGCGAACAGAAATTACGACAAGTCCGACGTTCTCCAGGTTCTTCGGATTCTCAAGACCTACAAGCTCCTGAAAGATGACCAGATGGAGCTCTTCCAGAAGAAGGCACGCAAGCGCAGGACTCCGAGGCAGTCTGATCCGGTCGAGGCCGGCCCTGAGACTGGTGCGTAGAAATCTTCCTTGAAATCATTGACGAGTCCGGGAAATTGCCGTATTCTGAACGATCATTCACTAAATGAAAGAGTGTTCATTATGAAAAGGTTTACTCAAAAAGGCGGCGGGGCAAGTCGACGGCATCGGGAGAAAATGGCGCACAGGGCCGAGATTCTCGCGGCGGCCGAACGTGTTTTCAAGAAAAAAGGGCTGGAGGCGGCCAAGATGGAGGATATTGCGCGTGAAGCCGAGTTTTCGGTTGGCGCGCTGTATACTTTCTTCAGGAACAAGCACGAGTTGTGTTCGGCGGTTCTCGGAATGATCGCAAATGAATTCATCCGCAATTTCGAACTTAATGTTGTTTCGGTTGATGACGGGCTTGATGCGCTTCGTGAGCTGGTACGCCTGAGACTGTCGCATATGAGGGCGCACAGGGACTTTTTTCGCATGATGCTTGCAGCGAAACCGGAGAGCAGCATATCGCCGGATATGGTTCTGCTGAAGGATTTGAGGGTTATGTATGATGACTACGTTGGAAAGGTGTCTAAGTTGTTTCAGAAGGCGATGAAGCAGGGACGGATCAAGCGGATGGACCCGCTGTATGCCGCGCTTGCCTTGGAAGGCGTACTGAATGCGTTCAGCGCTCACTGGGGCGCCTATGAAAAGCCGGAAGCGCTGGAAAAACTTACGGGAATTGTGTGGGACAATTACCTGTCTCACATTGCTGCAAAGACTGTTTGATGAAGGAAGAAAGGGTCTTTAATGAAGATATTAGCCAGGTTGGCGGGCTTGTGCATGGCGGCTGGAATGGCCGGCTTGAGTGCGGGTTGTGCGAGTGTGAATGGAATGCGCGAGCAGGCTGTTTCTGACGGGCGCGCTTCGGCGGAAACCCTGTTTGCCGCATCCGTGGCCGGCGCGGCAGATCCGGCTGTCTTCAAGGGACCTCTTTCGCCGGAAGAAGCCGTGAAACTGGCTTTGGAGCGCAATCGGTCATACCGGGCGGTATTGGAGGAGAAGAATGCGGCAGATGCGCGATTGACCGAAGCATGGTCCGGTGTCATGCCCCGACTTACGGCGGGCGGCGGTTATACGCACCTGGATAAGGCCACAAAGATAAACGTGGGCGCGGCGGAAATGACCATAGGAGAGGAGAACAACTACTCCATGAGCGCAACGGTCGCCCAGCCGGTGTTTCACGGCGGTGCGATCCGTTCCGGTATCAAAACCGCCAGGATGGCGTCGGCGATGACGGAGGAAGCCATCCGTGCGGCCAGACAGGGCACGATATTTCTTGCCGCCAAATCTTATTACGACGTGGTCCTTGCCGGTCACCTGTTGCGCGTTCGGGAAGAAGCGGTTACATCTTCCCAAAGGCATCTTGCCGATGTCGAGAACATGAAAAACCAGGGCGCCGCATCCGATTACGATGTGCTTAGAGCGCAGGTTGAGGTGTCAAATTTCCAAGCCGAGGCCTTGAAGCAGAAGAATGACCGCGACCTTGCGCTTGCATCACTGTTGAACGTATGCGGGCTATCGCAGCAGAGCGAAGTTGAAATAACAGGTGATATTGAACGCCGGCCGGTATCTGCGGGATTCACGGAGGCGGCGAAAATCGCGGTTTCCGGTAATCCGGCGATGCTGCAGGTCCGGCTCGCGGCTATGATTAAGGAAGAAGCAGTAATGCTTGCGCGCAGCGCCTACGCTCCTCAGGTGGACGCTTTCTTCAAGTATGAAAGAACAAAACCCGATTCCCGGTCACTCGGGAGATCTGAATGGGGTGCTGGCTGGACCGCCGGGGCGACGTTGTCATTGTCGTTGTTTGACGGCCTGTACAGGGAAGGAAGGATTGACGGAGCCCGGGCAGCGCTTGAACAGGCCAGGATACGCATTGAGGGCGCCGAGGAACAGACGCTGCTCGACATCAGGCGTGCGATCCTCGAACTGGAAAATGCGGACAAGATGGTTGAGTCCCAGCAGTTGAGCCTGAAGCGGGCCGAGGAAGGATTGCGGCTTGCCGAAGCAGGTTACAAGCAGGGTGTAAATACTGAAGTGCAGGTGACGGACGCGCGCAGCGCAACCACTGCTGCCCGCGCGTTCTATTACCAGGCGGTGTATGCTCATGCCCTGGCTCGTCTGAATTTGAAAATGGCAATGGGGATGCTGGAGCCCGCTAATTTCGGGGACACTATTAAGGGAGAATAAATGAAGCGAATCACGTTGATTCTTTTTGTGTCGGCGGCTGCAGTTGTTGCGGTATTGGCCGGTGTCATGGTGCTGCGGAAATACAACAGGGGCAAGGTGATCGAAGCAACTGCGCCTTCAGCCGGGCATGTCAATGTCAGGGTTGAAACGGCGCATACCCAGGATGTGGCAAGGGCGCTTTATGCGGCTGGTGATATCGAATCGCCATGCGTCGTGGACATTGTTCCAAAGGTCGGCGGGGTTCTGGAGGGATACCTGCGGAAGAACGGCGACGTGTTGAAGGAAGGCGATCCGGTTGAAGAGGGTGAGCAGGTGGCGGTCATAGAACATGCCGCTCTCGATGCCGTGGCAGTACAGGCTGACGCGGCCTTGAAGGTTGCCCAGGCCGTAGTGCGGCAGGCGGAAATTAATTACAACAGATTGAAGAAAGACAGGGAACGTGTCGAGAATTTGTACAGTCAGGGGTCCGTAAGCGAGCAACAGCGGGATCAGGCAGTTTCGGCTTCGGAGGCGGCCGAGGCGGCTTTGAACCTTGCGTTGGCTCAGCAGGATTCAGGACAGGCCGCAGTGAACCTGGCCAGGCTCAGCAGGCAGGATGCCTTTGTCAAGACGCCGATTGCTGGTGTGCTGGTCCGGACTTATGTTGACAGGGGAAACCTCGTGGGTCCTGGCAGGCCGGTTATGAGGGTTGCAAGTATGAATCCCGTCCGAGTAACTGCCGAGATCGGCGAACAGAACATCTCGTTCTTTGCCGGTGGTCCGGTTTCCGCCGTTGTAACTGTGGATGCCTGTCCCGGAAAAGTCTTCAATTGCTCCGCCGTGTTGAAACGGCCGGACGTCAATCGCATGTCGCGCACAGCCACTGTTGAGATGGAACTTCCGAACGCTCACGGCGTGCTGAAACCCGGCATGTTTGCCAGGGTAAGACTTGTGCTCGAACAAAAGACAGGCGTTCTGGCGGTACCTGAGAGCGCATTGGTCAGGAACGGAACGACATGCTTGTTCGTAATTGAAGGCGGCAAGGCTGTTAAACGCGATGTTACGCTTGGCCTGTCGGACGGGCTTCTTACCGAAATAATTGCCGGGATCAGTCCGGGCGAACAGATAGTCATCGCAGGAGCGCAGGCTATATCGGACGGTGAAGACGTTATGGCGGCCGGAAAGGCGAACGAATGAATCTTCCAGCAATGTCTGTGAGGAATCCGGTAACGACCCTGATGATATTCCTGGCAGTGTTGATCATCGGGTTGGTGTGTTTTCTGCAGATGCCGGTGGACCTCTTTCCGAAGATGGATATCCCTGCCCTCAGCGTGATTACCATATATGGCGGCGCAAGTCCTGAAGATGTGGAGTCGAAAGTAACCGAGGTGCTGGAAAAGCACCTCAGTACCGTCTCGGACGTAAAGGATATATCGTCCGTGTCTCAGGAAGGCGTGTCGATGATTACCCTTCAATTCGAGTGGGATACCGATCTCGACACCAGGGCAAATGAAATACGTGATGCGGTCGGCGTGGCAAAAATGTTCTTGCCTGATGACGTGGACGATCCGCGTGTTTTCAAGTTCGATTTCTCGAAATTTCCGATAATGGTTTACGGGATATCTGCCAGGGGAAGCTATGCGAATCTTGAAAAACTTCTGAAGGACGGTCTTGCTTCTCCCCTTGAACAGATTCCCGGCGTAGCTGCAGTCTCAGTGCGCGTACCGTTGCACAGGCAGGTGAATGTCTACGCGGACCGTGAGAGGCTTGCGGCATATGGAATGACGGTCCAGGATCTGGTGTACGCTGTAAACCAGGACAACAAAGATATCGCGGCCGGCAACATCAAAATGGGCATGACGGATTTCCTCATTCGTGTTCCGGGCGAGTACAGGAATGTCGAGGACATGAAGGACATTGTTGTCGGCATGCGCGAAGGCATTTCCATTAAACTCGGAGATGTTGCCTCGGTTGAGGATGGATACGCGGAACTCTCCCGCCATGTGCGCATCAATGGGAATCCGGGCGGCATCATATTCTTGCAGAAGGAATCCGGGGCCAACACCGTCAAGGTCGCACGGGCGGTCAAGAAGAAGATGGCAGGGCTGATTGAAAGACTTCCTCCCGATATAAAGATTGTAAATGTCATGGACATGTCCGAGGACGTGGAGCGGATGGTTGACGATCTGGCTGTAAACCTTGTTGTCGGAGCTGTGCTGGCAATGGGCGTGGTGCTGCTTTTTCTCAGGGAAGCGCGCAGCACTCTTATCATAGGGCTTGCAATGCCTTTTTCGCTGATCGCTTCAATTATTGTGAACTTCTTTCTCGGCTATACGATCAATATGATGACGTTGTTCGGGCTTATCATTGCAGTGGGTATGGTTGTGGATAATGCAATAGTCGTGCTTGAGAATATAAGCCGGCACAGGGAAGAAGGCGAAAGATACGACGAGGGAAGTATTCACGGAACATCGGAAGTCGCCATGGCCATTACGGCATCGGCGCTTACCACCCTGTGTATTTTCTTTCCTGTTCTGTTCGTTAAGGGCATGACGCGCATATTTTTGAAGGAATTTGCTATTGTTGTATCGATAACGCTTCTGGCATCCCTGTTTTCTGCATTGACACTGACGCCGATGCTTGCGTCGGCGTTGATGCACAGGAAGGATTATGGTAAACACAGGGGACGGTTTTTTTATGTGACAGGCGACATACTGGGCCGCATCGGAGAAGGCTACGCTGCTGTTCTTGGCTGGGCACTGGGCCACAAGAAGCGCGTGATTGGTTTTGCCACGGTTCTTTTCATATCGTCCCTGGCGTTCGTTCCGTTTCTTGGCAAGGAGTTCATGCCTGATGAAGACCGCGGCATGTTCCAGGGAAGGGTATATCTGCCTGTAGGAACGAGGGTGGAATATACTGCCGATGTCCTGAAACGTATTGATGCCATAATCAAGGATGTTTTGCGGCCGGATGAAATGGTTGCGGTCTTCACTTCTTGCGGCAGGAGTGATCGTGGCGTGGAAACAATGCGTCAGGAAGAAGGAACGCACGTAGGCACGTTTGGTGTAAAGCTGGTATCGCCGGCTCGTCGTACGCGCAGTGCCACTGACATTTCGGCAGTATTGCGTAAAAGGATATTGCAGGAACGCAAGGCTTTGAATATCGAAAAGCTTTCGATAGACACCGGTGATCCGGTACAGGCAATGATGTCCGGGAACGAACGTCCGATTACCGTAAATATCACCGGTAACGACATGGAGAAGGCGGACAGGCTTGCAGTTTGCATACGCAAAATTGTGGAAAAGACGCCAGGCGCTGTTGATGTGCGGGTAACTCGGGAATACGGAAGGCCGGAGTTGTGGATGTCGATTGACAGGGCCAAGGCGTCGGGGATGGGATTCAATTCGTCGGGTGTAGGTGACGGGTTGCGGAACTCTTTCTACGGTGTCACGGCAAGCAAGTTCAGGCAGGGCGGTGATGAG
>Ga0172375_10007927_pt1 | contig 14435 bp, 12 predicted proteins | sample LakKiv1m_FD_114537 | JGI IMG/M metagenome (GOLD analysis project Ga0172375, IMG submission 114537) | Freshwater microbial communities from Kabuno Bay, South-Kivu, Congo - kab_092012_11.1m | ecosystem: Environmental > Aquatic > Freshwater > Lake | place: Democratic Republic of the Congo... | reverse complement strand
TTAACCGCCGCATCTTTCTCTAAAACCTTTATTGCCAACCATCTTTTTGGATATTTAGAATTAATATTACCTAATAATAAAATTATTTTTTCAATCTCGTCTTCAACTTCTTTTCCGTATTTTATTATTTTATAGTTTGACGCCTTTGGTATGTTATTTATTAATTTTATTCCTGCATTCAGTAATTTTGATATGCCCGTTCCATAAATGGCGATAGTCGGCACAATGGGAATTCCTAAAATTTCTTCTAATTCTTTTTCATTAATCTCTATCCCAATCTTTTCCGTAAGATTTATCATATTAAGACTTAAAATCATAGGTTTTTGAAGCTCCAAAAGCTGTAAGGTTAAAAGGAGGTTTCTCTCAAGATGGGTAGCATCTACTATATTAATTACAAAATCTGGATTTCTAATAGCAATATATTCTCTAGAAACCATTTCCTCCATTGAATATGGGGTCAGGGAATAAATTCCAGGCAAATCAACAACATCAATAAAATACCCCTTATAATAAAGGGTTCCTTCGCATCGTTCAACGGTTTTGCCTGGCCAATTACCAACATGTTGATGAAGGCCAGTTAAGTGATTAAAAATAACCGATTTACCGACGTTTGGATTACCAGCTAAAGCGATGCTTATTTTCTGCTCCATATTAATAAATTTTTATAATGATTTTTGAGGCCAATCCCCTTCCTAAAACTAATTTTGCTCCCCTTACCTCAATCTCAAGCGGTCCAAGCAGAGCCTTTCTCAAAATTTTAATTTTGGTTTTTGGCGTTAATCCTAAATCAGCTAATCGTTTTGTTGCATTAGTACCACCGGTCACAGAATCAATTACGGCCTCTTGACCATTTTTTAAGTTAGTTAAAATCATTTGTTTCTAGCATAGCTTAAAAGAAAAACCGCTTCTTATAATTATTTTTCTTTATATCTATTTTTACTTGTCTTTTTTAGATTATTTATTCTTCTGTTCCTCAAATTATATTTTATTCTATCAAAAAACTACCTTAATTAAAAGGTGGTTTTTGTTATCTTAAAAATTGAAACGCATCTCGTACGCTCGAACTGCGCTCGACTTGGCTGGCCGTTTACAAAAAATGTCGAAATTCATTTTGTTAGCTCGGCCTTCGGCCTCGCTTGCTCCGGCGCGGCGCCCCCACCCGCCGCGCCTCCGCTATTTTTTGCGCGCGCGATTTTTACTCGGCTTAGCCAAGCAATTTAATAAAGATTAAACAAATGCAACGTCAATGTTATATTCCATAAACCTATGATGGTAAATAAGGGGATTTCAAACACCCCTCCAGAAAAATGGTTCCGATATAGGAACACTAAAGGTATTAGACAAGTAATAAGTGCAACAAAAGTTCCCATGACAATATTTATTTTAATTAGTCCGAGTGCAATCAGAATTACACCCATACCTACTGTTAACCCACTTAATATTGCAGAATATCCGTGCACTCGAGGATATTTATTTGTAGAATATAAACTTGCGATACACAAAAATATTCCACCAACAACGAATAAGGGTAACGCTAGACTGTTTACATAGGTGGACAGAGAGTTGTAAACAATAATCGCAAAGATTACCTGGTTTATTGAGAAAATAAACAAACATATGTTAAACAGTTTACCAGTGTTTTTAGAACTAGCTAAATCGCTTATCGTATGTTTTTTTATCGTAAACCATTTATTTTTGATTACCAACAAAACTGTGGCAGAGAAGAAAAATATTAGGTTTAGGATTCCGATAAACTTGATCATGTCTTTATATTAAGATAAACCTAAATAATATAACAGCCCCTTGTTGTAATTATTGCTGAAAGGTTTAATAAGTGATAAATTGTAGTTGTACTCAACTTATTTCGGATTGCTTTTTTAATGGCCGCTTTGGACAATTTGGAGCAATCCGAGTTGAGTACAACCAGAGCGGCCATTTAAGTTAAAAAGTTCTTTAAAATTTTGCGTTTTTTCTTTTTAATCCCGATTTTATCGGGATTGTTCGAGCCGACAGTTTCGGAGGCGCGGCGGGTGGGGGCGCCGCGCCGGAGCAAGCGAGGCCGAAGGCCGAGCTAACAAAATGAATTTCGACATTTTTTGTAAACGGCCAGCCAGTAAGAAGAAGAAAGTCGCGAAGTGGTAGCGCTTGCCGCGCCCGCCTCCGTGGCAAGCGCGTCAAATCCGCCTTTTTTGAAACTTGCGGACAGCCGCCGGAAAAAGAAGGAAAAAAACGCAAAAATTGGGATTTCTTGAAAAGAAATCTTTGCTCATTATCATTCGCTTAAAAAACTTTTTAAGAACACAAACCCATGATTAAATACATTGCCTACTGCAGAAAATCAACGGATGAACCGGATAGACAAATTCTATCCATTGAGGCTCAAGTTGCAGAACTAGAAGAATTCGCCGCAAAAGAAAATTTCAAAATTGTTTCGTTTGTTACCGAGAGCAAAACCGCCAAAGAACCGGGTAGAGAAAAATTTGCTCAAGTTTTGGAGATGATAGAAAACGGCCAAGCCGCCGGTATCATTTCATGGCATCCAGATCGTTTGGCTCGTAATTCCATTGATGGCGGAAAGATTATCTATTTACTGGATACCGGAAAACTCCTTGATTTAAAGTTTCCTAGTTTTTGGTTTGAAAACACACCACAAGGTAAATTCATGCTTTCAATTGCCTTTGGCCAGTCAAAGTATTATGTAGATAATCTTTCCGAGAATGTAAAAAGAGGGAACAGACAAAAACTACGCCGAGGCGAGTGGCCAAATCAAGCACCGTTTGGTTACTTAAACATCAATAAGAAAATTGAAGTCGATAAAAAGCGAGCCAAGTATGTGCAAAAAGCTTTTCAGCTTTTTGCTACCGGCGGCTATGGCTATGCTGATATTCGCAAGTTTTTCAACCAGAACAAGATTTACAACAAAAGCAGCCACGAACTACACCTTGATAAAGTCAAAAGAATTTTGACCGACCCGTTTTACTACGGAGTGATGAAATTTTGCGGCGAGCTTTACGAAGGGAAACACCCGCCCTTAATTTCCAAGAAACTTTTTGATAAATGCCAAGAAGTAGTCAAGCTCAAAAGCCGCAAGGTCAAAAACAACAAACACCTTTTTGATTTTTTAGGATTTGTTAAATGCGGCGAATGCGGCGGGGCAATTACTGCTGAAAAGCACACCAAGTATTATCAGAGAACTAGTAGAAAAGTTGAATATGTTTACTATCGATGTTCCAAAAAAATGGGTGTTTGCTCGCAAAAATATATTGATAAAACTGAAATTGAAAAACAACTAAAGGAAATTGTTTTGCGAGCTTCCCTGCCGCCGCACGCCGCTAAAAAGTTTCTTGGGTGGGCAGAAAAAGACGCAAACGAGGAAAAACAGAAATCAACAGGGATTATTTCAACCTATCAACTCCAACTCAAAGACTCGGAAGAAAAATTGGATAGATTACTTGAGGGTTATTTGGACAAAGTAATTTCTCCTGAAGATTATCAAAAGAAAAAGAATGAACTGGTAGAAACGAAATTACTACTTAACTCCAAAATCAAGGAAATTTCCCAAAACGGAGTTGAGTGGCTCGAACCTTTTCAAGAATTCGTAAATAGTGCGCTTTCAGCGCACAAAATCGCGCGCGCAAAAAATAGTTGCCATGATTTATCAATCATGGCAAAAACTGTCGGCTCGAACTTCTTTTTAAAGGATCGGCGACTGTCCGCAAGTTTCAAAAAAGGCGGATTTGACGCGCTTGCCGCGGAGGCGGGCGCGGCAAGCGCTACCCATTCGCGGCTTTCTTCTTCTTACTGGCTGGGAGACTAGGATTCGAACCTAGATTAATAGAGCCAGAATCTATTGTCCTACCATTAGACGATCTCCCAATACAACTAAAAATCGATAACTAATAACTTAAAAAGGGATTAAGACTTAACTACTAAATAAAACAAGCTCGCAATTTAAAGTTAATAAATTGGAATTTGTTTAAAAATTAAGAATTTAAAATTTATTCCCTAAGATATCTTCTTATGGCTATATAACTTGAAAAAGCACCCAAAGCAATGCCCGTTGCCAACAGAATTAAAAGCATCTGGAAAAGATTGGTTTGATAATAATGGAAAATATCCGACCCGGGAAGAAAATTATTAATTTGTGGAGAAATTCTCCAGGTTACTCCAAAAAATACTATCCAATTTATTAACGCGGCAGCGGTTCCGGAAATTATTCCCTGAAGCAAAAACGGCCCGCGGATAAACCAATTTGAGGCGCCAACCAGTCTCATCACGGAAATTTCTTCTCTGGCGCTATAAATTGCAAGCCTTATCGTGTTAAAAGCAACCAGTCCCGCTATTAAAGCAAGGATTATGCTTAAAACAATTCCCGTTTTTTTCATCGCGTCCGAAATCTGAAAAACTTTTGAAATTATCGCCTCGTTCTGACGATAATTGACCTTTTCAATCATATCTTTGTATTTGTCCTGCTCTAAAAATTCAGCGATTTTTTTATATGAATCCGGCGTTGCGGCCTTAACGTTCAAAATCGCCTGCAAAGGATTTTCGCCGAGCTCTTCTAATGACTCAATAATCAACGGGTCGTTTTTGTGCCTTTCCCGGAATTGATTTAGGGCGTCGTCTTTTGAAACATACTCAACCATTGTTACTTCTGACATTTTTAAGAGCTCCTGTTTTATTAAAACTATATCGGATTCTGTAATATCTTTATTTAGATAAACAGAAACATCAACTTTGTCCTGAATGCTTCTTATCAATTTATCGGTTAAAACATTGGAAAGCAAAAGGCCGGTAAAAACAAAAATCGCAATAATCATTGTGCTTACCGTTGCACAAGAAAGCCAAAAATTTCTCCAAAAATTAGTCCAACCCGCTTTTATAATTCTGACAAAATTTATAAGCATAAATTAATTTCCTACAAATTACGAATTTTTTACTAATATACCGAAAAATAAATTAATATTTGTATTTGTATTAAAATTTGTAATTTGTAGCATCTTAGTAAAGCATGTACTTCCCGTTCTCTTCGTCCCTGACAATTCTGCCCGAATCCAGACTTATAACTCTTTTCCCTAAAGTATTCACTATTTCTTTATTGTGCGTTGAAAGAATAACCGTCCTTCCGAGTTCGTTAATCTTCAAAAGCAGTCTTATTATTTCCCAGCTGTGTATGGGGTCAAGATTCCCCGTCGGCTCATCCGCCAAAATAACATCCGGCTGATGCACAAGAGCTCTTGCAATAGCTATTCTCTGCTTTTCCCCGCCAGAAAGTTCGTCCGGAAAACTTAAAGTTTTTTCCGAGAGACCAACAAGCTCCAAAACCTGAGCAACTGTTTCTTTTATTTCTCTTTCCGGAGAGCCCATCGCCTCCATTGCAAAAGCAACGTTTTCGTAAGCCGTTTTTTGAGGAAGAAGCTTGAAATCCTGAAAAACCACCCCTATTCTTCTTCTTAATCTGGGAAGTTGACTGTCTTTCAGACGATGAATATCATCTTTGTCAAAAAATATTCTGCCCTTACTCGGCCTTTCTTCCGCAATCAAAAGCTTAAGCAGGGTTGTTTTCCCCGAGCCAGACCTTCCGACAATAGAAACAAACTCTTGAGGATTTATTTTCAGTTCAATCTCGTCAAGAGCAATGCTTTTCGGCGAATAAATTTTTGAAACTTTTTGAAAATGAATCAAAGACATAAGCTACCAATTACTAATCATTTGCTAATATACGAATTTGTAAATTTGTATTAAGATTTGTAATTTGTAGTAATTAACTCTGCTTGTCCAAGCTAAGCTGGGCCTCTATAAATTCTTCTAATTGACCGTCCAGCACCCCGTTCACGTCGCTGGTTTCAAATTCAGTGCGATGGTCCTTAACCATTTGATACGGGTGTAAAACATAAGAACGAATCTGGTTTCCCCACTCCGCCGAAACGATTTCTCCTCGCACTCCGGCTAATTCGTCTTTTTTTTCTCTTACCTTTAACGCAAGAAGTTTTGAATAAAGAAGCTTAAGCGCTGTTTCTTTGTTTTGTTTTTGCAGGCGCTCAGACTGACAAGCGATAGAAATTCCCGTCGGAACATGCGTCACCCTTACAGCGCTTTCCCTGCGATTCACATTTTGCCCCCCCGGACCAGACGACCTGAATGTATCAAAGCTCAATTCTTCCGGATTTATTTCTATCTCTTTTGCTTCCTCAATAATCGGCAAAACTTCAACTAAAGCAAAAGAAGTATGACGAAGATTCTGCGCAGAAAACGGAGAAACTCTTACAAGCCTGTGCACGCCGGTTTCATTTTTTAAATATCCGTAGGCGTATTTCCCCTCAACTTCTATAGTTACATTTTTCGTCCCAATCCTTCCTTCCGGTCCGCCGGATTCTCCAAAACGCTGATCAATAATTTTCACTTTCCAGCCTCTATTTTCGCAATATTTCTTGTACATCCGAAAAAGCATTGTCGCCCAATCCTCAGCATCCTGTCCCCCAGCCCCGGAATATATCGTTAAGGTCGCATCTCCTTTGTCGTATTTTCCCGAAAGAAATATGTTTAATTCTTCTTTTTTTATTTTTTTATCAAGGTCTTTTATCTTCTCTTCTATCTCTCCTTTCAAATCATCATCTTTTCTGCTTAATTCCTCCAGCTCTTCTAATTCTTTCAACTCTTTTTCAGCTTCTCTCCAAAAACTTTCTTCTTCGCTCAAATCACTCAACTCTTTCTGAATTTTTGCCGCTTCTTCTGCGTTTTTCCAGAAATCCGGCTCCGCAGACAAGATTTGAATCTCTTTTATCCTGATCTTCTTCCTCGGCAGGTCAAAGACGGTCCGCCAATTGACGGATTTTATCCTGTAAATTTTCTATTTTCTGCTCCAATGTCTCTGCCATATATCTTCATTGCGTTTTTAAAATAACATATTTCAGAAAAAAATAAAAGCCGATAAATCGGCTATTTTAAAATACTCTACTGATTTTATTATTTATGAACAATCACCGGCGTTCCAACTTCAGCAAACTCAAAAACTTCTTCTGCGTCGCCGATGCCAAGCCTAACACAGCCATGAGAAACCGGATATCCAAGATGATTTTCGCCCTCCCTGCCTAATCCCGGATAAATCGGCAATTCGTGTATAAAAATTCCCTTCTCGGTAAATTGCATCGCGTACGGCATCCAACATTTGCAAGCATTTGACCAGTAGGTTGCCGATTTTTTCATTATTTTAAAACTTCCAATGGGTGTGCGCATCCCAGGCATTCCCGTTGAAACTTTATACAAACCAGTCAACTGTCCGTTATTGTAAATCATCATAATCTGTTTTGTAATATCAACCTCTATATACTTTCCGTCTTTATAATCGTCTCTGTTTATTTTTACTTCCGGATAATCGCTTTGATCAAGTTTGGATATGACGCTGCGCAGTTTTTGCTGGTCTTTTTTCTGCTCTTCTTTATTAGGAGATAACGGAAGTTCATAAGCCTTGTTATTTGAAACCGGGAGACTGACAAAATTTATTTCAGAATCCTTTTCCGGATTATTTTTTGCATCGGGACTTGCCGAAGGCAACGGCTCTAAAGCCGCCACCCCTACTCTTCCCGCCTCAACTAAAAAAGTGGTCTCATTAGACGCAAAAAAAGTCGCGCCAAAAACAAAAATGCAAAAAATTAAAACAAAATGAAGCGGTATTTTTTTATCTAACCACCCCCAAGTATTTTTTATATTTACAGTCTCTCTCTCACCGATATAATCTGGTTTACTGATTATTCTGTTTTGATAATAATCGTTCATTTATTTTAGAAATACCTGAAAGTCGTTTGAAATCTCCGCCTTTAATTGTTCCACTGCTTTTATCTTACCATTTTCAACCACCGCCTTTAAGACCATTGATTCTTTTGTCTGCGGTGAAAACGTCTGGTCAAAAACAAAATTTCCAAGACTATAAGCGATATAGCCATTTTTATATTGCTCAACAGGCTGTAATACATGCGGATGATGACCAGCCACCAAATCAGCGCCCGAATCAATTGCCAATTGGGCAAAGAATCGTTGCTTTGAATTAGGCCAAGTTTTATATTCCTCCCCAAAATGCATAGAAACAATTACGATATCGGCCTGCTTTTTTGCCTCCGCAACATCTTCTCTCAATTTATTTTCTTCAAGCCAGCTGATTCCCGACCTTTCCGCAGTTGCCGCCCAATATTGAGAACCCTCGGAGCAATATGCCAAAAAAGCTATTTTTATTTTTGAACCATTACTAACTTGAATTTCTCTTGTTGTCGGAGAATGCGCTTCTTTCTCGTTAAATCCCGCGCCAGCATAACTTATTCCGGCAGTCTTTAATCTTTTTAAAGTATCTTCAAGCGCCTCCCTGCTCCAATCAAACATATGATTGTTTGCTACCGAAAGAACGTCAAATCCGGAAAAATTCAATCCCTCAATAACTCTCGGATCCGCCCTAAAAGAATAGATACTTCCGACATTTGTTCCTTTGTCGGAAATCGGGCCTTCAAGATTGCCAAATAAAAGATCGGCTTTTTTTATTGTTTCTGCTATGTTTAAAAACGGCCAGTTCCAATTATTCTCTTTTTTCATTTTCTCTCCCACCGAACGCGAAAGCATTATATCCCCGACAAGCATCAAAATGGCCTGTCCTTGCTGATTATTTTCGCCAGGCAAAGATGAAATGGTCGGCGCAACTGAAGCCGTTATAATCGGTGAACCAGACGGCAAAAAATCATTATCTTCTTGCCCCATCGGTTTTCCTTCAAAGACCTTTAATCTCTCCCCGGGAATCAAAAAAACCGTCAGAGCTGAAGCAAAAACAATAAAAATGATTATAAAAATCGCTTTTTTAAACATAAATAATTACTTAATAATAGCAAATTTTCAGACTACTTCAAAGAAAAAACCCCTCTTGTCTGGGGTTTTATGGTTTTTTCAATTTTCTAATTTTGAGCGATTCTTTTTAATATTGTCTCGTATCTTCCAGATATTTTTTCAATCACTTCATTAGTCAATTTTGGAGGAGGAATGCTTCCTTTTTTCCACCACATTTTTCTCAGCCATTCCAATAAAATTCTCTTATCGTAAAACTCGTCCCGTTTTTTGTTTTCAAAATCTTCTTTTAGCCAGAATCTTGCGCAATCAGGATTCAAAATTTCATCAACAAGAAATAATTTTCCTTTCTCGTCAAACCCGAATTCAAACTTTGCTTCGGCGACAAAAACTCCTTTTTTTATGGCAAATTTAGCACAGGCCTTATACACCTCGCGGGATTTAATCATCATTTCTTCAAGCAGTTTAAAAGACTCCGATTTCAAATTGTTTTTCAAAAGCCATTTTTCAAGAATATTTCCGGCGTCAGAGGCCGAAACCTTTCCGCTAACGTCTTCTGTGCGCGCCAAAATTTCTACACCGGGCCACAAAAAAAGACTTTCCGGATTGGTAAAGCCGGAATAAATTCCCTCGGTCACTTCTTCGGTAGTGCACCCCTTAATAATAAACCTCAGAGGAGCAATCTTGCTTATCTTTTTTGCAACAATAATTCTATCCTTAATATCGCTCCGAAAAACATCTTGAATATTCTGAATGACAATCGCGCCATCGCGCTGCCAAACAACGCTCCCCTTCAACGCCCCCTCCAAATTCGGCTGGTCCGAAAAATGAGTCTTGGCAATGCCTTTTTCTTCTATAAATTTAAACCAGAACTTTGAAAGAAGACATTGAACCACGCCTTTTTTGGGAACCGCCTCTGCCAACAAAACGTCATTTGCCGAGATCCTGTCCGTAAAAACAAAAAGTATTTTATCTTTTCCCAAAAGGAAATTGTCTTTTGTTTTCCCGTCAATATAGCGATCTTTATTGGAAATATTAACTTTTGAAAGTGCTTTCAATGTCTCACCTCCGTCTGAAATGCCTTAAATAATTCTCCATCTTTTCCGGAGCCGATGGTCCCGCTAAGCGGGACGGCCTACTGTTTATCCCGATGTTAAAAACATCGGGGACTCTCGATTCCGATTTTTTTCGGAATCGGAGCGAAACAGTTATCCTTACTTGCCCATTTAAAATTATATCATTAGAGCCGAGAGCGAGGATTGAACTCGCGACCTACTGTTTACGAAACAGTTGCTCTACCACTGAGCTATCCCGGCTTTCAATTTTTATCGTGGATTTTTGACCCGATTTATCGCGGGTCGGAACTCTGCCGTTGAGCGAACCTCGCTCAAAATTATCACTATAATTTTAAGCGGGATACCAGAATCGGACTGGCGCCCCTTCCTTGGGAAGGAAGTGTACTACCACTATACTAATCCCGCAAATTCTTCAAATAATTGTTAAGTCTCCGTTTAATATATCCCCTTCCGAATCCTGTCTTAAGTTGCTTTTCACGGATTACCGCGTCTGTTTTATTTAAACAAATTTCGCAATAGACTAATTTTAATTCATTAAAACTCTTGGTTGTTTTAATGCTCCTTGATTTATGTTGGCCCAAACGCTGGCTTAAATTAGCGCTGGTTCCAACATAAAATTTTTGCCTATTTCTTCTCTTATCAAAACACATTAAAACATAATTATAATACATAATAGAATTAGCCCGATCCTTGCCCGCCGAAAGCCTCTGGCATTCAGGCGGGTCCGCCAAAATGCATAGCTTTTGGCGGAGGAAGGAAGTGTACTGCCACTATACTAATCCCGCATGAATCTTTTTTACTGACCCCACTGTTTAAAAGAATTTTTTATTGCCTGCCAAATTTTTTCAAGAGAATTTGATTTTTCTTTTAAATCATCTCCGGTTTTTTTTAACTCCTCCTCAATAATAACCACGACTTTTTCTCCCGGATTTTTTAAGTTCAGTCTTGCCTTTGCTTCTTTCTCTATGTAGCTTTGTTTCTTGAAACTATCTATAAAATTTTTCAATTTGTCGTTTTGCTCCTCCAAATCCGATATGCTATTCTTCAGGTCTGATATCTTTCTTCCGGCCTCAATGTTTTTATTGATTGTCTGAAATATTCTTGAACCAAAAAACAAGGAAAAAACTAAGATTGCAAAACCCCAAATGATTACTGCTTTTATTTTTTTTGTTATAATCATTTATTTGGAAAATCAAAACATGGGGGCCATCGCAAATCCGACCATACTTAACGCCACCATACTTATTAAAACAACCCAAATTATCCGAAATAATCTGCCTTTTTTCATAATTTAATAAATAAATTATTATCTAAATACATTATATCATCTTGCCAAATGACGCAAGAGACGAATAAAAGCCTGGAAATTCCCGAGCTTTTATTTTTGCAGAATTTTCAAATAAGTTTCCGAAGGAATCCTTACCTTTCCTATCTCTTTCATTTTTTTCTTGCCTTTTTTCTGCTTTTCCAAAAGCTTTCTTTTCCGCGTATAATCGCCTCCATAAAGATACCCCGTGACGTCTTTCCTCATTGCTTTAATATTTTCTCTTGCTAAAATTCTGCCGTCAGCTTCCGCCTGCAATGCGACAACAAAAAGTTGCGGAGGCAAAATTTCCTTCAGCTTCTCCACCATCCTTTTCCCCTCATAATAAGAGCTGTCTCTGTGAATAATTCTTGAAAAAGCATCAATCTTGTCTCCCCCGACCAAAATATTCAGCCTTACCAAGTCAGCTGGCCTCCAATCAATTAATTCATAATTCAAAGACGCATAGCCGGATGTGATATTTTTCAACTTGTCAAAAAAATCAGAAATTATTTCAGAAAGAGGCGCCTCGCAAACTAAAATAAGTCTTATCTCCCCTCCAAAATATTTTGTTTCTTTAAATTGTCCTCTTTTTGATTTAACCAAATTGATAATCTGACTTAAATATTGTTGCGGGGTAACAATTTCTAATTTTGCCCACGGCTCCATAATTTCCTCTATCCTGTCTTTTTCCGGCATCTGAGAGGCCGAGTAAATTTCTCCAAAAAAACTTCCGTCCTTCTGCGGTACTTTATATTTTATTTTGTAAAGAACAGAGGGAGCGGTAACAATAATCTCCATGGCAAACTCCCTGCTTAATCTCTCAGAAACTATTTCCATATGCAATGTTCCAAGAAACCCGCACTTGAACCCTCTACCCAAAGCTTCCGATGTTTCCGCTTCAAAAAACAAAGAGGCATCATTGAGTTTTAATTTCCCCAGAGCATCTTTCAATAAATCAAAGTCCTCTCCTTTCTCCGGGAAAAAACTTGCAAATACCATCGGTTTGAGTTCTCTATATCCGGGCAATGCCTTCGGAGGATTTAACTTATAGGCTAAGTTCGTAATCGTATCTCCAACCCTTACTTTCCCTGGCTCTTTTATCCCGGTTGCGATGTAACCGATTTCTCCAGCAACTATTTCTCCAAAAGAACTAAGTTCGGGCCTAAAAAATCCGACATCCAAAACTTCATCCTCCGCGCCGGAGGCCAACAATTTTATCTTTTCCCCTCTTTTTATCTTGCCGTCAACAACCCTAACATAAGCAACAACTCCTTTATAGGAATCGTATTTTGAATCAAAAATAAGAGCGCGCAATGGAGCGTCAATGTTTCCTTTCGGGCAAGGAACCTTTTTCACTATTTCCAGCAAAAGTTTATCAACGTTTGTCCCGATTTTTCCGGAAATCTCAAAAATTTCATCTTTCTTAATTCCCAAAAGTTGAGACAATTCTTCTTTTGACTCTTCAACTTGAGCGCCGGGTAAATCAATTTTATTTATCGCAGGAATTATCAATAAGTTTTGCTCTTTCGCCAAAGCCAAATTAGCCAAGGTTTGAGCCTGAATTCCCTGAGTTGCGTCAACCAACAAAACTGCTCCCTCCACTGCAGCCAACGACCTTGAAACCTCATAGGAAAAATCAACGTGCCCGGGAGTATCAACAAGATTTAAAAGAAATTTTCCGTCAGAATTTTCAAGATCCATTCTTACCGGCTGAAGCTTTATCGTAATTCCTTTTTCCCTTTCAAGGTCCATCATATCAAGATACTGCGCCCTCATTTTTCTTTTATCTATTGTTTTGGTAACTTCTAAAAACCTGTCGGCTAAAGTCGACTTTCCGTGGTCAATGTGGCTTATTATGCAAAAATTGCGGATATTCCGCTGCTCAATCATATAAATCTATAATACTGGATTGCTAAAAAAAGTGAATGGCAAAACAAAAAATCGTCCTCACCGATCGGCAAGAACGACTTTTTGTTTTCAATATAATTATGTCGTTATAATTCTATATTTTGCTCTTCCTCCCGGAGTGTCAACACAAACTTCGTCGCCTTCTTTTTTACCCAAAAATGATCTTCCCAACGGCGATTCAATTGATAACTTTCCCTCTTCGGGAGACGCCTCTGAAGCGCCGACTATCAAAAATGTTTCTTTTTTATCTCCGCAAGAAACTTTTATTTTTGAGCCGACCTGAACAATAGAAGATTTAACGCCCTCTTTTATAATTACTGCGTTTCTTAAAATTTCTTCCAGTTCTAAAATTCGCCCCTCAATAAAAGCCTGAGTGGCTTTCGCTTCTTGATATTAGGAATTTTCCGAGAGATCTCCGTAAGAAATGCTTTCCTGAAGCCTGGCTGCAATTTCCGGCCTCTTCACATTTCTCAGCTCGTTCAACTCTTTTTCCAACTCCGCAAGACCATCCTTTGTTAAATATTGTTCTTCGTCCATAATTTTTTTTACCAATTATATCTATATTACTGGTCTAAAGAATAGTGTCAAGCCCAGCCCGGTAAAAAATCACATTCTTCTACCAGACCCCGTGCATAATTTTAATTATTATTTTCCGGGGTAATTTCTAAATTTGGCGTTGGCACAGTTATCGGGCTTGGCGATGGAATTATCAATCCCTTATCTTTTGAAAAATACCAGTCCAAAGCTTCTTTAGCCACAGGTACGGAAACCGCAGACCCCTCTCCGCCTCCCTCCACTATTACGGTTAAAACTATTTCCGGATTTTCATATGGCGCAAATCCGGAAAACCAAGCATGATTTTTCGAATTGCCAACGCCAAATTGAGCAGTCCCGGTTTTTCCGGCCGCCTCCACGGGCAAAGTTGAAAGCAAACGAGACGACCCGGAAACAACGCCTTCACGCATTCCCTTTCTTGAAATCTCTAAAACTTCTTTTGAAATAAAATTTTTACGGATTGTTTCCGGCTCAATAACTTTTACAACATTCTTTTCTTTATCAACAATTTTATCAACTAAATGCGGAACAAAAAGAGTTCCTCCGTTTGCTATCGCAACATAAGAATTGGCCACCTGCAAAGGAGTTATGGCAATATCTCCCTGCCCGATAGAAATACTGTAAATATCCGCTTTCTGTTCCAATTTTTTGGGCAAAACTCCATCCCTCTCTCCGAAAATATCAATTCCGGAAATAGACCCCCAACCGAAAAGTTTTAAATACTTTAATATTCTTTCAAGTCCCAATCCTTCCTGCGACCCATAGCC
>Ga0172375_10007926_pt1 | contig 14435 bp, 9 predicted proteins | sample LakKiv1m_FD_114537 | JGI IMG/M metagenome (GOLD analysis project Ga0172375, IMG submission 114537) | Freshwater microbial communities from Kabuno Bay, South-Kivu, Congo - kab_092012_11.1m | ecosystem: Environmental > Aquatic > Freshwater > Lake | place: Democratic Republic of the Congo... | reverse complement strand
CATGGACTAGCGTTAAAGTTTAAGGGTAAAAGTTTTGTTTCTCTTTTCCCTTATTTTAGCACTAATCCGTGATTTAATTAAAATCACCTAAAAATATAAACAATTTTCAATGACTTTTTTCAACAAAAACAAAATTATTGCTCTTGCGTTTGTCCTGGGATTCGTTTTTCTTTTCGGAAAAGTCGCGGATGTCCACGCCGCCTACGGCGACGAAGGCACCGCCTTTTTCGCTCCCTCAAGTACTTCCGGATATGCAATCGAGGGAACCGCTTTTTTTGCTTTTAGCGCGCAAACAAGCGGAACGATCCCGATCTACCGTTCCTACAACTCCTCCGTCGAAGATCATATGTTCACCGCATCCGGCACCGAGAAAGACGCTTCGGGATATTCATACGAAGGCGTCGCCTTTTATGCCTATGCGACCCAGGTCAAAGGAACAGTGCCTGTATACCGATTTTACAACGGAACGAGCGGCGACCATTTCTACACCGCTTCTGAAAATGAAAAAAACGCTCTTCGCAACAACCCGCAATGGGGATATTCATACGAAGGCCCTTGTTTCTATGCTTTTAGCAGCAAGGCTGATGGGACTTCCGCGGTCTATCGCTTCTTCAATGCCCAAAGCGGCAACCACTTCTATACCGCATCAGCCGATGAAAAAGATAACATTTCTCTTTCTCCTGTCTACCGTTTCTTCAATCCTTCCAACGGCGACCACTTCTACACCGCTTCCGAAAATGAAAAAAGTCTGGTTGCCAACACTTCAAAGAGCGGCTATCTTTTTGAAGGCATTACTTTTTATGCTTATACAAATCCAGTCGACGGGACGGTTCCAGTATATCGATCGCTTAATGGATCAACTGGGGATCACTTTTATACAACCTCAAGTAGCGAAAAAAGCGTCTCGGGATATTCGTACGAAGGTATTGCTTTTTATGCTTATTCATCGCAAAAAAACGGATCATCTTCTGTCTATCGATTGTATAACTCTGATACAGGCGATCATTTTTATACTATTTCCGCAAGTGAGAAAGAAAATCTCCTTATTTCCGATGACGGACCGGAGATTTCGGTCGGGCTGTGGACATATTCGAAATCGGATCTTCAGAAAGACTATTTCATTCTCAGCGCGAACAAACGATATAACATCAAGGACAAAGACGGGGATCTCATTGCGGCGGTTGACGGCGACTCGCAGACGCGGGTGAAATATGATACGGATTCATATTTTTCCGTTTCCGGATCAATTTCTTCGACCCGAGTCAAGACCACGGTCAATTTTGATGCCGCCGACGGCAACAATTCCGATTTGATTTTCAATGTCCACCGTCCGAGTTCCGACTATGACGAATATCGCGGAAAGATCAAACTCAAGCACACCGATTCGGACAACAACTGGGTGATCAACACTTTGCCGCTCGAGCAATATGTCTGGGGCGACGGCGAAACGACCGGAACGGGCGATATGGATCACACGCACGTCATGACCACGATTTTCCGAACCTATGGCTTCTGGTATATCAAATACGCGACAAAATACAACAAATGGGGCTTCACGATCAAGAGCGATTCCGGCTCGCAGATATACAGCGGCTATGAGCACGAAAAAGACTATCCGAACGTCAAGAAAGCGGCCGAGGACACGCGGGCAATCGTCGCGACCTATGACGGCGATGTGGCGCTCACCCCCTATTGCTCCTGGTCCGACGGGCACACCCGCAGCTTCAAGGAAGTCTGGGGATCGAGCGACTATCCTTGGTGCAAGTCAGTCAAGGATCCGTACGGAGAAAATGACAATATGACTACCAAACAGCTTCAAGCGGCGGGCAACCATATGGTCGGACTGATCGCGTGGGGCTCCGTCGATCGCGCCAAAGCCGGCTGGAGCTATAGCAAGATTTTGAAATATTATTTCACCGGCATCGATCTCAACCGGTCATATTGATATGAAATTGAATTTCACCAAGAAAAAATTGATTATCCTTATTTTTGTCGTCATTCTTGGCGCGGCTGCCTTTTTTGTTTTCCGCAAGGATCCGAAAAGAGTATCTCTCGACTTGAGCAGCGGCAAAAATTCCTCCGAATCGAATTCCGCGGAGGGCGCTGACAATCAGTCCGCTGGAGACACAAATTTCGGCCAAGACAACACTGCGGACGGAAACCCCGCCGCCACGGAAGAAGTGACTGACGAGAATGGCGAAAAAACCGTCCTCAAAACGCAGGATCTCGATCCCAACAACAACGCCTCATCTAATGGAAAAGAAATGGCTCACATCACGACCGAACATTGCCGCACCGGCTGTCAAGCCTTTGCCAACAAATTGGACTATTTCGAATATTGCCAGCAGGTCTGCGGGATCACCCCCGAAAAAAATGTTTCCCAATGCGACGGCAAAGACGGGATTGAAAAAGACTATTGTCTCAAGGATCTCGGAATCACGAAGAGCGACTCTTCCATTTGCGACAAAATTGAAGACGCGAACGTGAAAAAAACCTGCAAAAACCGGATTTTTCAAGACCTCATCGAACAGCAATCCAGCCAACCCGAACCGGAATAGGGCTTGTATAAAGTGAATTATATATCAAAAAAAACGCCTGAAAAAATTCGGCGTTTTTTTGATCTCTATTTCACTTTGTAATATTCTTTGTACCAATCGACGAAGTTTTTGATCCCTTTTTCAATCCGTGTCGTCGGTTTCCAGCCGAGGCGCCGCAGTTTGCGGATGTCGGCCACCGTGGAAGGGACGTCGCCCGGCTGGATCGGCATCAGCTTCTTCTTGGCCTTTTTGCCGAGATTCTGCTCAACAACTTCAATATATCTCATAAGTGTCTCCTCCTTGTCACCGCCGATATTCATCACTCCATATCCTTTGCATTTGTCGAGAACGGTGATCGTTCCCGTCGCGATGTCATCCACGTAGGTGAAATTGCGGCTCATTTTGCCGTAGTTGAAAACCTTGATCGGCTTCCCTTTCGTGATCGCGTCGGTGAAAAGAAAAAGAGCCATATCCGGCCGTCCCCATGGGCCATAGACGGTGAAAAAACGCAGAGCCGTCACATTGAGCCCGTAGATGTGATGATAGGTGTGCGCAATCAATTCATCGGTTTTTTTTGAAGCCGCGTAGGGCGAAATCGGCGTATCAACCGGGTCGGATTCGGAAAACGGCATTTTTTTGTTGTTGCCGTAAACGGAAGACGAAGAAGCAAAGACAAAATTTTTGATTTTGTGGCGCGCGGCTGCTTCCAGAAGATTGAGGCTTCCCATCACGTTCACGTCGAAATACAATTTCGGATCGAGAAGAGAATTGCGCACTCCCGCCATGGCAGCCAGATGGATCACTTTGTCGATTTTTTCTTTTTTGAATATTTTCTCGACGAGCTTCGCGTCCCGGATGTCACCTTTATATAGTTTAAACTTGTATCCCTTGAGAAAGATTTTGATCCGATCCCGTTTCAGCTGCGGATCATAGTAATCGTTGAAGTTGTCAATGATGACCACTTTGTCGCCTCTGTCCATCAATTTTTTGGCGATATTCGAACCGATGAATCCCGCCCCCCCAGTGATGAGAATTTTCATGTTTTTTGAAAGTTAATAACAGATGAATTATAGCAAAAAAATCGCGATTTCACAATCTTCGCGACCGCAAACCAACCGAATATTTTGCTATAATTTCAAAATCTGGAAATTGATCGCGTTTTTGTCGTTCAACGTCAGGGCTGTTCCTCCCATATAGTGGACTCCGTTCAGATCTCTTTCCCAGCCGTGATGCCAGTGTCCGCTCAAGACCAAATTGACCTTGTTTTTGCTCAAAATCTCCTCTAATCTGATGTTTTGGACTTCCCATGTCGAATGGAGGTATATCGGTACATGAATGGCGACCAGCTTCTTCTTGTCGGTTTGCAATACGCTTTCAAGCCAAGCGGCCTGCTCATCCGTCATTGTTCCGTTCAAATCCCCGATGATCACCGTTCTCCAGCCTTTCCGATCGACAAAATAGTTTTCGTATCGTCCTCCATCGTGGTTGCCCCAGGATATAAGCAGCTCAAGGCCAATCTCTTTGGCGGCGTTCTTCATCCGATCAATAGTTTCCTGATCTCCGCTGTTGGAAATATCGCCCGTGTCAACCACAAAGTCCGCTCCCTGCTCTTTCATCCTTTTGAGAGCTTCGGGGAAGTTTTCACAAGCCCGCGCGGGATAGACTATGTTTTCATCATCAACTTTGAGCTTCTTTGCTTTTCCGCAATGAACATCGGTCGTCCAACCGACTGTGAGCGCAGAATCAGAAGAGCTCTCCTGCTGCGATTTGTTTTCTGCGACTTCACTCTCAGGCACCGAAAAAACGCGATAAAATACAACAAAAACGGCTGCGGCAATCACGGCGGCGATAATGGCTTTTTTTTGCGCTTTGTTCATGATGATTAAAAAATAATTCTATGGCCGGATGAAATTCAAGCCTTCAATCAGAAGATCGGCGGCCTTTGGATTGATCCAGCTCGGTGATTTGCGCTTGATTTGGCTCACAAGAAGATTGATGTCCGCCTTGATGACTTTTTTGAGAGCCTCAACCGCGATTTTCTTCGGCAGGGGTTTCGATTTGGAATTTTGAGCCTGTTCGAGAAGATTGAAGAGCTTTTCGAGATTTTTGAGCCGAAGGTCGAAATATTCTTTCGCGAGTTTGTTTTTGACGAGTTTCAGGTCGAAATAGTGCTTGAAATTTTTCCGGAGAGCGCCGATATCGGTTGAAATTCGGAAAGTTGACGATTGTTCGCTTCGGTTCCCCGCTTCGTCCGCCGCCGATATTTTGAGAGTATGCTCGCCGAGTTTTTGGAGGGAAAGATCAATTTCGTTTTCGGCAAACGGCCGATCGTCAAGTTGAACGTTTTTGCTCACCGAACTTTCATCGTCAACCGAATACTCGACGGGAAGGGCGTATCGGTCATTGAGATAATTTTTTTGATCTTCCGGAGAAGTGATTGTGATGGCGGGGAGAGTGGTGTCGGAGCTTTGTTCGGGAAGAATAATATTTTGTTCATCTCCAAGTTCATCCAAATGGGCCTGCCCCTCAAGGATGATTGTTGCCTCATTCACTTTCTGAGACGCTGTTTTGCCTTTCGTGATTCTCGTTGCCTCAATTCTGTATGAACCATCGCCAGTGCCTTGAGTCAAGATTGTATATTCTCCTTCCTCGGGGTTAGGGATGGCGATGAACTCGGATTTCATTTCGCAGAAATTGGATGGATCATCTTCGCACGGCTTGTCAAATCCGGAATAGAACGCCATCGGTATTTCATTGTACGTTTCCCAAGTATCGAAATTTTTTCCGGCACACAACCCGCTGGGAGAAATAACTTGAATATCAACCGGGGAAAAAACGTTTATGAGAAAAATATCAGGTATATTCATATCATCAACATAACGTAATTTCGACTCATCTTTCCCCGTCAGGAGGCTGATGACCTTCTTTTGAGCCTTGGTAGGAAGATCGCCGTGAGAAGATTCGATCACAATCGGCAGGTCATCCGCTGTGATTCCTTCGGAACTTGATATCGGAACTGTTTCATCGCCGTAGCCCCTCTCCAATCCCCGGTCTGTTTCCTCATTTTCAAAGTTCTCCGGCATGCCATGCTCCCATCTGCCGGAAATCGTACTGCCAACAGTCCGTATTTTTGAAATAGTGCTGTTTTCAATGGGTAAATTGCCAACAATATTCGTGAATTTCACCTTGTGAAGTTTTTCCAGATTCAAGGGATCATTCAGAGTTTCAAGAAAAGAATTTTGAGGATAGTTGTCGGTGGGATATATTCTCTCCGCGTTCGTGCCTGCTTGGACAAGATAATTATAGTCAGGGAGAAGTTCTTGAACAGATGGAATTGCCAAGCGTATATATGAGTAAATGTCAGCATATCCATGCTCTTCGGCTTCTTGTGTAAAATGATGTTTTGCAATAGCGTCAAAAAAACTAAAAAATCCTTCTCCTGCTTCCCACTGCAAATAAGCTTTCGGCGCTCCTTTATGCGGTGTTGCCAAAGTGATCAATTGATCTATGGAATTATCATAATTGGCACTCTCAACTAAAGCCCTCGCGACAAGTCCACCCATTGAGTGCGCAACCAAATCCACCTTGGAAACTCCGGCCAAATTCCGAATTTCTTCAATTTTTGCTTTCAAGTCATTGGCAGTATCTTCATTCTTTCTTCTCCAATCATACGGAAATTCAAAAAGATTTCTGTCTTTTTCATAGCCGTTTACTTCAAAAGATTTCAAAAGATCACTGTATGTGAAAAGGATCGGATCAAGCCACCATTCTCCTCCGGCTTCATATGATCCCATAATACCAGGGATCACAACAGCGGGATCTTCAATTGTATCCTTTTTTCTGTAATCTCCGAGCTGAAAGGTTCCTTTCACCTTTTTCCCGAACGGCTGCGGAAACCAGTCTTCGGAAGGACCGCTTTCGCTGCCAAACCAACCGTTGAGCAGCGAAACTTTTTTCGTACACTCTTCTCCTCGCAATGTTTCGCAATAAATTTCTGAAATCATCGCATAATCTTCGTTATTCCCCTCAAAATTGGAATTTCCCACCACCAGATGACTCAATTCTTCATCCTGCCCGGAAAGATAAGCTTGCGCTTCAATATCGGAATAAAAATTATCAACAAAGCGCGAGTTTTCGATACGCACCGGACCAAGATGGTATATCACTGCCGAAGAATTGACTGTTTCCGCATAGGCGTTGCTCAATAAATCATTGTTTTTAAAGCCAGTCTGATAAACTTCGCTTTGGCTTCCGCCATGCGAGATCTCAACATAGCGCAATAAAGATTCTTTGTTTCCGGCGCTTTGGAAAATTATGGAGAATCCGCCCTCGGGCATACCGGCAGATGTAAAAGTTATTTTTTCATCTGGCGTTCCTGCCGCTTCAATATTTCCGTCAGCTACATAAAGACTCGGCGCTTCTCCGTTTTCCTTTCGGTTGAATTCTATTTTTGCACCCTTTTCGATTTTCAGGGTTGATCCGCTTTGTATGACGATATCGCGATCAAACGTCTGAATCCCCGACCAAGTCTCATCGTGGTCAATTATCAACGACCCAGCCTCCGGCCATTCAGCTCTGGTTTTTTCAACAGCCAGATTGTCAAAACGAAAAGGAAAAAGAATGAAGGCGATTACCAAAAAAATAGCGGAAAAAATCTTAATTTTTCTTTTTGTTCTTATTTTTAGCATGATTTATTAAATTAAAAATTAAAATAATCAGTAAAACTAAATTTAATATGGGCCAGGTCTTTTTTATAAATGGTATAGTCGACTTTAAATTGTATATATCGAACACTTCAGACCCCCTGTTTAAGTAAAACATTAAATTAGCCAAAATCGAAAAAATGAGTACAGAAAACAATATTTTACGTGTTCGAAAGTAGAAAAATAGTACAAATAAGAGGATAATCACCAAAAGATAAGACATTAACCTTAGATCCATGCTCGGGCTTGAAAAAAACATACCTTTTTTCTCCCAACCCCCGCGTAGCGTTGGCTTCGCGGAAATTGGGTTTTTGATTAATTTTTATACAAATTTACACTATTCCACCGTAATAAATTCGTATTACGGTGTTTTTTTCTGTTTATCAATCCTTATTTTACCAAATCCCCCTCAATCCCCTTTGCGAAAGAGGGAAATTTTTATATAAAAAATCCCAACCGAAAAACAGCGGGACAGTTGGCGGTGCCGCGGCGAAATCCCCACGATAACGCTTTGTTTTTTCATTTTTTCCTCCTCAAGGGTTCAATCCGAATATATATGCTTTCTTCAGTATACTCTCAAAATACGGTAATTCCCACCTTCCGCGGCGGTTTCGAGTTTGTTCAATTTTTTGCGCGCGTTTCCGCTCAATTGGTCTTTCAGATTCGGGGTATAAAATATGTATTGAATTTTCCTTTCCTTCAGAGATTTCAAATTGAGGGATCCGGAATATCTGACGGCATATGAATTCATGAGATCGATGACGGCCTGCTGATCATCCTTCGCGACCAGAAAATATTTCAGTCCCGGATGGTTTTTTTCGAAATCCGCAAGAAGTTTCGCTTCCGCCGGATCATAGCATAGCTGACTTTCGACGCACCGAATGCTTCCAGCTAAATCAGATTTTCCAAACTGAATTTGCCAGTCAACCAGAATTATCGGCACCGAGCCAAAAACAAACAGAATTATTATCGTCCAAAATAATATATTTCTTTTGTTCAGCGAAAAATAGTGAAAAAACAAAAGATGAAGAACCAATATTCCAAATGCCGTCAATTTATAGAGATTGAGATCCCCCATTGAAGTTGAAAGAACAAAAGGAACGACGAAAGCGATCGGGATAGCCAAAAAAAACAAGGGCTGATCGGAAAAAGACACTTTCTTTTTTATCAGTCCGAAAACAATCACGATGGCAACAACAATTTCAAGCAGAAAATCCTTGAGATATCTCACCGGCGACTGCAAGAAAAAAATTATTCCATTCACATCCGGATATCCCCAAAAAGAAAAGTCTCTCAATTTTGCCAGCCCCGTGATATGCCGACTGCCCTTGAAAAGACTGCCAATCACTCCCCCGGTGAAGAGTACGCCGACGATGAATATCAGCAAAAAAGACAGCGCAAAAACGATATTCTTCTTTGAACTGCTTTCCCTGAACAAATTTTGAATAATCAAGAAAATGATGAAGCCAATCATCAAAATTCCGAACAATTCGCTGATCAGAAAAAATCCAACAATGAGAAACGCCAGAAACAAAAATGCCGGCGTCGATTTCTTTCCCTCGCTAAGAAAAAACTTTTGCAGAATCACCATGAAAGCGACCGACAGCGCAAGATTCACCCAGGTTATGCCGGCCATTTCATAGGACAAAGGATAGTTGAAGGGTCGTCCCAAATCTTGTCCCCAAAACGCGAGATGAGAGGTTGAAAAATTGTCGAAAAGAAAGAAGGAACCGCCGCAAAGAATCGCGAAAATCGCCCCCCAAAGGGCATACCACCTGTTTTTGCTCCATTCAAAAATGAGTCCGAAAAAAAGGAAAAACGCCGCCGCGAAAAAACCAATTTTCATCACATCCAGCGCCTCCGAGACACCCACCGGAAAAATCATTTTCAAAGCCGCGCCAATGACTTGCGTTCCGTAATGATACGTATAAATGAAAACTTGTCCGGGACTGTACGGATTTTTGAGGGGGAAAATCCCGTTTTCCAGGAAAAATTTGACAATCGGCCGGTGCAGCCATTCGTCGAGAAGCGACGTCTTGTAAATTGCAAGAAAAAAAGAAAATGAAAGCAAAACCAGCGCAACCAAAACGCTCCAATATTTTTCTAGCCAAATAAGAATTCTCTCTCCGCCCCTGTTAATCAAGAAACGCTTGACTAAAATCCAAAAAGAGAAAAGAAAATAGGCAACCGTGAAAACAGCGAGGACTGGAAGCTTATACGGGACAAGAAAAAGCAAAACAACAGACAACGCCGCGAAAAGGCAAAGGGACGCGAAGAAAGACAGCGCCATTTCCAGAAAAATATTCAGCTCCTTGATTTCAAAACTTCTCAAAATCAAAATTCCGATCCCGGATATACCCGCGAAAAATACCAGCGCGAAAAAAAATTGAACGAAAAAATCAAAAAAAATCATATGGCAATTTTTACCGTCTTATACGCAAACAAACATTCAAAAATGCAATCAATATCCTTCGTCGTCCAAAGAATCAACTCCATCTCGGAATATTTTTCTGCCGTGCAAAGCATACATCCATAGATAACGTAGTGTCCTTTTGAATCCTTTTTTTCTTAAGGTTTTCCGCGCTTTGACCAGTACGTCTCCGACGCATCCTCGGTAAAGATTTTTTGAAATTGTTCTGATCTTTTCTATTTTTCCCGCCTTATCCAAGCTCAAACTTCCCACAGCTCCGCCTTTTTTTTCAAAATATTGGAAATAGTTTTGTGCAAGGTCATTCACTATACCGCTATTGACCAGTTCTGACCTGAAAGTCGTGTAGCTGTACGTCCAATGCGTTCTGTCGGCTTCAAAAATCGTATTTTTTTCATGATAGGAAATGCCAGCAATGGAAACGGGAAGATGATAGACAGCCTCAACCTTCTGTTGAGCCAGCAGAAATATCGCGTAGTCTTCGGCATAATCCCCAAACAAATCGTGTTTCCGGAAGACGGCTTTCAACGCCTTAGCCGGATAAATTGCCGTATTGACCGGAACAACATTATGGCCGTTCAATGAAGCAGCATAGTCTGAAGTGAAGAATGTCTTGATCTTCTTTGATGAAACAGGAAAAGACTCTTTTTTATCGTTCCATTTTTCTTCGAAAACATCAGCATTCCCCAAAAGCATGAATCTTGAATCCAACAGAAATGGAAAGAATTGCAGAACGCTCGGGAAAATGAAATCATCATCATCGACAATCCAAACAAATGAATCTTCACCCATTTCCTCGACTGCATTCTTGATTGATGAAACTCTTGGAAACAATTTCTCGCCAGTCTTTTTTTCTTTTGAAAAAATCAGGTCGATATCAGAATACTCTTTTTTCAATTTTTCCAGTTCTTCCTCGCAATTAACGCCTTTTTTAATATTATTGAGCGCTAAGACCACCCCCAAATCGATAACTGCTTTATACTTCAGGTTGGCGATTCGAATCATATCCAGAGATCTTTGAAGATAGTTCAATCGGCCAAGCTGTGATCGGACAACAATGAAAAGCTTTTTCTTGATGCCCCGACTATGGTATTTTTCCAAGACGGCAGACGCAATCATGCCATAAAAATCTTTTCTTTTGTCATTTGCGGATCTTCGGAGGTATTCATAGCTGTTTTCAATGTCATGAATGCCATCAAGAGTCGCAAATTTGTGATTAACGAAATTGTTTTTCCAATATTCAATGAATCCGCGCCCAACGGCGAGAGATTCACCCATAGGCTTTTTTTGAAACAACTTGCTTGATACATAAAGGTTGGAATCCACCGCGCATATCAAGCCTTTTTTATATGACTCTGCAAGCAGAGATGTGACGCTCAAATCCGGATTTATCACGCCTGCTGGAACAGAAATATTTTTATGCTTCAAATTTTTGATATTCAGGAGAATTGTGTTCGCATCCAGAAAAATCACAGGCCGAGGACGGACGGAAGGCGATGGCAAAATTTTTCCCTCAACATCAAACAGATATTTCAAAGTTTTCTCGGTGATAAATTCAACCCCGAAATTTCCCAAAATCGCCCAGTTATCACTTCCGAACTCATCGTCCGCATTTCCAATCGCCTGCTTGGCTCTTCTTCTGATGTCCAGCGGAACAGTCACTTGGTCAAAAGCCACCAACGCAAAGTCATTATCGCAAGTATGGATAATTTCCTTCAATAGACTTTTGTAATCTTCAGCTCTGGACAATACCTGACCAAGTTCATATTTCTTTTCTTCCATCCGAAGTTGCTGAAAAGTTTTTTCGCTCCGGCAAAATCTGAAGATTGATACTTGAGAAATCTCGCTCATTGATTTTGATAGAATCAGAATTATGTCATCTCATGATATTGATTGAATCCTCGAACTTTTATTTTGCCGCTTAACTTCAATACTTTCTCTTTATTTGCATCGTAGAAACTGGAATTGATATTTTTCTTAAGATCTTCGAAAGATTTCCGTACTGCTTCCTTAAAAGACTCAGGATAGTCAACACTGCCGAGAATATTTCTGGCTTTCCGCTCTCCTCTTTTCCCCCAATATTTGTACATAATATACAAAAAGTTTCGGGCACTCCAAAATTGCTCGATATGAAATCTGGATTGACTGTGACTGGAATGAATTCCCGTAAAGTGATAGCCAATCGCGTTTCTCTCATAGATCACTTTATAATCGGCCATCCAGGCTCTCCAGGACAGATCGACATCCTCACAATACATCCAGAAATTTTCATCGAATCCGCCAACTTTTTCAAAAAACTCCGAGCGCATCAGCATGCCAAAACCGCTTGCCCAAGGGATTTCTCCGGTTTGCTTGTCATATTCCTTGGGATGCTCAAAAGGAAGCTGCCTGGCTTCAACAATTCCGATATTTTTGTCCGATTCTATTTTTTCAATCAATTCAGAAACACAGTCTTCATGCAAATATACATCGGGATTCACAATAAAAAAATATGGAATCGGCTTCACGGCTTCAAACGCAAAATTGTGCGATTCTCCGAATCCAAGCTGCTTCCCTTTGCATATTTCCCTTATGCTCACCTTTCCGGTTGAATTTTTCCCGTCATATATACTTCCTTTTCCGGTGTAGTTTATCAAGCAAAGATTTATGCGCGCAACACCTCGTTGATTTTCCAGTGATGGAACAAGCCAGGCATTGACATCCTTGATCTCGCTTCCCGAAACTGAACAAAATACATCTATTGAAGAAATTTTCATTTGCACGGCTGATAATTATTTGATAAATTTTCTTTTCTCGGACGATATTTTATTTTCCCATTTTTTCATAAACAATTCAATATTTTTTTTCGCATAGTCAAAACGACCCTCACTCATACTTTCAAAATGATATAGCACGCTATCGGGGCGGAAGACGATGTCTTTTCCAATATCCCTTATTTTGAGACAGAGATCCACGTCTTCAAGGCCATTTTTGTAGTTCTCATCGAATCCTCCCACTTCAAAAAAATCTTTTTTTCTGATGAGAGCGCATGCGGCAGTAACTGCGTCATACAATTTTCTCTCACAGGTCCTTTGATCTTTTGGAGTCCCTTTATAGTATAGATGAACCGGAATTTTGTTTTCTTCGAAGCCAACCCCGGCATGCTGAATGGTTCCATTTGGATACAAAAGCTTGCTCCCGACCATTGAAGAGTTTTTATTTTTGTCCAGCTCATCAACCATTGGAACCAGCCATCCCCTTTTTGCTACGATATCGTTGTTCAGAAACAGGATATATTCCCCTTTCGCTTCTTTTGCTCCTTGATTGCAAGCCTTGGCAAACCCCTTGTTCTCATTGTTTCTGGTATATTTGACATTTTTGACTTTTTTGAACAATGCGTTCGTATCATCAGAAGAAGCATTATCGATCACGATTACTTCGTATTCAACTCCCTTGGTATTCTCTTTCACTGATTTCAGACAATTGTATGTAAATTGCCACTTGTTGTATGCCAGAATGACTATTGAAACCCTCGGTTTTGGATATATATCGAATTTAATACTTTCCACGTCAGATATTTTCATGTTCAATACTTTGTTTATATATTTTTCATTTGACTTTTGGCCTTCTTTCTCATTCTCATTAGAAAAACTTTTAGCGCGATTCAAGACTTTGAAAAAAAATTTGGGAATATATTTTTTCACTCTCCTTTTGTATATCTTGTAAAAATAATTAGGAATCTTCCAGCGAAGTGAAGACCTTATTTCATGCAATTCCTGTTCTCTTTTCCTGATTTCAATATCTTTTTGCTGGATTATTTTCTTGTTCTCAATATCCACCTTGTAAACAAGATCCATCGCCTTTTTGATAGTATCCAGAAAAAGCAGGTCATTGATTGACTTGCCAGCCACCTCGATACTTTTCAATCCCTTGTCTTTTTTGACAAAATATATCTTTCTGTATGAAGGCTGAACTGTATCATAGGGAAAAACCTCGGAATTATAAAAATAATTGAAGTCGTTTATTTCTTTTTTCAGGTTTCCGTACAAATTGTTCTCCAAAAAACAGCTGATACTCTGCAAATTTTCCCACAGAAAAAGCCCCCTGTTGTGAAACTTCTGGAAATCAAAACCCTTAGCTCCTATAAATTCTTCGACTTGTTTTTCTCCGGGCAGGCCGTTTTCAATGTGCTCCTTCAGCCAAATATGATCCTTTCCACCGGACAATATCTTGAAGTTTTCATTGGCATTGTTCTCGGCTTTCCGGACTTCAGGCGAGTCGAAAGGTGCCGCCAAGAGGATCCCGAGTTTTGCGACCCGAACGTTTTCTTTCAAGAAATATTCTCTTTTTTCTTCGGGAATATGCTCGAAAACATCTGCCGAAACGACCCAGTCGAAACTTTCGTCTTCAAGCGGCATCGCGCAACCGTCACCTTCAATGTAATTGGAATCTTTTGTGTCTACTAAAGGATCGAGATAGAAAACATCATCTTCGGGCAAAAAAAGTTTCATCAGATTGCCTCGGCCGCCAACATCGAGAACTCGGAATTTCTGGTTTTCTTTCCGATTGGCATCAATTATATTGCGCATCGACGCATATCGGCCGTACAGATCAATAGGCATTTCTCTTTTCAGTTGTTCGTCGCTTGTTTTTTCCATGTTGATTCTATTCTCATTAAACCGTTTTGGTTTTCATCTGAAGAGATAACTTTGAAATTATACGCTCTGTCATGATAGTCATATGGCGTGATACATTCCCATCCATACAAAGCCGCGGTAAATTTGTATG
>Ga0172375_10007925_pt1 | contig 14437 bp, 3 predicted proteins | sample LakKiv1m_FD_114537 | JGI IMG/M metagenome (GOLD analysis project Ga0172375, IMG submission 114537) | Freshwater microbial communities from Kabuno Bay, South-Kivu, Congo - kab_092012_11.1m | ecosystem: Environmental > Aquatic > Freshwater > Lake | place: Democratic Republic of the Congo... | reverse complement strand
GACGGGCGCACGCTGTTCTACGTCAGCCACGCTCCCGGCTCGGTGCGCAAGATGTGCGACCGCGTGATCGTGCTCGAGAACGGCCGCGTCGGCTTCGACGGCGACGTCGACGAGGGCATCCGCTACCTCAAGTACGACGCCGACGGCCCCGCCGACGAGCCCAACGACGAGGACCTCGGCGCCGACATCTGACGTCGATCTCGACGTCGCCGGACACTGTCCGCTGGTGGAGGTGCGGGCCAGTCCGTCCGCTGGTTGAGGTGCGAGCCCGTCCGTCCGCTGGTTGAGGTGCGAACGGAGTGAGCCTCGAAACCAAGGACCCTCTCGGGTTGGCGCCTGCCCTCAGACCCCCGACCTCGCGGCCGATGAGGGACGGTGGCGAGGTCTGTGCATTCTTCGAATGCATTTCTTACACCGTTGTTATTCAGTGAATTACATGTTTGTATTTCACGCGGATGACTTGCCGGAATACCTGTTACTGGTGTGACAATTGAGCACTCGTGTGAATTACTTCCCCAGGAGTGCCCTGTCATGTCGCGTGGGATCGACCGGTTCGTGGCTGCCTGCCAACGCTCGATGGCGGTCGGTGTCGCCGTCGCCGTCGGTGTCTCCGCGGCGACCGTCAGCAGCCTTCACCTGGTCGACCCCGGCGGGTCCGCGGGGCCGGAGGCGACTACGCGCGGGGACGTGGCGATGGTCGCCTCGGCGCCCACGCTCCCCGAGGTGGTCGAGTACGCCCTCGACGCGGACGCCGTGCGGGTCGCCCGTCCGGCGCCGCGCAGCCACCGGCACGCGGACGACGCCGACGAGCACGCGGACGAGCACGCGGACGAGCACGCCGACGGGCACGCCGACGAGCACGCGGACGAGCACGCCGACGAGCCCGCCGACGAGCCCGCCGAGGGTCCCGTCGAGCGCGTGACGAGCGCACCGGCGGAGGCGGAGGGTTACGCGGCGGTCGGCGTCACCTGGGCCGACCGCGACGAGGCCCCCGACCTGATCCAGGTCCGCACCCGCACCGGTGGGGTGTGGACCGGCTGGGAGGACGTGCACCTGGACCTGTCCCACCAGCCCGACCCGGACTCCGAGGAGGGGCGCCGTGCCCGGCCGGGCACCGACGCGATCCTCGTGGGCGAGGTCGACGAGGTGCAGGTGCGCGCGGAGGCCGCCCCCGGCGAGCTGCCCGACGACCTGCGCATGGCCGTCGTGGACCCGGGCGAGACGGTCGCGCCGGTCGAGGAGGCCCCGGCGATCGACACCGCCACCCTCCCGAGTGCGGAGGGGGATGCGGTCCTCACCAGCGCGACGCCGGGCACCGACCCGGTGTCCGGCGGCGAGCCGGGCGACCCCGGAGCCGGGGAGGACGGGCTCGGTGCCCAGCCGGTCGCCGCGGTCACGCCGCGCCCGCAGATCTTCAGCCGGGCCCAGTGGGGGGCCGACGAGGGCCTGCGGCGCTCCTCGCCGTCGTACTTCGAGGTGCGGGCCGGCTTCGTCCACCACACGGTCAACACCAACACCTACACCCGCAACGACGTGCCGGCGCTGATGCGGAGCATCTACGCGTACCACACGCGCTCCCGCGGCTGGAGCGACATCGGCTACAACTTCATCGTCGACAAGTTCGGCCGCGTGTGGGAGGGCCGCTTCGGCGGGGTCGACCGGCCGGTCGTGGGCGCGCACACCTCGGGCTACAACGACTACGCCTTCGCCGGCTCCGCGCTGGGCAACTTCGAGACCGCCCAGCCCCCCGCCGCGATGATCGCGGCGTTCGCGAACCTCTTCGCCTGGAAGCTCTCCCTGCACGGCGTGGACGCCGCGGCGACCGCCCAACGGGTCGGGTCGCGCACCTTCCCGGCCATCAACGGGCACCGCGACGCCGGCTCCACGGCGTGCCCGGGCAAGTTCCTCTACGCCCGTCTCGGCGACATCCGCGCGCGCGCCAAGGCCGCCCAGGGGCCGTGGACCGCCCGTGACCGACGGACCACCCTCACCAGCAGCCCCCGGCCCGACTTCGTCGTGCGGAACGCGACCACCAAGCAGCTGTTCACCGTCGCCACGGGCGGCACCCTGGCCTTCGTCGGCAAGAAGAAGCTGGCCGACGGGTTCGGCTCGGGATGGGCCTGGGTCTCGCCCGTCGGCGACCTCAACGGCGACGGACGCGCGGACCTGATGGCGCGGCGTACCGGCTCGAAGCAGGCGGATCTCTACGTCGGCAACGGATCGGGCTTCACCCGGTCGACGACGATCCGGCCCGCCAAGTTCGCGACCATGGACATGGTCGTGGCGGCGGGGCGCTTCAACGGCGACCGGCACGCCGACGTGATCGCCCGTCAGGCCGACACGGGCAAGCTCTTCCTGCTCCGGGGCAAGGGCAACGGCACCTTCCGCAAGCGCCTCCTCATGGGGGAGGGCTTCGGCGCGTACGACACCCTCGTCGGGCTCGGTGACGTCAACGGCGATGGGCACGCCGACCTCGGCGCCCGCGACCGGTCGGGCGCGCTGTGGCTCTTCCCAGGCACCGGCACGAAGGTGCTCGGCGCCCGCACCCGCATGCCGGGCGCGTGGCAGACCTTCGACGCGATCACCGCGGGTGGGGACCTGACCGGCGACGGGATCCCGGACCTCGTCGCGCGCGACCGCGCCAGCCAGCAGACCTACGTCTACCCCGGCAACGGCCGGGCCGGCTTCCAGAGCCGGCAGGGTCCGTTCACCGCGCAGAAGGGGCTCTCCGCCCTCGCGGTCGCCGGACAGGTCCGCGGCTCCGCCCACCCTGACCTCGTCGGCATCCAGAACGGCAGTCTCTGGGTGGTGGCCCACCGCGGCACCGTCAACGTGCGCCGGATGGCCTCGGCGGGGACCACCGTCACCGGGAGCATCCTGCTCAACGTCGGCGACTGGAACAACGACGGCCGTGCCGACCTCATCACCGGCCCGGGCAACGGCAAGCTCTACCTGCGGCCGGGCCGCGGGGACGGCACGTTCGGACCGGGCATCCTCATGTCCTCCGGCTTCTCCGGGATCTCCCTGCTGGCGGCCGTCGGTGACATGACCGGCGACGGGCTGCCCGACCTGGTCGGTCGTCCGCCGTCGGGAGGCTTCCGCGTCTACCCCAGCAACGGAGCGACCGGCTTCGGGGTCAGCTACGTGGTCCGCTCGCGCTTCGACGCCGCCCAGCAGGTCGGGCTCGGCCTCTGGGACGGCGACGGCGCTCCCGACAGCGGCTTCCGCGTCGGCAACTCGCTGGTGCTCTACCCCGGCAACGGGCCGGGCGGTCTGATGGCGCCGCGCACGATCGCCACGGGCCTGGGGGCGTACGACTGGCTGGTCAGCGTCGGCGACGTCAACGGCGACGGCCGCAACGACCTGATCGCCCGCGACAAGGCGTCGGGACGGCTCTTCCTGCTGCCGGGCACCGCGTCCGGTGGCCTCGGCGCCGCCCGACCGTTCGCCGACGGCTTCGCCGGCTACGACCTGGTCGGCTGAGCGCGCTCCACCCGGTCGGCCCGCTCCTGGTCGGTGCGTGCGGTCCAGGAGTCGTCGGCCGGGTGCCGGACCCACACGGCACTGCCGCCGTGGGCGAGCCCGCCGAGGAGGAGCCGCAGGCCCTCCGGGGACGCCGGGTGGAGGTCGGTGAGCACGCGGGACCCGCTCGGGTCGGCGTCCGCAGCGAGGTCGCGCTGGCTGCGGGGGCCCTCGGGCCCCCAGACCGCCGGGTCGTCCGGAGTCGGCGGGTCGGGGGTCCAGAACGCGTCGGGCTGTCCCGGTGCGGCGACGGCGAAGTCGACCACGCCGTCGGGCAGGGGGTCGACGAAGCGTCCCCCGAGCGGGCGCAGGCTCAGCGCGACGAGCATCGTCGGGCCCGCCCCGTAGGTCTGGTGGTGCGCGGCGAGCGTGTCCGGGCCGCACACGAGCACCGCGGGCGCCGGGCCGTCGGCGGGCAGCGGCGCCAGCGCCGGCGACCGTACGACCGCGCCGACGCTCCAGGCCGCGAGCAGCCACGGCGGGGTGAGCCAGTGGGTGGGCAGGTCGATCCAGACCTCGTCGCCGCGCTCGACCTCGAGCTCGTCGAGCAGCAGCCCCGCGGTCTTGGCCGCCCAGTTCGCGGTCGTCACCACGGAGAGCTCGACGCGCTCGCCGGTGGCGTCGTCGTAGAAGGTCACCAGCGGCCGGGCGGGGTCGGTGCGGACCGCCGCCGCGAGCAGGTCCGGGACGGACGGGATCGACGAGGAGGTCACGGGGACCGAGCGTACGGGGCCGCCCTCCGCCTGCGAGGATGCCCGCCATGGAGTCGACCTTCGAGGCCGTGATCGTGGCGGGTGGGTTCGGCACCCGCCTGCTCCCGCTGACCCGCCACCGCCCCAAGCACCTGCTCGAGGTCGCGGGGGTGCCCTTCCTCGAGCACCAGATCGCCCGCCTGGCCGAGGCCGGCGCGCGCCACGTGGTGCTGGCGACGAGCTACCACGCCGACCTCTTCGAGCCGGTCCTCGGCGACGGCAGCCGCTGGGGCCTGCGGTTGAGCTACGTCCTCGAGGACGAGCCGCTCGGCACCGGGGGCGCGATCCGCAACGTCGCCGACGCCCTCGACCCCGACCCGGCCGCCCCGATCGTGATCCTCAACGGCGACGTGCTCTCCGGTCACGACCTGCGCGCCCAGCTGGCCGACGTCGCCCGGCCGCGCGAGGGCCGCCCGGTCGCCGTGTCGCTGCACCTGGTCGAGGTGCCCGACGCGCGCGCCTTCGGCTGCGTCCCGACCGACGAGCAGGGGCGGGTGACCGCCTTCGTGGAGAAGTCCGACGACCCGGTGACCAACCAGGTCAACGCCGGGTGCTACGTCTTCCGGCGCGAGGTGATCGACACGATCCCCGCGGGACGGGTCGTCTCGGTCGAGCGCGAGACCTTCCCCGGGCTGGTCGAGGACGGCCACCTGGTCGTCGGACACGTCGAGACGGCCTACTGGCGCGACGTCGGTACGCCCGCCGCCCTCGTGGCCGCCTCCGCCGACCTGGTCCTCGCCCGCGGCACCAGCCCGGCCACGCCCGAGGTCACCGGCGACGCCTGGGTCGCCTCCGACGCAACCGTGTCGCCGCGCGCGCGGGTCGACGGCGGTAGCACCGTCTGCGCCGGCGCCGAGGTCGCCGACGGCGCCCAGGTGACCGGCAGCGTCGTCATGCCGGGCGCCCGCATCGCCGCCGACGCCCAGGTGCTCGACAGCGTCGTCGGTCCGGGGGCGGAGATCGGCGCCGGTGCGGTGCTCGACGGCGTCACCGTCGGCGACGCCGCCCGCGTCGAGGACGGCGCCACCCCCGAGCCGGGGAGCCGCATCGAGTGAGAGCGGGCTGACCCCCGCTTCTTCGGTAACGCTTTGGTGACGGTGGGGTGGTTGTGTCACGGGCGGCTAGGGGTGGTGGTCTGATGCGGGCTGTCTGGTCCGCATTCTTCTCGGGGGTTCGTGATGTTGCGTCGTCGTGTCGTCGTGTCGGCGCTGGTCTCGGTGTCGCTGGTGGCGACGGTTGCTCCGAGTGCGGTTGCGTCGGGGTCGGGGTCGGGGCTCGGTGGGTTGGATGCGCTGTCGCCGCGGGTGGTGGCGCTGCCGAGTGACGTGGCGGGTGCGGTGGTGCAGCGCGGGCTGGCGGTCCGGGCGGAGGCGCTGCTGACCCCGGCGCAGGCGATGACTGAGGCTTTGGCGACGGGGGAGCCGGTCGAGGTGACGTCGATGACGTCTGCGGACAGCCTGGTGGTTGCGGATCCTGAGTCCGGCGAACTGGTTGCTGAGCTCTCGCCGGGGCCGGTGCGGGTGCAAGAGTCGCTGGGTGAGTGGCGCGACGTTGATTTGTCGTTGGTGCGGTCGCCGGAGGGCCTGCGGTCTGTCGTGTCGCCTGCGGATGTGGTCTTCGGTGATGGAGGCGATCGTCTGATCGCGCGGTTCCGTGACGGTGAGCGGTCGATCACGTTGGAGTGGCCGGCGGAGTTCGCTGTGTTGCCGGAGCCGGTGGTGGATGGCCGTTCTGCGGTGTACGGGGAGGTGCTGCCGGGTGTGGATCTGGTGGCGCGGGCCTCGGAAGTGGGGTTCGCGACGTACGTGGTGGTGAAGACGCCAGAGGCGGCAGCGAACCCGGACTTGCGTCGCATGGAGTTCGGTCTCTCTGGCGAGGGGCTGGAGGTCCGCGGCGATGACGCGGGCCGGTTGGAGGCGGTGGACGCCGATGGTGACACGGTGTTCGGTGCTTCGGCTCCGCGGATGTGGGACTCGCGGGGCAAGCTGTCGACCATGTCGGACGGCGAGAATTCGCTCGCCGACGAGATCGACGGGATGCGTCGCGACGGGTCTGGGGTGGTGTCCGGGCGGGAGTCGTCCCCGGTCGATGTCGCGGGGTCGTCGTCGAGCTCGGTGGTGGCGCAGAGCGACCTGGAAGACGTGGTGGCGCCGTCTGCGCAGGCGCAGGTGTTGCCGGTGGAGACCGATGTCCGAGCCGGGGTGTTGGCGTTGGAGCCCGACGAGGCGTTGCTCAGTGATCCTGATGCGACGTTCCCGATCGTCATCGATCCCGACTGGTACACCGCGTATCGGTATCGCGGGGCGTGGGCGATGGTGTGGAACAACGGAATGGACTGGTTCAACGCGCCGGGGCAGTCGGCGCGGGTGGGCTTTGACGGCTGGTCGGGTCAGTCGAAGGTGTCGCGTGTGTTCTATCGCTTCAACACCAGTGCGTTCCGGGGCGCTGCCATTGATGCAGCGAATTTCCAGCACGAGGTGGTCCACTCTCCGCAGAACGACTGCAACGCGACCTCGTTCGGGCCTGATGTCCGTCTGCGTCGGTCCGATGATCTGACTGGGCCGGTGTCGTGGCCGGGTCCGAGCCTGGGATTTATTCAGGACACGATGCCGGCCTCGCCGGGCAATGCTGCCCGTGGATGTGGGTCGGATTGGCCGAGATGGAACGCGACGCCGGCCATCCGTACTGCTTCCCAGAACGACGTCAGCACGGTCACCTTTGCCTTGCAGTCGGCCAATGAGTCCGACCGCGACGGCTGGCGTCAGTTCGAGAACAGCGCGAACTTCCCGGTGCTGACGGTCAAGTTCAACCAGCGTCCCGCGCTTCCCGGTGTCCCGGTGATCCAGAACTTCGGGTCTAGCCAGTGGATCAACACGCTTACTCCCACCTTCTCCGTCGCGGTGCGCGACCCCAACGGGGGGCAGATCGGCGCCCAGTTCGAGGTCTACACGCTGGCGGGAAGCCTGCGGTGGTCGGGCCGTTCGCCGGCCCAGAAGGCATCTCCCGATGTTGCGGTCGATGCGAAGCTTACGGTGCCCGCTGGGGTCCTGCGAGATGGCGAGCAGTACTTCGTGCAGGCGAAGGCCTACGACGAGAAAGGCATGTCGCAGGGGGATCCGCCCAACCGCACGTTCGGCGTGGACGTCACCGCGCCGCATTCTCCACGTGCGCGCTTGCTGAACGCAGAACGCGGTGTGGTGTCAGCCGACAAGCCGGTGCGGATCGGGATGCTGCCCGGAGTGAATGCTCAAGGGGCCGCCGATAGTGACATCGTCGCCTACCAGTACGGCTACTACCGAGACGTCACGGAGCTGAATCGACGCAAGGCGACCACGCAGGGGAGAACCACCGAAGAGGTGGTCTCGGATCGGCCCGACTGGTTCGGCCCGGGATGGTTCCGTGTTCGCGCGGTCGACCGGGCGGGAAACATGAGCCCGCTCGGAGCCGCGCCGTCGCTGGAGTTCACCGTCGGTGGCGGCGACGTCGCTCACCGGTGGGCCCTGGACACTCCGGTCGTCGCCGGAGCCGTCACGCAATTCGCTGACGCGGTCGGGGATGCGCATCTGCGATCCGGGACCGGGTCCGCTGGCCTCCCGGTGGACGCACCGGGACGCTTCGCTCGCACGGCCGACGATGCGGCGCGCGACGCCGCTGATCGCGCAGCGTCATTCGACGGCCAGCGGTGGCTGGAGTCGGTGACAGCCGGTCCGGTGGATACCGCGGCTGGCTACTCGGTCGCGGCGTGGGTGAAGGTGCCCGCCAGTTGGACCTCCGCGGCGGGCCAGACGATGGTGGCGCAGTCCACCGCGGTGACGGGTACCCGAGCCGACGTGCTGGCCCTGGAGGCGGTGGTCGTGGGTGGTGAGCGGCGGTGGCGCTTCACGGTGCGCAATCGGATCGCCGGTGCCGGGCCGTTGCGGGTCACGTCGGTCGACGTGCCCTTCGATGCCGCTGCGGGCGCGGGAGCCGGTGAGTGGGTGCATCTGACCGGTGTCGCCTATCCGGTGATGAGCGGCGACACGCCGACGGGTCGGGTGAGTCTGCATGTCACACCCGACCCCAAGCGAGACGTCGCGACGCGGTGGGACGAACGTGCGAAGTTGCACGCGTACGCGAACGTACCCGACGGCTCTTCCTTCGAGGTGAGCGCGGGCACCCTCGTGGTGGGCGCGGGGTCCACGACGACCGGTGCCCTCGGGCGGGGGTTCACCGGACTGGTCGATGAGGTGCGCACCTATCCCGGACGTCTGACGCGCGACCGGATCGAGAGGATCGCTCGAGAGTCCCGTCCCGTGGCGGAGGCTGACGCTGCACCGGCTGCGGTGCAGGACGAGCCTGAGGTGGACGAGGCGGACCCGCTCGAGCCAAGTCTGGCCGCGCCGGCGCCCACGGTGCCCGGCACGGATGCCTCCGCCGAGCTGGTTGATGTGGGTCCTGGGGTCGCGACATCCACACGCGGGGCCGAGGCATCCCCCGACGCCTCAGCGGTCTCAGGAGCTCGGGCGCATGACCAAGGCTCGCTGGTGGTCGAGGAGAGTGAGGCTCATGCACGGCCCGACGAGGTGGACCAGACACCTCCCACGGCATGGCAGCCGGTGGGTTCCACGGGCGTGGAGGTCTCGACTGCGGGACTCGCCGCGTCAGGGACACACCAGGAAAACTCGGGCTCGATGCAGTCGACCACCGTCGCGGTCAGTCTCGACGGTGAACGAGCAGCCATCGAGGTTCGGGACGCGAGTCCCGATCAAGGCCTCCCCGCCGGTGATGTGGTGGACGTTCGGGTGGATCCGGAGCTCTTCCCCCATGGGCTTTCTGCCGAGCAACTGACGCGTGCAGGCCTGGTCGCCTTCCCGGCGTGTGCCCAGCGGTCGCCCGACCGTGCCCGGTGCCAACAGGCGTCCCCGGTGCCGACCATTCGCGACGAAGACGGACGGCTGGTCGCCCGACTCTCCTTGGGTGACGCACCGGTGGCCGAAGACGCGGTTGCCATGTCGAGTCGGACGGCAGAAGAAGGTTCTGCAGAAGAAGGTGCAGGGGAGGGCAGCGGGCTGCAGCCTGCCGCGACGACGGCTGTGTTCGCCGTGGCTGCCACGAGCGCTGGCGGTTCCGACGGTGACTGGTCAGCCACGCCGTTCAACAGCGCCAGCTCGTGGACCGCGGGCGGAAACGCGGGCGACTTCAGCTGGGCCTATCCCCTCCAACTCGCGCCCGTGGCCAGCGGCATGCAGCCCGACCTTCGGTTGTCGTACTCGTCGGGTCGCGTGGATGGCTTGACCCTGGGGACGAACAATCAGACATCCTGGGTCGGAGAAGGATTCGACCTCTCGCCGGGTCACATCGAGCGACGCTACCGCCCGTGCGCGGACGATCAGCGGGAGAACGGCTCGACCGGCGTCGTGCCGGCCAACTCGCCTGAGTTGTGCTGGGCCGGTGACCACAACGTGCTGTCCTTCGGCCAGTGGAGTGGCCAGTTGAAGTTCGTCGCCTCGGCAGGAGGCGTGGACACGTTCCGGCTTCGCCATAACGACACCGTCCGGGTCACCCGCACGGGGACACCTGCTGGGATGGGGAGCGACGCCGAGGTGTGGGTTGTCACCACCCGCAGCGGCGTCCAGCATCACTTCGGGCAACGACAGGTCGGCGGCACGCCGACCAACGCCGCATGGACCGTGCCGGTGGTCGGCAACCATGCCGGCGAGCCGTGCCGCTCCGGAAGCCTCGCGTCGTCGCGGTGTGACCAGGTCTGGCGTTGGAACCTGACCAAGGTCGTCGACGCGTCCGGCAACGCGGTGGTCTACCGCTACCAGACCCAGGAGAACAACTATCAGCAGTTCGATGCCGCCGGCGTACCGACGGGGGTGGCACCCTACGTGCGCAGCGGCCAGCTCGAGCGTGTGGAGTACGGATTGCGCAACGCCGACCTCGCAGCGCCGGCACCGGCGATCGTGGACTTCACCACCGAGCATCGTTGCGCCACCTTGAACTCGGGGTGCCCCTCCCCGACGGCGGATGAGGACCCGGCCATGTGGCCGGACGTCCCGCTGGACCGGATCTGTCGCACGCAGTCGTGCGGCCCGGGCCGCGCGGTCCCGGCCTTCTTCTCGACCCACCGGCTGAGCCGCATCACGGCCCGCGTACGCGAAGGCGCGAGCTACCGCACCACCGACTCCTGGGACCTGCGGCACTCCTTCCCCGCCCGCACCCACACCCGCGCTCCAGCCCTGTGGCTGGACTCGGTCGAACACGCCGGCCACGGCGAAGACGGCACCCGGCTGAGCACCCCGCCGGTGCGTTTCTACGGGACGATGAAGGACAACCGAGTCCTCCGGCAAGGCTCGGACAACTCGCAGGAATTCCGACGCGCACGCATGTCGCGCATCGAGTCCGGCACCGGTGCGGCCACCAGCATCAGTTACGCCCAACCTGACTGCACCCCCGGCGATATTGCAGACCTGCGACCCGCGGCCAACAACAAGCGTTGCTTCCCCGCCCTCTTCGCGGCATACCCCGATCCCGAGGAGCTCCACTGGTTCCACAAGCATGTCGTCGAGGAGGTGACGATCACTGACACGTCACCGCAAAGCGGCCGCTTCGGTCACAACGACACGCCCCACGTGACCACCCGGTACACCTATGAGAAGGATGACGCTGCCTGGGCCTACAACGACGCGGCAGGACTTCGCGCGAATCAGCGCACGTGGGATCAGTGGCGAGGGTTCGAGACGGTCCGCACCATCGTCGGCAACGGTGAGCCGAAGGAACGACTTCACACTAGGACCGTCTACTACCGCGGCCTGGATGGCGACCCGACACGTAAGCAGGACGGCGTTGCAGCAGAACCTCGCTCAAGTGTGGTCGACCGCACCGTCGATCGACGAGTGCTCGCGGGCGCTGTGCGAAAAATCGAGACGTTCGACGAAGGTGTCCACGACAAGACACCGTCGAGCACCACCGTCACGGACTATCTGGACGGGGACGCCGCGACCGACCGGGTGCTTCCCGAATCCGTGAAGACCACATCGCATCGCGCTGCTGCTGTCGAGACCGCTGGCGCCCGCGGCGCCGAGATGGAGCATCAGACGACCTACAAATACAACGAGCACGGGCTTCCCACGCGCATCGACGACGTGGCGTCCAAGTCCGGTGTCGACGGTTCCACCGACAGGCTCTGCACGTCGTTGACCTACAACGCCAACGACGACAAGCACCTGCTCGATCTGGTGAAGTCGACGACCACTCACGCCGGCGGGTGCCCTGGCGGGAGTGTGGCGTTGGTGAGCGCGGAGCGCTACTTCTACGACGGCAGCGCCAGTGTCGACACCCAGCCGACCCGCGGTCGCGTTACCCGGGTCGAGGACCGAGTCACCGACGGCGGCGCGTGGACGATGCGCTCGCGCGCCACCTTCGATGAGTACGGCCGACAGGTGCAGGCGGTCGACGGACTCGAACGAATGACCAGCACCGAGTTCAGTGCCGCGACCGCTCCCGGTGGTCTGGCACGCACGATCCGCGTGACCTCGCCCGACCCGGACGGCACCGGGCCGGGAACGGCGATGGTGGCGACCACCCGTGTCGATGCCCGCGGCCAAACCACCAGCACCACCGACCCCGCCGGCGCCACCACCCAGGCGCGATACGACGCGCTCGGCCGATTGGTCGAAACCGTCACCACGGACGGCCAGACCGTGCGGTACGCCTATACCTTCGCCGCCGAGAACACGGAGGCGAACCGGACCAGGACGGACCTGGACAGCAACTCGGTCACCCGCACCACCACGCTCCCCGACGGGACCCAGCATCGCACCGTCGAGCTCGTCGACGGGATGCTGCGCCCCCGCCAAGTCCAGACCCAGATCCTCGATGAGCCCCGCGTGCCGGGGACACCTGCGCAGGTGAACCGTCTGGTCTCGACAACCGGCTACGACTCCCGCGGACTGGTGGCGGAGACCACCGAAGCCGCGTTCGTGCGTGGAGCACCCCAAACCCGGGTGATCCACGTCGAGCCCAGTGATCGCGCGACCTGGACGGAGACGACGCACGACGGCGCGGGCCGCCTCACCGCTTCCACGGCACACAGCGGATTGACCATCCTGTGGAAGTTCACCACCGGCTACGACGGCGACACCGTTAGGTCGACCCCACCGGACGGGGGCGTCGTGACCAGCGCCGTCACCGACGCCCGCGGACGCGTGATCGAGCGGCGTGACCACACCGGCCCCAGTCATGCCTCGCCGTTCCGCGCGACGCGCTACGCGTACAGCCCCGCCGGCCACCTCTCGCAGCTCGACGACGCCGCAGGGAACCGATGGGCCTACACCTACGACCTGCGCGGACGACAGCTCACCGCGACCGACCCGGACTCCGGCTCGAGCTCACGCAGCTATGACAACGCCGACCAGCTGGTGTCCGCGGCACACGAGGGAGCCCGGCTCCACTACCGCTACGACGCCCTGGGCCGCCGGACCGGACTTTTCGACGACAACGGGTCCGGGGGACGCGGAGCACCCCGTGCCGAGTGGACATACGACACCGTCCGCAAGGGCGAGCTCCACGAGGCGGCGCGCTACCTCGGCGGCCTCAAGGCGATCGTCGAACGCGCCGCCGCCTTCGACGCCGCCGGACGGCTCACGCGATCAGAGACCCAACTTGTCGCTGTTCCCGGACTGATCCCGGATGCATTGGCCGGGACCTATGCTCAGTCGTTCACCTACTACCGCGACGGCTCGCCCCGCACGATCCACCACGGCCCGGCGGGCACGCTGTTCGCCGAGACCACACTGCTGACCTACGACCGCAACGGTAGGCCTGACAGCTTCGGCGGCACCTCGGGAAGCTACGTCTCCGACACGATCTACTCGGCCACCGGCGAGGTCATGCGGCGAGGTCTGGGCAACACTGATGGGGCAGCCGCCTGGCAGAGCTTTGAATATGAGCCCGGCACCAGACGCCTGGCACGCACCAAGGTTCACCGTCAGAACCAGGCGGCACCCGACTTCGAGACCGATTACCGCTACGACCCCGCCGGCAACGTCATGTCAGTGGTGACACGCAACGGCGTGGCCAATCCCGACGCCGAACCCGACGCAGCGCAGTCCGGCCCCGTAACCCGGACACCGTTCGACGCGCAGTGCTTCGGATACGACAGCCTGCGGCGGCTTACCCAGGCGTGGACACCGGCCATCCCGGACGGCGCCGAGCGACCCGACTGCACCGCCCCGGCCAGCAGCGGACAGCTCGGTGGGGTGGCCCCCTACTGGACCAGCTGGACCTACGACGCGACCTCGGGGAACCGAAGCCAGCAAGTGCACCGCACCCCCGAGCAGGCCATCACCACCCAGTACACATACCCAGCACCCGGCCAGCCGCGCCCGCACACCCCGACCGCAGTCACCGTCACCGGCGCAGGCCAGAGCGCCTCGACGGCATCGCTGACCTATGACGCCCGCGGGAACATGACCGCGCGTCCCTCGAGCCTCGGCTCGCATCCCGCAGCTGCTGGTGTTGGCGGCGGCACCTCGGGCGGCACCTCGGGCGGCACGTCAGGCGGCACGGGAGGGGGCACGGCGCCGGCTGCGGTGGATCAGGTGTTGATCTGGGATGTCGAGGGACACCTCGGTGAGGTCCGCTCCGCGGGCGTCGCGACCGCGCGGATGGCCTACGGCGCCGACGGGACCCGCCGGGTCCGGGTGGAGGGGGCGACCACCACGGTCTACCTCGGTGATGGGACCGAGCTGGTCGCCCGCGTCGGTGCCAGCGAGGTCGACGCTCGGCGCTACTACCAACACGCGGGCGCGGTGGTCGCGGTCCGCACCGGGAACGCGCAAGCCTCGGTCTCGACCCTGCTGTCGGACCCCGGCGGGACAGCCGAGCATGCGATGGCCAACGTGTCCGGGGCGATCACGACCCGCCTCTCCCTGCCCTTCGGTGCCCCGCGCGCGATCACCACCCGCCCCGCCGCTACCGGCGCGTCCGCGGCCCCGGGCACCAGCTCGCCCAGCACGAGCACCTCAGGTACGAACACGCCGGGCGGTGCATGGCCGGGGGAGTCCGGGTTCGTCGGTGGCACCATCGACACCGCGTCCGGGCTCACCCACATCGGTGCTCGCCCCTACGACCCTGAGTTGGGTGCGTTCATCTCTGTCGACCCCTTGCTCAACCCGTTG
>Ga0172375_10007924_pt1 | contig 14438 bp, 14 predicted proteins | sample LakKiv1m_FD_114537 | JGI IMG/M metagenome (GOLD analysis project Ga0172375, IMG submission 114537) | Freshwater microbial communities from Kabuno Bay, South-Kivu, Congo - kab_092012_11.1m | ecosystem: Environmental > Aquatic > Freshwater > Lake | place: Democratic Republic of the Congo... | reverse complement strand
TCATTAGCCACATAATTTTGAATAATATTTTCAAGACGATTTTCTTGAGTGATTAATATATTATCAACGGAAATAATTATATCACCTAATAATAATCCTGATAAAAATGCAGGATTTGAATTATTTTCTCCATTAAATTTATAAATTAATGCACCTTCACCGTTATTATGTATTTTTTCTTTTGTATTTTTACTAATTATTTCCGATAAATCTATATATTTTATTCCCAGTGAGGGCTTTTTTATCTGGCGATATTTTAAGATACTTAAAATAGAACTTTTTAACTTTACAATAGGTTGAATTAAAGAATTATTATCAACTATGCCTACTATTTCTCCTGATAAATTATAGACTGGGGAACCTAAAAAATTTTTTGAAATTACATCTGAAATTTTAATAGTACCATTAATTATATCTGATTCATATATAGCATTAGTATTTAAAAACTCCTTATCTGCAATATAACTGACCAAATTTTCGCCTTTATAATTAACAGCCAATATTATTTGCCCATTCTTTATTTCCTTCCAATCTGCATAATTTTTAGCTGGTAAATTATTGGCTTTAATATGAATATAATTTATTCCTGTTTCTTTGTCTTTTATTATACTGTCAATTTCATAAATTTTATTATTGCCATATATAACTATATAATTTTTTGCATTATCAATTGTTAATGATGTGATTATCCATCCATCGCTGGTGAAAATTAAACCTTGGCCTTGATAATTTTTTATTTTATAATAATTATTTATATTAAAATTTTTATCTTTGCTAACCACAGAATCTTCTTTTTTATAAATACCGACCATATTATTTATTGAATTTTTTGTAATATCATATACTTTATCATCTAGTTCAACAGTTGTTTTTCCGCTTTTATTAATTTCAATATTTTCTTTTTCAATGTTATCTAATAAATTTGAATTGATTACTAGAGGTAGATTATTAAAATAATTTTTTAGTATATATTGCTTAGCAATAACACTGCCCAATAAACCGGACAATATACCAATTATAATAATTAATAATAAATTACCTAAATTTTTATAACTAAAATTTTTCATATTTATACCCAAGTTGCCGTAAGTAATATAATTATAATACTAATTAGACTAAAAATAACATATCTTCTAACAACTATTTTGCTTATATTATTCTTAAGTGTTATCCTTGTCAAATCAGATAAAACATAGTAGCAAACAGCTAATAAAAACCCTAATATATTATAATTAAAAGGCATATATGACAAAGCCCAGTATATTTCAGCGATAATAAGGCTTCCGATAGCAACATAAAAAAATATTTTTTCCTTATCTATATTATTTATCTTTAAAATTTCAAATAATATAATCGCAATAATAAAAATAATTATAATCATAATAACCCAGGCAGAAATATCAATAAATGACTGGAAAGCAAACGCTGAAGATCCAATAAAAAAAATAACTAAAAAATTACCATAAAGAAAAAAATTGCTTAAACTAGATTCTATATAAGAAGATTTTTTTAAAAGATAATTATATATAATCTTAAAATAAATATATATTAGAAAAAAATGAACTACAAATAATAAATGCAAAAAAAAGCCTTCTTTGACAAAAACTGAATAAGCAATAATTGAAGAGGTTAATAAGCTTGGAATAATAAAATAATCAAAAAAATTTTCTTTAATTTCAGTTTTTCTGCAAAAACACCAAGCGGTATAAATAATCATAAAATTGGCTGCGACAAAACAGAAATATATTAAAAATGGCCATATTATATAAATTTCTAAAAAAATAAATACCAAAATTGAAGTAAGAATTGGCAAGAGTTTATTATATTTCATACCTATTTAATCCAAGAATATTCCTTAATAATTTTTTCTATTAATTCCTGGCTCGTTTTTTTATAATTGTCATCACCTTTTTCATAGAACATACGCATTTTAGTAAGGGCCAATATTAAATTTACATGGACTTCTTTAAACTCAGAAGAAACTTTAAGATCTAAAAGCTTATTACTTATTTCATTAATTTTTTCTAAATTTAAAAGATTCTTTGACTCGAGATCAAAATATTCTGACATTATTATTTTAACTTTTTCTTTATATTCAGAATCAAGCTTTTCTTTATCTACTACTTCTATTTTTTTAATTACATTGTCGCTGTTTACTTCATTATTATTTATATCTCTTGAAATCTTTTTTTCATTAAAAATAAAAAATACAAGTAACGCCCCGAGAATTAAAATTAAAAGTATTAATATAATAATTTTTTTTGTCATATTATTCATTTATAATTTGAAAATCACTAGATGATTCCATTGGTATATTTTTTATTGTTTCCAAGTTATCTAATTTATTTAATTTTAAATAATTATATGAATATGTATATAAAGTATCCTTAATATACAAACTTCTTTTTACATAATTATTGTAATCAGGACTTACTATAATTTTGGCTGAAGAATTATTGCTGTTTAAGTTTCCAGTAGATATTTGTTTATTATGATCAATTTTGCCTTTTAATTCAAAACCGGTTTTATCAACTTTAAAAACAGCAGCGCCATTAAAAGTTACCTCTCCCCAACTATTATTAGTTTTTGATTCCCTAATAATCACCGGTACAACTAATAAATTTTTATCCTTTGAAAATAAAAATGCCTTATGATCACGTAATGCTTCCGAATCGCTTCCCATATCTCCTAAAACATATGTATTAATTTCTTTTGGCTTGCTAACATCTGAGACATCAAATAAAGTAAGTTTAAGACCTTTGGTTGTTACTCCTCCCCATTCGTTAGTGCTAGTATCCTTGCCAAAGCCAATTAATGTATTCTGGTCATATGGATGAAGATAATTTGAAAAACCTGGTATTTTTAATTCTCCTAAAACTTTTGGGCTAGTAGGAGACGACAAATCTATAACAAATAATGGATCAGTTTGCTTAAAAGTAACCATATAAGCTCTATTTTGCATAAATCTCACAGAATAAATTCTTTCACCTTTAGCTAAATTTTCCAATGAACCTATGACTTTCAAATCTGGATTTAAAACGTATAGATTACTATAAGAGTCAGTTTCGTCTTCTTCTTCAATAAAACTTGACCAGGCTCTGTTCTTTGTTGTAGCTATACGGAAATTGCCATCGCTTTCATCCATTGAAAACTGATTTAATACTTTTCCAGTTACTTCGCCTACGGTTTTATATTCAAGCTTATTTTTGTTTATTGATATTTTTTGTATGACAGTTTTTTCAAGTTCCTTAGAAATTGATTTATATTTTTCTTTAACTTTTTCTTTCATTATTTTCTCCATATTATTAACTTCTTCTTCGTTTAAAGAAGTTGCGTATCGTTCAATTATCTGCATAATTTTTATAGTTTTTTCACTATTAGACAATATATCATTATCCGTTTTTTCAATTTTATTAATTTTTTCCTTTGATTTATCGCTGAGACGTGGATAGATTATTTCTTTAATAATATTTAACATTAATTCCTCTTCGCTGACATATTTTGTATAGGTTATATAAATATTATTTTCTGAAGCAAAAAGGTTCTGGCTACCAGAAAGCATATAGACATCGCCGGTTACTGTTTCATTATTATCTTTGACATTTATTGCCGTTATACTTGTAAAATTATATGAATCATAAGGAATATCAAAATAATATATATCTGGACAATTACATTTAACTGCCGTTTTGTCAGTTGATAGCTCAATTCCATTTTCTAAAATTCTCGGAATTGGCATTTCGTCCTGAATATAATATTGCGGATTGGAAGTTATAAAATATACATAATCTCCAATCATTCTTGAATTAAAGTAATTTCCTTCAAAATCCAAATTCCTAACTTGCTTAGGTGCTTTTTTATCCGATATATCAAATACTTTAAAAAATGTATAAGAAGAACGACGTTTAAATTTTTTATAAACATCTAAACTGCTAATTTTATTATCATAACCAAAAATTATTAAACTATTTCCATTAATAAAAATATCTTGGGGGCTTGACTCAAGCTTTATGGAGGTAACAATCCTTGCTTCGGTTCCAGGATAAGCTTTAATTATAAAGATAAAATTATTTTTTACTGCATATATATAATTTCCATCAGTTTTAATAATATCAGCTTCATCAACGCCTTCTACCTGAACATTTGTTTTAGAGTAATCGTCAGAAGCTCCAGCACTGGAAGGTATAGCAACTTTTTGAGTTTCTGCACCTAGGCTAGAAATAGGATTGCTAAATCCTAAAGAATCTTCCATCATTGGCTCGATTGAAAATGAGCGACTGCTAGAATTACTTAAACCGCCATTGAAATAATATGATGAGTTATTATTACCTGCTTTTTCTAAAAATGCTTGTACTTCATCATAACTATTAAATTTTTTAATTTTTGATTGGGCGGCTAACTTTTCATAAATAGTTTTGCTAGCTTCATTGTTTATATTTTCTGTATTACTATCATTTAAATTAATAAGTGGCGGTTTATTTTCCGCATTTGGCTTATTTGATAAAAATGGGATGGAACATCCCGATAATAAAAATAAAACTGCAAAAAAAATAACATTTAAATTTAAAATTTTTTTAGACATAATTTTAAAAATTTTTTAATTATATAAAATTTTTAGATTCTATTTCCTCCCACTCACTATCGTCCTGGTTCCATTTGTAAGCAATAAATTTAGAAGATTTTTCTGTATCGCTATAAACATATTTTATGCTTGTTTCTGACCCTATACGACGGGAATACTTAGTTTTTTTATCTAAAATTAAAGGCTCAGTAATATACTCAAGCCTTATTTTGCCTAAGGGGCCATTAAATACTATATATTCAATATCTACCCCACCGTCTTCTTCCAAATGCTCATTACCTTCATCTTCAATCTCAAATTTATCTTTTATATTGCTAATAATTTCTAGCCATCTTTCTTTTTGCATATTTTTTAAAAATATAAAACTCTTTAGTATATAATAACATAATTTTATAATAAAAACAATTTAAAATTATCTTCTAGAAAACTCACAGCCGCAATAATTTTGGCGATAAAGATTTAATTTTTTAGAAATTTCAGCAGATTTTTTAAAACCATCATTCTTTTTAAAATCTTTTTCAATAAATATTATTCCGTATTTATTTCCTAATTCCCTTCCTATTTCTAATATTATTTTGGCATCTTTGTGAGGGCTAGTGGTAAGAGTAGTCGATATATATTTTATATTATTTTTTTTAGCTAATTTAACTAAGCTTAAAATTCTATTATGGTAGCAAATCTTACATCGCTCCCCTCTTTCCGGATCAGATTCATGTCCTTTAATTAACTTCTTCCATCTAAAATGAGAATACTTTCCTTTTATAATTTCTAAATTGAATTGTTTAGCAATTTTTTCAGTTTCTTTTAATCTTTTTAGATATTCTTTTTTTGGAAAAATGTTCGGATTATTAAAATATAATATTACTTTATAATTTTTACTTAATTCTTCGCAGGCGTAAATACCGCAGCCAATACAACATATATGGAGTAGCAATTTAGGTTTTATTTTATTTTTCATTACATAATCATAAATTATAGCCACAAAAATTCCTAAAACCCCTGCTATTAAATCGAAAAAAGATTCATCTCTACCAGGAACAAATTGCTGAATATATTCCAATAAATAACTATAAATAAAAACCATTACGAAGCTGTAAAAATAAATTTTAATAATACTATGTTTTTTTATATTTTGCCATATATCTATTATTAAATATGCTAAAATACCAAATAAAACTATATGAATACCTTTGTCATGAAAAGTTATTTTATTATCTAGCTCATAAACTGGGAGAGGCATGGTTAGAAGTATAAATATAAAAAACGACCAGGAAATTGTAACTAAAATTTTTAAAATTTTATTATTATTCATTATTTTTTATTTTTAATACTTTTTGCTATGATTTTAACAATTTTTTTATCAGTTATTAATGGAAGAATCTTATTTGCTGAAGGCTTGATTGAATAAGCAATAGCCAGGGCGGCAGACTTTTTCATTTCTAAACTGACTTTTTTAATTTTACCATCCAATAAACCCCTAAAAATTCCGGGGAATACTAGAGCATTATTAATCTGATTAGGAAAATCTGATCTGCCCGTTCCTACTATATATGCCCCTGCTCTTTTAGCAATTTTTGGCATTATTTCTGGTATAGGATTTGCCATGGCAAAAATAATAGGATCTTTATTCATTGATTCTATCATTTTTTTATCTACTAAATTAGGCCTTGATACGCCAATAAAAACATCAGCTCCAATTAGAGCCTCTTCTAGCCCTCCTTTAATTATTTTATTATTTGTTTTTTTGGATATTTCTTTTTTTATTAAATTTAATTTTTCCCTTCCTCTATAGACTACGCCTATACTATCAACTAAAATAATGTCTTTAATTTTTTCCGACAATAATAATCTGGCAATAGATATGCCCGCTGCTCCTGCTCCGTTTATGACTATTTTTAAATCTTTAAAAACTTTTCCGGAAACTCTGCACGCATTAATTAAGGCTGCCAATGTTACAATCGCTGTGCCATCCTGATCATCATGAAAAACTGGAATGGATAATTCTTTTTCTAATTTTTCAAGAATGTTAAAACATCTAGGAGCTGAAATATCTTCTAAATTTATTCCGGCAAAACTTGGCTCAATAATTTTACAAAAATTTATTATTTCTTCCTCTTTTTTTGTTTTTATACATAAAGGAATTGCATCAATGCCTGCAAATTCCTTAAAAATCACAGACTTGCCTTCCATAACCGGTATTGCTGCTTCTGGACCAATATCTCCTAACCCTAAAACAGCTGTACCATCGCTAACTATGGCAATTTGATTGGAACGATTAGTTAATTCCCAGGATTTATTTTTATTCTTTCCAATTAGGGTTGATACTGCTCCTACACCAGGTGTATATGCTAAAGACAAATCTTTTCTATCCATTAGGGAAACTTTTGATTTAATTTCAATTTTACCTCTAAATTTTTTATGTACTTTTATTGACTGTTTAGAAAAATCCATATTTAATTTTTATATTTTAATATTTCTTCTTTAATAATACTTATAATTTTTTCCAGTTTAACATTTTCATTATAAAAAATATTATGATAGTTTAATGGCTCTATCCCTAATACTCTTAAAATCTCCCAGACTTGATCCTGCTGTTTTTTAAAATAATCTGGTAATATTACTAAATGAGTAATTTTTAAATTTTCTTCTTTAATATAGGAAGAAGCATCTAAAGCTTCACACATCCATCTACCTTCTTTCGTCCTTAAAGTAATTTGGCTATAAGCTGGATTTTCAACATTTGGATTATTAAATATTATTTCATCGCCATTTTCTATAATATAATTTTTATTTTCTTTTTTACATTTTTCCTTCAATAATTTTACAAGACCTTCCGCATCAGCGATTTTTTCACTTTCAGAAATTAATAAATAATCATTATAGTTATTTTTTTTAATTATATTTCTTTTTATTAATAAATTTTCTATATTTTTTTTAAAATTTTCTTTCGTTGTTTCTGATATATTTAAATGTGGTTTAATTTTATAATTTTCATTAGCGGTATATTCTTTATTGGCAGTATTTTTATATTTTTTATTTTTAGTTTCAGTTATTCTGGTATTATATTCATCGTAAAGAGATATCATCCTTGCCTTTGGAAAATTTTCCTTTAACAACTCAGCAATTTGCAAACCTATTTCATCGGCTTTTGTCAGTTTATCTTCCCAAATTTCCCCAGAGTTCATATTATAATCCATCAAATAAGGGCTGAATGATTCAAATTCAACTTTTTTCCCAGAATCATAATCATCAACAAATTTTCCCATCTGGCATTTTGAAAAATTTACTCCTTTAATAGTAGCTTCATTTTCAACTTTTTCTAGCTCATAATCCATTTTACTAATTAATTCTTTAGATGATTTTATATCTGTATTTAACAATACTCCCTTGAATTGATCCCTAATTTTTTTCATCCAATTCATAATTGAAAAAGAATCTCTTTTTTCAGAAATTTTTAATTTCTTATTAACTTCGGGTGAAAAAATATTTTTTTCTTTATTTTTTTCTAAATTTGTAATAATTTTTTCCATATTTCTGAATATCCGCTTTCACGCAAATAACAAATGAGTAATTTGTAATTGATAATTTATAATTAATGATTAATTAGATTCCTCTTACTTTTAAAGCCTCTACGATCCTTTTTATTGCTAACAGATAAGCCGCCGTGCGCATATCAACATTAAAATTATTAAAATATTTCCATACATCTTCAGTCGCTCTTCCAATTTGTATTTCTAAATGATTATTAACTTTATCAAGGTCCCAGTAAAAATGCCTTACATTCTGTACCCATTCAAAATAGGAAACAATTACACCTCCTGAGTTTGCTAAAATATCAGGTATAATAGTAATGCCTTTTTTAAATAATTTTTCACTAACTTCCATTGCTACTGGGCCATTAGCCATTTCTAAAATAAACTTTGCTTTTATTTTATTATAATTTTTCCCATTAATTACATCCTCCAAAGCTGATGGTACAAGAATGTCAACCGGTAGTTTTAACAATTCATCATTATTGATATTTTTAGTTTTATCAAAGCCTTGAACTATTCCTGTTTTTTCTTTATGAATTATTAATTTTTCAATATCAATTCCTTCTGAATCATATACCCCACCTTGCGAATCGGAAACTGCCACAACTTTATAACCATTTTTATAAGCTATTAAAGCAAAATTTAAACCGACATTACCAAAACCTTGAACTGCAACTTTTAAATTATTTTTCTTTACCTTCATTTTTCCTAATATATTTTCTAATACTAAAAATCCTCCATAACCAGTTGCGCTATCTCGTCCTAAGGAGCCCCCTATTTCAACAGGTTTGCCAGTTACACAAGCAGGCACATTCATGCCTTTAATATGGCTATACTCATCCATATACCAGGCCATTACCTGAGCGTTAGTATAGACATCGGGCGCTGGTACATCTTTATCTGGTCCGACAAAATCAGCAATAGCTCTTACATACCCTCTAGTTAATCTTTCAAGTTCTGATTTACTTAATTTTTTTGGATCCACAGTCACTCCACCCTTGCCTCCGCCGTATGGAATATTGGCAACAGCGCATTTTAACGCCATCCAAAATGCCAAAGATTTTACTTCATCTAAATTGACCATTGGATGATATCTAATACCTCCTTTAAATGGTCCCCTGATATCATTATATTGCACTCTATAACCATTAAAAACTTTTATCCTGCCGTTATCCATAATTACAGGAATGGAAACTTCAATTATTTTTTGAGGATATTTTAATATTTCCAGCTCATCGCTATTAATAAAAAAGCCGTTTATTTTTACATCATTTAAATTCTCTCCAATTATACAGGTTTTTTTAAGTTGAAATAAACATTCTTTAAATTTGTTTGACATAAGTTTATAAATTATTAAATTATTTTAAATATTTTTTACCTTTTAATTCGTCCGGAAAATATTCTTGCGTCTCTTTATAATCATAATCCGGACTGTATTTATAATCTTTGCCATAGTCCAAATCTTTCATTAATTTTGTTGGTGCATTCCTTATATGAAGTGGTACAGGCAAATTACCATGTTCATGAACATCATAAGCGGCTTTTTCGTAAGCTAAATATAAATCATTTGATTTTTTACATTTAGCCATATAAACTACAGCCTGAGCTAAAATAACATTACATTCGGGCATGCCAATAAAATTGCAAGCTTGGTAAGTGGCAACGGCCTGTTCAAGTGCACGAGAATTTGCTAGCCCTATATCTTCAGAAGCGAAGCGCACTAGACGACGTGCTATATAGAGAGGATCTTCACCGGCTTCGAGCATCCTTGAAAGCCAATAAAGAGATGCATCTGGGTCAGAACCGCGCATTGATTTATGTAGAGCGGAAATTATATTATAATGCTCTTCACCATCTTTGTCATATAATAAATAAGATTTTTGAAATCCTTCTTTAATTATTTCAAATGTTATTTCTTCATTTTTCATTTGGCAAGCTATATATTCAATTACATTCAAAGCGGTGCGCGCGTCACCATTACTCATGCTAGCTAATAAATCAATCACTTCATCAGATATTATAATATTTAAATTTCCTAATCCATTATTTTTATCTTTAATAGCTCTTTTTAAAATATTGATAATATGTTTTTTCTCAAGCTGCTTAAGTACAAATACTCGGCATCTTGATAAAAGAGCTCCGCGAATTTCAAAACTAGGATTTTCGGTTGTTGCGCCAATTAAAATTATTGTTCCTTTTTCAATATGAGGAAGAAGCGCGTCTTGCTGAGATTTATTCCAACGATGTATTTCATCAATAAAAAGTATTGTTCTTCTTCCATTAATAAGATTGTTTTCAGCATTTTTTATAACTTCCCTTAATTCTTTTACTCCGCTAGTGACTGCAGAAAATTTTATAAAATTTGATTTGGCTTGTTTGGCAATTATATAGGCAAGGGTTGTTTTGCCGCTACCGGGAGGGCCCCAGAGTATTATTGAGGGCAGGTTGTCTGATAAAATTGCCTGTCTTAACAACTTATTTTCACCAATAATCTCATCCTGTCCTAAAAAATCATTAAAATTTTCTGGCCTCATCCTATCTGCTAATGGTGAATTTTTTAATTTATTTTTCATAAAACTTATCTTATCATAATTAAAGCTAAAATTCAATCTAAAAAAATTAAAGCCCCGAATATTATCAGGGCTCTTTTTATATTTTTAATAATTATTTACCTGCAATCTTTGAGTTTATATATTTCTAAAATATCAGTGTTGAGATTAAAAACTAATAATAAAGTGCAGCCATGGCTTGTGTCTACATAATTCGTTGTACGAAGTCTTCTGCCGGTTAAAAACCCGCGCTCAGAATTAGTAATTGCTACCGACCCACCAGTATAGGATCTATAAATTGCAAGTTTGTACTGTTTATCAAAAAGTAAAGTATCAGGATTCCCATATTCAATTAAAGCTTCAGCATAAGTCATTTTACCTACTTTATCTTTAAATTCATTACCATACGCCCATTCGCTAATAATAGCTGCACTACATCCGCTTAATAAAAAAATAATCAAAATCAACAAAAATTTAAAATATTTTTTCATTATCTTGTCCTCCTGTAAAATATTTTATAATTCCCCTCCGTTTTAAACGAACATTAATTTATAATATTTTTAATATTCTAAGATTATATTCATTAATAATTCTTTCTGCATCTTGCTCCTCAAAATCAGGCCAATACTTTTTCATAAAAAATAATTCAGCATTGGCAGCTTGCCATAGTAGAAAATCGGAATAATTTTCCTCTCCGCCTGTTCTTAAAACTATATCTACTTCAGGCAGCTCTCCGTTATATAAATATTTTTTAACCATACCTTCATGTACCTGCTCGAGTTCAATATTATTTTTCATCATTTTTTTAATTGATTCAATAATATCTTGGCGTCCGCTGTAATTTAAACAAATATTGATAATTCCTTTCTCCCCTTTTTTTGTTTGACCAACAATATCGGCACAGAAAGTTGGCAGATCGCCAGGAAGCTCTTCGACACGGCCACTTATTAAAACTTGGTATGATTTTTTTAAAAAAATTTCTAAGCTTTCCTCAAGATCATTTTTTATTAACTTCATCAAATTATTAATTTCATCCCTCTGTCTGTTCCAATCTTTAGAAGAAAAGCATAAATATGATACTGCTTTTACCTGCCTATGAAAAAAATAATCAGCTGAGCTTCTTATTTTTTTAAGACCTGACCTATGGCCTTCGACTAAAGGTAAATTTCTTTCTTTCGCCCAACGCCTACAGCCATCAGTAATTATACCAATATGTGCTGGGGTAATAATTTTTCTTTTTTCATCAATCATTTTTTATCTGCTAATTTTAATTAATTTTAATTTCTCCGCAACTCCGCTAATAATTTTAATATTGCTTTTTTTAGTAGTAAAAAATTTTGATATATAATTAATGAGCTCGGCATTGGCCTTGCCTTTTACGGCCGGGGCTTTGATGTTTATTTTTATTGTGCCATCACTCATTATTTCTTTTACCTCGCTTTTAGCAGATCCGGGTCTTACTTTTACCCTTAAATATATTTCACCTTTTTTATCTAATTCATTTTTATAAATTTTTAACATAGCTATTCTTCTTTAAAAATTATAGCGTTAGGTATATTTCTTCCCGGGCCAACCATATATTCATCATTGTAGTAAAGAGCAGATGATCCGCCTCCATCTAAATTTATTGCGTAATCAATTTTTAATGTTTGCAGAACATCAGCTAATTCGGGTATAGTAGCATTATGAACGCTAACTAAATTTATTTTTTTACCACTTATAGCTATAGAATTTTTTAAACTTACACCATTTGTCTGTTTATTATCAAGCTCCCAATCAATTAAATAATTCATGCCCTCCTCTATTAACCTAGGTTTATTGCCAATTGCTGCCTGTAATTTAATTTTACCGTTAATGCTATTTATATAAGGACCTCCGGATGAAGTTAAATCAAGTTTATCTTTAAAATAACGACTATCTTTAAAATAATAAAAATTATTATTTATGTCAAAGGCCATAATAGGGCCAGTAGTCCAGTATTTAAGTTGATCCTCATTAATTAATTTTCCAGTATTTGTATTAAAAACGGGAAAGAAAAAATAATTTCTGGCACCGCATCCGCTTGAATCACAAAAATAACTACCATTTATGCCGGCAAAACCATTATTATTAATTGTATAACTTGCTAAAGATTTAGCTTGGCAGTTGCTTTTGCAATTAAAATCATCTGCAGTTTCTGTAATAATTTTTAATTTTGGATTACTTAAATCAATTTCGATTATATCTGCTTTAAAATTTTTTCCATTAACCTCAATATTTTTTCTTTCATATTTACTGAATTCATTTATTGATTCATTGAGACCTGGTTTATGAATTTTTGCCAAATCTTCTTTGGTAATTCCTAAAGATAACTCGCGCATTATGCGGAAAGCATCCGCCGGACGCCCTAAATAATATCTTTTTAAATTTTCCGGACAGATATACCAAGCCTCGCCATTATTTTCCACTTGAATTAATATTTTACCTGATAATTCTTTAGATAATGTTTTATTATAAATATTATTAGATTCTGAAACTGTCATGTTATTTGAAATTTTTTCACCTGCTACAGCCGGTCCTTTTAATTTATCTTTTTCAGATGGTTCAATCATAGCTAAATATTCATTTTTTATACCAAGCCCAAGCTCGCGCATGATACGAAAAGCATCGTCAGGCCTGCCTAGGTAATACCGATAATTATTTTTAGGGTTAACATACCAAGCTTCTCCGTTTTTTTCCACATTAAGAAGAATTTTTCCTGATAGTTTTTTTCCTAAACTTTCCGCCCTAGCTTCAAGATTAAAAGAAAAAAAAATTAAAATAAATATAAATATATAAATTTTTTTCATATAATTTTATTTTATCACAAAAGTAAATTAAATAAAAAGGACCGTTAATTTACGGACCTAATTAATAAATGATTAAATTATCAATCATAATTTTCATTCAGCTCTTTATTTACTTTTTTTGCTTTAATAATAGTTTCCTTAATTTGGCCGATAATTTCAAACAATGTTGGTTCTTTGATTACTTTTAGATCGTTAAAAGGAATATTTATTAATTCATCTAGTTCTTTTTTGAATTTTTCAGCTGATCTCATAAGAGATCTAATAACTAATGTTTTGTGGTCTAATGGCAGCTTTCCTCTCTTGCTACGAATTGGCTTAATATTATTATCTTCGGCGTATTTTTTAATAAAACGATTAAGATCGTTTGATTGCATTGGTTTGCCAATGCGCGTTATTTCGCTCTGGCAAGCATTTAATATCATTTGCTGATCAGATATATCATAGCTACTAAGTCTTAAACCTAAACCTGAATTTACTTTTCCGCAAAGCAATAATGACTGAATTTCTTTATGAAGTTTGAATACCTTAAAAGCATTATAAATTTGGGCGGGCGACTTACCGATTGTTTCTGCCACTTTTTCAACGGACCATTTCATTCTATCCATAATTCTTTTATAGGCATAAGCCTCCTCTACAACACTCATTGATTCTCGGCAAAAATTTCTTAATGCGCTTTCTACAAAAATATCATCTTTATGCATAGCATATTTTTTTACCATCGCCGGTACCTTGCTTAGACCTTTTTTAATGGCTGATTTTATAGCGACGTTCGCCGTCAATTATTATATATCTGCCGTTAGGTAACGGCGAAAGCTTTAAGGGGTCTCTTATATCATTTGTCTTGGTAATTGTTTTTGCCATCGTTTCTAATGTCGCTTCATTAAAATATTTTCTGGGCTGATCGGGATTTGGATCTATAAGATTTAATGGTACAATTTTTGTTATA
>Ga0172375_10007923_pt1 | contig 14438 bp, 17 predicted proteins | sample LakKiv1m_FD_114537 | JGI IMG/M metagenome (GOLD analysis project Ga0172375, IMG submission 114537) | Freshwater microbial communities from Kabuno Bay, South-Kivu, Congo - kab_092012_11.1m | ecosystem: Environmental > Aquatic > Freshwater > Lake | place: Democratic Republic of the Congo... | reverse complement strand
CGCGTTCCTGAACATGGACGGCGGACTCGTGGTGCTCGGCGTTGCGGATGACGGCACGGTGACGGGGGTGGCCCCGGAGGCGGTGGACCGGCTGGTCGCCGAGATCGCCAGCCTGTCGAACAATCCCACCAAGCTTGATCCGCCCAGTCTCTTGTTCCCGCAGATTGAAGAGATCAACGGCAAATGGGTGATCAGGATTCAGGTGCCCACCAGTTCTCAAGTTCACCAGACGGGCGGTCACGTGTTCCTGCGTAGTAACGATGGGGACTATCGCGTCAACGGCCTGAATCGTGTGGCAGGCCTTGTCAATCGCAAGTCAGGGATCTTCTCCGAGCAGAGGGTGATGCCACACTTGAACATGTCTGACTTGAGACCAGATCTCTTCAAGAGGGCTCGCGTCCTTATGAAGGAGAATCACCCGCAGCATCCATGGCTGAAACTTCCGGCGGAGAAACTCCTGACGTTGGCCGGTTTTGTTCGCAAGGATCGCGCCACGGGAAGACTCGGCTACACGCTTGCCGCTGCGCTGATGTTCGGAAAGGACGCAACGATTCAACAGGTCGCGCCGGGCTTCAAGTTTGACGCCATCTTGCGCCGTCACGACATTGACCGCTATGACGACCGTCTCGTTGTGTCCACCAACCTGATCGATTCCTACGACTTGCTCATGGGATTTGTCGAGAAGCACCTCAACGATCCCTTCTATCTCGAAGGGCATGAGCGTGTCAGTCTGCGATCCCGCATTTTCCGTGAGCTTGTCGCCAACCTCATCGCCCACCGGGAATACACCAGTCCAGCCCCTGCCTCGATGACCATTTACACAGACCGGGTTGAGTTCAAGAACCCGAATGTTCCGCATTACTGGGGACAGATTGACCCGGAGCATTTCACGCCCTTTGCGAAGAATCCGACCATCTGCAAGTTTCTCAGCCAAATAGGGCTCTACGAAGAACTGGGGTCGGGGGTTCGGAACGTCACGAAGTACCATCCCTTCTATGCACCTGGCGCCGATTCTCCAACCTTTACGGATGAGCATATGTTCACGGTTGTTGTGCCGCTGGGGACGGCGACACTGCCAGAGTCGAGGCCAGAGTCGAGGCCAGAGTCGAGGCCAGAGTCGAGGCCAGAGTCGAGGCCAGAGTGGGATGTGGCTGTTCGAATACTACAGGCTCTTCTCAACGGGCCCAGTTCCCGAGGCGAACTGGCAACTACGCTCGGGCACAAAGGCGTCTCAGGGGCAGCCAAGAAATCCGTCAAGGGGCTCTTGGAACAGGGGTTGATTGAGCACACCATTCCCGACAGGCCCCAGAGCCGGCTCCAGAAATACCGTCTGACGGACAAAGGGCGGGCGGTGTTGTCAGGCGCCAACAAGTAGCCTCCGGCAACCGCGTTGCCCGAATCGCCTCCCGATTTTCCTTCCTTCCCAACGGCGATCGTCGTACCGTCCCTCCATAAGGTGTAGCAAGTCCTACTCCGACGCGGCGGGGGCGGTCGAGAAACGGCCTTCGAGAGCGGCGCCGCGCGAGGCGGCCGTGATCGTAAGATCGCCGGCGCGCGCCAGGGCGGCAAGACGGAAACGGATGTCGTTGAGCCGTTGGCGTTCCTGCTGGGCAGCCCGGCCGCCTTCCATCTGCAGCGATAACTCATAGACGGCCAGGGCGTGCCGAAGGGACTGTTCCGCACCGGCCGCGTCGACGAAGACAGACGCCGGACTTCCTTCGCGTTCGCCAATCCGCCACGCGGGGCGGCCGGGAAAAGCCGGGGGGCGTTGTTCCAGCAGCAGACGCTCGAGCGACTCGGCGCACGAGGCGGCAAGCAGCCAGCCGGCTTCAACCATCAGCACGGGTTTCTCGCGGATCTCCATGCCAGCCAGGATGCCCTCCTGCGAGGAGTCAATCACCGTGGCGGGCCGGCCGGCCAAACGGGTCTCGCGAGCCACGAGGCCCAGACGATCAACGGCGTTGAAGGCGTCGAGCACACGCTTGATGCCGCTCGTCACGTCCGCGTGGGGCGCCAGGCGCCAACCGACGACGATCGACGGGACGCGCAGGCTAAGGATGCGCCCGCTCAACTCGTTGCCCAGAACGGCGACAAAACAGGCGGGCAATTCGGCGGCTGTGTTCTCCAAGGCGCGAACAATGACCCGATCCGCATGCCGGAGATACGGATTGAGCCAGGCAAGCGGGCGGGCGCTGTCGGGCCGCATGAGCATGGCCATGACGGGTCGGTCCGGTAGGATCCGCAGCGGCAGATCCCAGCAATCCATCGCGGCGGGGGCTGTGCTCAGGCCGGCCATCGGCTCCGCCCCCGACAGCCGGAACCATCCGACCGTGCGCCTTTCGTCAGCCGTGGCGACGGACAGGGCGAGTTCCTGACGCCCGTCGTTGCCGCCGTCCGCCAGATCCCACTGTATCCACGCCCGATCCTTGTCGGAGGCATGCCAGGGCGACTGCAGGCGCCGTTGCACGGCGGGTGCAGGTGCTCCGGTGTATTCCATGTGAAGCAGCAGGCGCAACGCGGTCTCGCTATCGTTGGAGCGCGCGACGGTGAGGACGCCGTCGGCGACGCCGATGGAAAGGTAGCGGCCTGCCGAATGCGGGGGGGCGGGCTGCCTCCACGAGCGCAACGGGCCGCCGTCACGAACGGGTTCGAACCCGCGCACCAGCCGGAAGGTCAGGGCGAAGCGAAGGAGCTGGCTCCGCCAGCCGAGCCAGGAGACGGCGATCCACGCCTGTTCGTGCGGCGACCAGGCGGTGAGCGTATAACGGGGCGCCGTGAACCGGAGAAGGCGACAGAGCGCCGGATCCAGCGGCGCGCCGGCCTGGGCCGCGTCGGCCGCGTTGGTGTAGCCTGCCGCGGCCAGCAGGAGCGGGTTGCGGGCCAGCGTGGGCCAACGTCCGCCCAGTTCGTGATGTTCGCTCAGAAGCGTCACGTCCGGCGGGATGGCGCGCTGAACACGGTCGGCATCAAAGGGGATGTGGAATACCCACCAGACGGCGGCGATCAGCAATACGACGACCGACAGCACGACCCTGCGTCGGCGGTGGCTATGACTCGCGTTCGGCATACGGCCGTCAATCACGGACCGAACCGATCAACTCGCGAACGTCGGACATGCCGTGGCGTACGAGGTAGTCCGCGATGCCGGCGATGACGCGCAGGGCGGTCGTGGGATCCGCAAAGTTGGCGGTGCCGACGGCCACGGCCGTGGCCCCGGCAATCAGGAACTCGATCGCCTGTTCCGGTTCCATGATGCCGCCCATGCCGATAACGGGAATCCGGACGGCGCGGGCCGCTTCCCAGACCAGTTTCACGGCCACCGGATGAATGGCGGGGCCCGAAAGCCCGCCGACCTTGTTGGCCAGAATGGGACGTCGGGTCTCGATGTCAATGGCCATGGCGGGGATCGTGTTGATCAGCGATATGGCATCCGCGCCGGCGGCCTCGACCGCCTTGGCGAAGGACGCGATGTCCGGAACGTTCGGAGCGAGTTTCGGGATGATCGGCAGGCGGGTTGCCGCCCGGACCCGCCGCACCACCTGCTCAGCGGATCGGGGATCAGCGCTGAACGTGATACCGCCCTTCTTGACGTTCGGGCACGAGATGTTGACTTCGAGTGCGGCGATGCCGGGCTGGCCGTCGAATCGGGCGGCGACTTCGCCGTATTCCTCCTCGGAGCGGCCCCAGATGTTCACGATGACCGGGACGTCCCGGTTGCGGAGGAAGGGCATGTAGTCTTTCAGGAATCCGTCCACACCCGGGCCCTGGAGTCCGATGGCGTTGATGATGCCGCCGAACACTTCGATCAGCCGGGGCGTCGCGTTGCCTTCGTGCGGATCGAGGCGGATGCCTTTGACGACCAGCGCCCCGAGACGGTTCAGGTCCACGATACCGGCATACTCCGCGCCATAGCCGAACGTGCCGGATGCGACCATGACTGGGTTGCGCATGCGGATGCGGCCCACCTCCACCGCGAGATTGGGTTTGGGCGTCGGAGCGGTCATGCTGTGGCTTTCCGAGCGAGGATTTCGCGCGGGGCTTCGTTGAGCTTCCGAAGGTAGCCGGCGCTCTCCGGACTTCCCTCGGCCGGCGCCCAGCCGGCCCGTTCGTCGGGGCCGAGCGGCCGGTAAGGCCCGGCCTTGGACTCGAAGAAGATCGCGTGTGGCTCCAGGGCGAAGATGGTGTGGAAGCGTCCCGCCGGAATCGTCAGGGCGAGTGATGCGTCCGCCGCCAGAATCGCGGCGTCGGTGATCGCGCCGCTGTCGTCAAACTCGATGACGCCCATCCGGCCTCGAATCCAGACAAAGGTTTCGTCCTTGGCCGGGTCGGCATGGCGATGCGGCGGGATGTAGGAATCCGGTTCGAGGGCATTGAACAGGCGTTGCGCCGGCGCCAGGTCGTTCCCGTGCAGGTTCAGGTTGCGGCGTCGGCGCGGGGCGGCCTGCGCGGCGGCGACCAGGGCATCGAGGGCGGAACGGTCGATACGGTGCAAGCTCATGACCACACCACCTCGCGGGCCTCGAAAACCGGCCCTTCCTTGCACACGCGCAGCCACTGCTCCTTGCCGTTGATCCGGACACGCTGGACGCAGGCGAGGCAGACGCCCGCGCCGCATCCCATATGGCGATCCATGGAAAGCCATGCCTTGACGCCAAGGGCAACCGCCCGCTGCCCGACGGCCTTGAGCATGCCGTCGGGTCCGCAGGCGAAGAATGCGATCTTCCCGAGGTCCGGGCGGCTGGCGGCCCAGGCGTCAATGGCTGCGGTAACGAGGCCGGGGGTTCCGAGCGAGCCGTCGTCCGTGGCCAGGCGGACGTCCCAGCCGAGGGCGCGGAAGTCGTCGGCGCACAGGATGTGATCGGCCGAAGCGCCGCCGATGAAGACAACGCCAGTCGAGGGAAGCCGTTTGGCGAGGAAAGCAAGCGGCGCCACGCCGTATCCGCCCGCCACAAGGACCGGAACGGCGGGTGGTTGTTTCGTGGGGAAGCCGTTGCCGAGCGGGCCCAGGATGCTGATGGTTTGGCCGGGCTGCGCGTCCCTGAGGGCGCGCGTACCCGCGCCGACGACCTTGTAGAGGATGCGGAGCGTCGAACCCTCGGCCGCGTAGAGACTGAAAGGACGGCGGAGCAGCGATCCTTGCAGGTTGGGGACCTGCGCGTGGACGAACTGGCCCGGCCGCGCGTCCGCCGCGATCGTTGGGGCGCGCAGTTCGAGCACCCGGTACCCGGTACCGGCGGCGGTGTGCGAGAGTACCTTGGCTTGTTCCAGACGCATGGCGCGTAGTGTGTGGATTGACCTCGCGGCGGTCAACCCAGAAAGGAGTCCTGCGCGGCGGCGGGGCGCATTTCCCATTCATTGGCCGACGCCGGCCAACATGGCCGGCCCGATCCAGAAACCACACGAATTGGGCAGGTAGGGGCCGCCGGACCCGCCGCGAACCAAAATGAGAACTGCCGTGCCTCATCCACCGCCTTGACGGATACCAGGGAGATACCATCCACCTACTATGCGTCAATCCGTCTACGCAAGCTCCTGGATCGCAACGACCGAGGCGACGGTTTTCGGGGCGAGTCACCCAACTCCACCCCGCTATGTTTGAAGGCTAACAGGATGTCGGCAGAAGAGTTTCGGATTGCTGCGCCAAAGGAGTTGTGGGAAAACCACAGACAGAAAGGAGGTGATAGCATGAAGGCGATGATCGCAGCGTTTCTGGTTGTGCTGGTGACGGCCGCCACTGTCTTGGCCTCTGGAGGTCAGAACCAAGGCACAACGGGGTCCGGAACGACCTCGACGGGGTCATCCACGCAGGGCAGCGCTTCTCAGCCCCGTACTGGTCGATAGACTGGGGCAGAAGCCGAACCCGATGCTCGTGGGTATCGGCGCTCACGCGCCGAACCCACAGCCTCGCCATTCTGCGGGAAGAAGTGGAAGGAACCATGAAGAACGATTCGAGTGTGACAAGTCCCCCGAACATAATACTAATCAACTGTGATGATCTCGGCTACGGAGATCTGGGCTGCTATGGCTCCGGACGTAATGATACACCGCATCTGGACCAACTGGCGGTGGAAGGGGTGCGGTTCACCGATTTCTACATGGCTTCCCCTGTGTGCTCCGCCTCGCGTGCAGCGATGCTGACGGGTTGCTATTCGCAGCGAATTGGCTTTGCCGACTATCAGGTACTCTTTCCCGGGCAGGCGCAAGGCCTCAATCCGGAGGAGTCAACCATCGCCAAGCAGTTGAAACTAGTCGGCTATGACACCAAAATCATCGGCAAATGGCACTGCGGCGATCAGCCGGAGTTCCTGCCGACCAACCGGGTTCGACGAATACTTCGGGATTCCATTCAGTAATGACATGGGGCGACAGGTGAATAGGCTTGAAATGCCCCCATTGCCGCTTATGCGAAACAAGGAGGTCATCCAGCAGCAGCCGGATCAGCGCGGCATTACCGAACGGTATGTGGATGAAGCCCTGCAGTTCATGCGCCGTGACCGAGAGAACCCCTTCTTTCTGTATCTGGCACACCTGTATGTCCACGTGCCGCTGTTCGTCCCGAAGCAGTTTCTCGACCGCTCGCGCAATGGCGCGTACGGCGGCGCTGTCGCCTGCCTTGACTGGGCAATGGGCATGATCGAGGCGGAACTAAAACGATTGGGCATCAAAAACGAGACGCTGGTCATCTTCACTTCGGATAACGGTTCCCGCGCCCAAGATGAGGGTGGCAGCAACGCGCCGTTGCGTGGCACCAAAGCACAAACCTGGGAGGGTGGACAAAGGGTTCCCTGCATCATGCGTTGGCCGGGGAAGATCGCCGATGGGACGACCTGCGAGGGGATCGCCGCCTCCATCGACCTTTTTGCCACCCTGGTCGATCTGGCCGGTGCAGCACTGCCGGCGGACACGACGCTTGACAGTATCTCGCTGGCGGAGACCATCCTGAAAGGAAAGGCCACCAAACGGGACACCTTCGCCTACTACAGGGGCCCAAACCTCGAGGCCGTGCGCAAAGGCGATTGGAAATTGCACTTCTGCAAGATCGGCTGGAAGCCCGGTGGCGCTGATAATCAGGTGTTGTCGGAACTTTACAACCTGCGCGATGATATTGCCGAAGCTAATAACGTCCACGACCGGCATCCTGAGATTGTCGCGGAGATCGAGGCAGCCGCCGAGGAGTTTCGTCGGGCCCTCGGTGATCGACGGCTGGACCGCACAGGGGCGGAGATCCGCGAAGTGGGCGTGTGCAAGAATCCTAAGCCGTTGACCGAATACGACAAAACCCATCCCTACATGATCGCTTGTTACGATCTGGCCGACATGCCGACAATGTGTGGTTAGAAAGGATGGGGAAGAGGCGAATTGCAGAACAACGGCCCGCGGTACGTCGCTGACGCGCCGTTGGTTCGCCGGAGCGTTGGGTCAGGCTGTCGAAGATGAAGCGGGAGGGTCAGCTATTCGCATGATGGCCGCTTTTCGGGAAACGGCCGGCGTGGAAGCCGACCCGATCCCCATGGTCAAAACCGGCGTTTTCGGCAGATTTGGAGGGTCGGGTTCCACCCCGACCGCAAACGGCGAGGCCAAAATGAGAATTGCTGTCGCGCCAGGGAGGGTTGAAACGGATAGCGGGAGGCGGTAGTATCATGGTATGAAGACGGTTCGATATGTGTACTGGCAGGATGGGGATATGGGGCTGGGGTACATTGAGGAATTCCCGGACTACATGACGCAGGGCGAGCCCCTTGAGGAACTTCAGGAGAACCTGAAGGACATCTACGATGACATCACCGGGGGCAAGGTTTCTGGCGTGCGTCATGTTGCGGAACTCCAGTTCGCATGAAACGGGGCGACCTCTTGCGCCAGATTGAGCAGAACGGGTGCGTCTTCATCCGGCCCGGCGGCAGGCACGACGGGGATCAGAACCCGAAGGCCGGCGCCTGCCAGCCGATTCCCCGGCCCCGCGAGATCAAGGAGCATCTCGCCCGCCACATTCTCAAAAGACTCGGAGACTGCCCCAACCCAGCCTCGGAGGCGACTTCGGAACCCGCGCCGGGCGCGGCTTCCTCATCGCCTCTAGGCTGACGTTCGATCCTGCCAACAAGAAGGACTGATTTGATTATGGAAGTGCCGCTGTCCAACGCGAAATGGATCGCGAGCAGTCTGCCCCAGGGGCGGACACCTTTGTTTCGCCGTGCGTTCACTGCACACGACCGGATTGTCTCGGCCATACTTGACGTCTGCGGCTTGGGGTACTATGAGGCTTGGATCAACGGTAGACGGGTCGGTGATCACGTTCCTATCTGGTGGACATGGGGCAGAACTTCTCCGGATGGGCGCGTATTCGTGTGGACGGGCCGCGTGGCGCGGAGATCCGGATGCGCTTCGCCGAGGCGCTGACGCCGGATGGCCGCATTGACACGGCCAGCACGGGGGTCTTCGCCACCGGGATTGAACAAGTTGACCGCTACATCTGCAGGGGCGGCGGGCTTGCGACCTGGGAACCGCGCTTCACCTATCACGGGTTCCGGTATGTGGAAGTAGACGGCTGGCCCGGCCGTTTGCGTGAGACGGATATCACGGGTGTTGTTGTCCATACCGATCTGCCGACGGCGGGTCATTTCGAGTGTTCGGACGAGCGGTTGAATCGGATCCATCGCATGGCGCTGTGGACCCACCGCAGCAACATCCACGGGATACCGGAGGATGGTCCGGCGCGGGAGCGTTGCGGCTGGCTCGGCGATGCCAATAGGGTCGCCGAGTTTTCGATGTGGAACTTTCAGGGGAAGACATTCTGGGAAAAATACCTGGACGATATTGAAACCACCCGGGTGCTCAATGGCGGGTTGCCCTGCAACATTGCCCCGGGCAAGCGCACCTGCGGAACGGCTAATCCGGATTGGGCAGCGGCATTGCATCACTTGGTTGACAGCAAACCGCCTGATCGTCGAACAACGGCCGGCGACGGACGCCGTGCTTGTGGGGACGAAGAAGGGCTTCGAACAGCTGGCGTACGTCGCTGACGCGCCGCCGGTTCGCCGGGGCGTTCGCCGCAACATGCCGAAGCGAGGGCCAATGGACAACAGAAGAACACGGTTTGAGCCGGGTCAGTGGTGGCGGGACTTGATGCCGAGGGTCCGGGCGCGACGCGGTGTGCTTTGGGTGTTCGGGTGCTTGACACCGGCGGCGGGGTCTGGTATTCGCGCACGCCATGTTTCCACCCGACGAGAGGCTGAGTGTACGTGCGTACGCCAAGATCAACCTCTACCTGGAGGTCCTCGGCCGCCGTGAGAACGGGTACCATGACCTGCGCAGCCTGGTGATGCCCGTCTCGTTGTGCGACGACATTTCGATCGAGCGGGCGGACTCCGGCGTGATCTCCGAGATGGTGGCCGTGAACGCCATCTGCCGCGAAGGGGTGGAGGAGACGGCTTCCGATGGGAACCTGACCACGCGGGCGGCGGAGACCCTGCGCGCGGCCACGGGGTGCAAGGCCGGCGCCCGCATTCAGATCGAAAAGCGCATTCCGATCGGCGGTGGGCTCGGGGGCGGGAGCGCAGATGCGGCCGCCGTGTTCGTGGGGCTGAACCGGTTCTGGAACCTCGGGGTGCCCGTGGAGCGCCTGATGGAGATCGGGGCCACCGTTGGGAGCGATGTGCCGGCGCTGATCCACGGCGGCGCGGTTTGGATGGAGGGGGTCGGTGAGAAAGTCCGGCCCTGCGCGGACTGCGAGGGGCTGGCGGATGCGCCTTGGTGGCTGGTGCTGGTCTATCCCGGCTTTCCCGTCTCCACTGGCGACATCTACCGGCGCTATCAGTCGTGCTTGACGCCGGGCGACGGAACGGTTAATAATTTCCGTTTTGCCCTGAAGAGGGGGGATGTGGCTCTGGCTGCGGCCAACCTCTTCAACAGTTTGCAGGAGACGGTATTCGGCAAGTACCCGCTGATCGGACTGACGGCGGAGTACCTGCGCGAGGCGGGCGCATTGGGGGCCTTGGTATCCGGGTCCGGGGCTTCCGTGTTCGGGCTGGCATCGAGTCGCGAGCACGCGCGCGAGGTGGAGGTCCGGGTGCAACAGCGGATGGGACAGGCAGTTTGGACACAGGTTGCTAGCACGCTGCCCGGTGGTGTAATGGTAGCACACGGGCCTTTGGAGCCCTTTGTCTAGGTTCGAATCCTGGCCGGGCAACCACGTGGAAGCGTGCGCGCCTGGACAGCGTTGAAAGAAGCACAACGAAGCCATGAAGATCCTTTCGGGAAATGCGAATCGTCCCTTGGCTGAGAAACTGGCCGCCTACCTTGGCGTTACGCTGGGCGAGGTTGAGATCAGTCGTTTTCCGGACGGCGAGACCTTCGTCAAGATCCGCGAGAATGTCCGGGGCAGCGACGTGTTTGTTATCCAGCCCATTTGCCGGCCGCCGAACGAGAACCTGATGGAGTTGTTGATCATGATTGACGCGGCGCGCCGGGCGTCGGCCGCACGCATCACGGCCGTCCTGCCTTTTTTCGGTTATGCGCGGCAGGATCGCAAGGACCAACCCCGTGTCCCGATCACGGCCAAACTCGTCGCGAATCTGCTGGTGGCGTCGGGTGCGAACCGTTTGCTGACCATGGATCTGCACGCCCAGCAGATCCAGGGGTTCTTCGACATCCCTGTTGATCACCTTTATGCGATGCCCGTGATATCCAAGTATTTGAAATCGAAAAACTTGGAGAAGGCAATCGTTGTTTCGCCAGATACCGGCGGTGTCAAGATGGCACATGCATACTCTCAGATGTTGAACTGCGGGTTGGCCATCGTGGCCAAGGACCGCAAGGGGCCCAGCGAAGTCGAGGCGTTGGCGCTGGTCGGCGATGTTCAGGGGTGTACGGCTGTCATGGTGGATGATCTCACGACGACTGCCGGCACGTTCGCCTCGGCGTCGAAGCTCCTCATGGAGCGGGGTGCTCGCGAAGTCTATGGGGCGGTATCGCATGCGCCGATTACGGCCGTGGGTCTGGAGCGCGTGAAGAAGTCCTCGATTCGCGAGTTGATTGTGACGGATACGGTCCCGATCGCCGACACGATGGGTGCTCAGGTGACCGTGTTGTCAGTGGCCGAACTTCTCGGCGAGGCGATCCAGCGGATTCATGAGAACCGTTCGGTGTCGTCGCTCTTGCGTCCGTCTTGACGGCGGGTTTGGAGGCAGATATGGGTGCGATGGAAGCAGCAAAACTGGTGGTGGAAGCGCGTGAGAAGAGCGGAACGACCGAGGTCCGGCGGTTGCGCCGGGACGGTATGATTCCCGGCATTGTCTATAACGAGAAGGGCGAGAGCCGCCCGGTGCAGTTGGATCGGCATGATTTCGACATGCTGATGCGGAAGCACCGTTCCGAGAACGTGATCCTGGATATCGAGATCAAGGGTCAGGATTCGCGGAAAGTGCTGGTGAAGGAAGTGCAGCACAACGTGTTGACCGGCGCGACGCTGCATGCCGATTTCCTTGAGATTTCGATGACCCGCAAAATGCGGGTTGGAATCCCCATTCGGCTGGTCGGCGACCCGGTCGGTGTGACGGCGGGTGGCGTGCTGGATCACTCTCTGCGCGAGCTGGAGGTTGAGTGTCTTCCGACCGACCTGGTCGAGTTCATTACGGTGGACGTATCCGGTTTGGCCATCGGCAACAACATTTCGGTCGGTATGCTCGACGTGGACCCGAAATTCCATGTGGTGACCGGGGCGAACGTTTCGGTTGCATCGGTTCTGGCGCCGACGTTGGAAGAGGAGGTCGCGCCGGCCGAAGCGGCTGAAGGCGCTGAGCCCGAGTTGATCAAGAAGCCGGCCAAGGAAGGTGAGGGCGAGGAAGGCGAAGGCGAGGGCGAGGCCAAGGGGAAGTCGGCCGACAAGGGTAAGGCTGCCGAGGCCAAGGGCAAGGCCGCCGACTCCGAGGCCAAGCCGAAGGGCAAGGAAGGCGGGAAGGGCAAGGCCTGAGTCTGAGGTCTGGCGGGCGGCGTTGTGAAACTGGTTGTGGGGTTGGGTAATCCCGGGCGCGAATACGAGCGGACGCCGCACAACATTGGATTTGCCGTCGTGGACGAGTTGGCCAGACGGCTGGACTGTCCGTTGCGCCGTAGTTTGAGGGTGTCTGTGCGGTGCGGCGGCGCGGATGCGGAGGGTGTGAAGGTTTTGCTGGCCCAGCCGCTGACGTTCATGAACGCCAGCGGAGACGCGGTCGGGCGGTTGATGCGCCTGAAGGGCATTGAGGCGCCGGACCTTGTGGTGGTGCTGGACGATGCGGATCTGCCGCTGGGGCGTATCCGGATCCGGCCGAAAGGCGGGACCGGCGGCCACAAGGGGCTGGGCTCGATCGTTGCGGCGATCGGGACGGATTTGTTTGCGCGGGTGCGTGTGGGGATTGGCCGGTCGCGGGCCTCGGACGACTTGGTGCAGCACGTGTTGACGCCGTTCAGTGCGGCCGAGGCGGATGCGGCGGCGGCGGCCGTTGCACGCGCGGCGGATGCCGTGGTGTGCGTGCTGGCGGAGGGTGTGGACGCGGCGATGAACCGGTTCAATCCGGCGCCGGCCGGAGATGCCGGATCGAAAGAAGGGACGGAGAGAACAACGTGAAGACTTACGAAGCCATGCTGATTTTTCCCGGTTCACTCACGGAGGAGGCGGTGACGCCAAGCCTTGACAAGGTGAAGGTGGAAATCGAGCGGCTCCAGGGCCGCATTGTCGAGGCGTCCAACCTGGGGCGGCGGAACTTCTCCCGCCCGATGCACAAGCAGGAGTCCGGCTACTACGTGCGGATGCGTTTTGAACTCGATCCGGCGTCGCTGGCCGGATTGCCGGGGCGCCTGAAGCTGAACGAGAACCTGTTCCGCATCCAGATCGTCGTGGCCGAACCGCCGGCGCCGCCAAAGCCGGAGCCGGAGCCCGTCAATGGCTAATCTTAACAAGGTGTTTTTGATCGGGAACCTGACGCGGGATCCGGAAGTCCGGTACACGCCGTCCCAGCGGGCGGTGGGCGACCTCCGGCTGGCCGTCAATCGCCGGTACAAAGCCTCGGACGGAGAGATGCGCGACGAGCCCTGCTATGTGGACGTCGTCGTGTGGGAGCGGCAGGCTGAGGTCGCGCGCGACTATCTGCGCAAGGGTTCGCCGGTTCTGATCGAGGGCCGCCTTCAGTATGATGAGTGGGAGAAGGATGGCAAGAAGTCGAATCGTCTGCGCGTCGTGTGCGAGCGCCTCCAGTTGATGGGAGGGGCTCGCGGCGAAGGACGCGAAGGCGGCGAGGGCGGCAGTGGCGGTGGCGGTGGAACGCGTCGGGCCCCAGGCGGTCGCGAGGAACCTCCCGTGGACGGCGTCGACGAAGGGGCGGCCGGGAGTGGGCCCGTGCCGCGCGTGGCTGCGTCTGCGCCAGCGACGAATGCCGGACCGGCATCAGGCGACAAGCGGAATGCGGACGAGGATGACCTGCCTTTCTGAGGCGGTCGTAGGGAAGGAGTTGAGGCACCATGCGACGTAACACGAAACCGGAACGGGATGGGCGGAGGAGTCGTTCTCGAAACGAGGGCATGGCTCCCCGGCGACGCTCGCGGCATCTGGACGGGGTCATCCGGATTCCGGTGAACGATCACGATTTCATGCAGCGGATGATGACCGAGCACGGCAAGATCCTGCCGGCCCGCCTTACCGGCGCGACGGCCAAGCAGCAGCGACGGATTCGCAAGGGCGTTCGCCGGCTGCGTGTGATGGGCTTGTTGCCCTGAGACAGCGGATCACGAGCCAAATTCAACGGGAGGAGCCATGGAAGTTTTGTTGATGAACGATGTGAAGGACGTGGGTAACGCTGGCGACGTAGTCCAGGTTGCAGACGGCTACGCGCGCAACTACCTGTTTCCGAAGAAACTGGCCGAGGCGGTGACCCAGGCCGCGCGGGCGCGGTTGCAGAAGCTGCAGAAGGAGCGCGAGGTCCAGCGTGTCGCCGAGCGCGCGAAGATGCAGTCGGTCGCTGACCGACTCGCCGGCCTCTCCTGCACGATCGCCGTCAAGACGGCGGAGCATGAGAAGCTCTACGGGTCGGTGACGGCCGTGGAAATCGCCGAGAATCTCAAGGGGCAGGGCGTCGAAATCGATCGCGAGGCGATCGAACTGGAGTCGCCGATCAAGGCCTTGGGCGTGTACACGGTGCCCGTTCGCCTGGCTGCCGATCTTGTCGTTTCCCTCAAAGTCTGGGTGGTCGAGGAATAGATCTGATGGCCGTGCAGCCTTCCGCACCGACGAGGGGCGACCGGGTTCCCCCCTTCAGCGAGGAGGCGGAACGCGGCGTTCTTGGGTCGATTCTGCTGGACGCGTCGCGCGTCATGGACCTGTGCGTCGCGGCGCAACTGGTGCCCGAATCTTTTCACGTCCCGGCGCATCGGACGCTGTACGAGACCCTTGGCGACCTCCACCGGCAAGG
>Ga0172375_10007919_pt1 | contig 14442 bp, 16 predicted proteins | sample LakKiv1m_FD_114537 | JGI IMG/M metagenome (GOLD analysis project Ga0172375, IMG submission 114537) | Freshwater microbial communities from Kabuno Bay, South-Kivu, Congo - kab_092012_11.1m | ecosystem: Environmental > Aquatic > Freshwater > Lake | place: Democratic Republic of the Congo... | reverse complement strand
GGAGGACGTGGAGTTTGACGGCGTTTTTGCGGGGCTGGAAATTGGCCCAGGGAAAAAGACTGGCGCAGACCGGCACGTAGGTGGCATCCAGGATCTTCACCCGCCGGGCTTGGGGCTGGCGGCCGGCTTTGGCCTGAAAGCGCGCCAGGAGCTTCTCGTAAGCCTTTTGAAAGATCAGGGCGGGGCGCTCCTCGTTGGCATCGGCCAGGGTGGAACGCTTGGCGGGGGAGAGGCCCAGATGATAGAGCTTCTGCCGGTGGCGCCCCAGGCTGAAGACCAGGTCCCGCAGGCTCTTTTTGGCGCTCAGTTGAGCATAGAGCATGGCTACCAGTTGGGACCAGTAGGATAATTTTCGGGGCTTGGGACGTTGCCAGGAATGGGTCTCCACCTGGTGCTCCCAAATATGTCTCGGGAGAAGTTGTAGCATTTGACCCAGAACGGTGTTATTATGTGCCATAAGCCCCTAACTCCTTGCGATGGTTTGGTTTTTGGTCGAAATCATTATACCACCGCGAGGTCGTTTTGGGGCTTTTTACTTGCTGTCATAAATAGTTTCTACCGGACAGGCCTGAGTTTTACTCCCTTTAATATGGTATAATTATTAAGAATAAATAGTAAGTTGGAGTAAAATCATGCAACCGGAAACTCCTACTCTGCTGCAATTCCCAAAAATATTTTGGTACCGAAAAAGCCTGGCAGAAAGAATCTTTTCGCTTGGGTTAGCCTGAGGCTTACCGAGTAACTGGATTCTTTTCATATCCGAATCATAAACATGACTAATAAGAAAATAAGGAAATCCGCGTAATATGACCTGGAGACCACCCCACCATAAAACCCTGGCCCAGTCCGCAGACTTCGTGACCACCGCACTGAGTTTTGTCTTTTCTTATTACCTCTGGATTTCTTTGCGCCAGGTCTTTCCGTCAACGCCTCTGGGGGCGGATATTGATTTGTTTGGAGGTCCTTTTTTAATCATCATATTTTTCGCCGCGACGATTTGGGTGATGCTTTTCAGCCTTCAAGGTGCCTATTCTTACCAGCGCTTCACCTCCTTCGCTATGGAGACCAAAATCGTCTTCAAGGTGGCCCTCCTTGGAACCTTGATTCTCCTTGCCACAATTTTCCTGTTGAGAACCGGATATATCCCTCGCACCTTCATAGTTCTGTTCCTGTTAGTTAACTTGGCGCTTCTGAGCTTTGAAAAGCTGTTGATGTTTTTTGTCGCCCAGGTTATCCGGAGGCGGGGGCAAGACCGGAAAACAGTCCTGGTGGCGGGAACCGGCAATCAAGCCCGGCGATTTGTCGAGAGTATCCGTGAACATTTCTCTTTGGGGCTGGATATTGCAGGTTTTCTAGATGCGGATGCCAAAAAGGTGGACCAGGAAATATTTGGCAAGAAGATTCTTGGCACTTTCCATGATATACATCGAGTTCTCCAGGCATACCCGGTGGACGAAGTGATTATCACGGTCTCCACCCGGCGGCTGGGGGAAGTCCTGGAGGTCTTGGATGCTTGTGAGCTTGAGGGGGTTCAGGTAAGAATCATTTCCGATTTTTTGGGTAAGATAGCCAAGGGATTCCGGGCCGATATGGTCTATGGTCTGCCGATAATCAGCATCAACTATGTCCCGGAATATCAGGCGGCGCTGGTGCTCAAGAGGGGGATGGATGTTGTCATTTCGTTAATCGTCCTGATCGCATTGACTCCCCTTTTTGTGCTCATTTCCGCGGCTATTAAATTTTCTTCTCCAGGCCCAGTGTTCTATAACTGGAATGTCGTGGGATTCAACAAGAAACCCTTCAAGAGTTGGAAATTTCGGACCATGATGGCGGGGGCCGACCGCATGAAGGCACAATTGGTACCCCTTAACGAGATGACAGGACCAGTCTTTAAGATCTGCAACGATCCCCGGGTTACTCCGGTCGGCAGGTTCTTAAGAAAATATAGTCTGGATGAACTGCCGCAACTCTGGAGTGTGCTGAAAGGAGATATGAGTCTGGTGGGGCCCCGACCAGCCGGGCCGCATGAATTAATCCGTTACGAAAGCTGGCAACGCCGAAAATTGAGCATTAGACCAGGAATAACCTGCTTATGGCAGGTAACTGGCCGAAATAAGATTGCTAATTTCGATGATTGGGTAAAATTAGACTTGGCCTATATCGATAACTGGTCCTTATGGCTGGATATAAAGATCTTGTGGCGAACCTTTTTTATCGTAATAAAAGGCACTGGCTGTTAACCTGAAACTAAGTGGTTAAAAAGGCTGGCATGTTCAAGAGACGTTGGGATGAAATTACTCATGCCTCGAAAATGGCCTACGATTTTCGCCTGAAATATATCATGGGGCCGCTACAGAAAATGGCGGCGCTGACCCCGTGGTTTGATGAAAGCCTGACTATAAGCTATAATAAACTAAATGAGCGCATTTATCAGGAATGGCTGTCAGGGGCTAACGTGTTGGACGTGGGCTGCGCTCCGGGCAAGCTGAGCCACGAATTCCCCACTAAGTACGGCACTAAGGCTTATGTGGGTCTGGATATCTCACCCGGTATGGTAAGGGACGCCAAGGCTGATAACCCCGAGAAGTGTTTTGTATGCGGCAGCATCCTTTGCCTGCCTTTCCTGGACAAAAGTTTCGGCGTGGTCCATAGCACCCGGCTATTACATCACCTCAGGCCCGAAATCCGAGCTCGAGTAGTAGTCGAGCAGCTTAGGGTGGCGCGGCGGGCCGTTATCGTAGAGGACCTCCTTCGGTTTGAGCCTGGTTTTCTGCGATCTCCTCATCAGGTCTATTACCGCTTGGCGGACGGCTCCCACTAACGTTTTACCCTGAAGGAATGGCAGGATATGTTCGTTCAACTTAAGGTGAAAATAGCAAAAAACTTGTTCACCGGAGAGAAAATGATTCTAAATCGCTGCGCCTGTGGGGTCCTCATACCTTAGGAGTACAAGTCCTTCATGTCTCTTAAGAACCGTAAGATCCTTCTGACCGGGGCCAGCCGGGGCATCGGGGCGGAACTGGCCAAGACCCTGGCCCACGCCGGAGCCGGGGTGGCCATCTTGGCCCGAGACGAAGCGAAATTGCAGGAAGTGGCTGCCCAGATTATGGACTTTGGGGGGCGGGCCTTTCCTTTGGCCGCTGACGTGGCGAAATCGGAGGAAGTCTTGGCGGCCGTCTATGAGGCCAATAAGCGCTTGGACGGCATAGATATCCTGATTAATGCTGCGGGCATTCAGCTGCCTATAGGGCCTTTCTCGGAGAATGATTTGACTGCTTGGGAACATGCCCTTCAGGTTAATCTTATGGGCCCAGTCCGAATTATGCATGCGGTCTTGCCCCTTATGAAGGCAAAGGGTCGGGGTAAAATAATCAACTTTTCAGGGGGTGGAGCGGCTGGCCCCCGCCCTAATTTCTCAGCTTATGCTACGACCAAGGCGGCTCTGGTCAGGTTGACGGAAACCTTGGCGCTGGAGCTTATGCCTTTTAACATCCAGGTGAATGCTGTGGCGCCGGGGGCGGTTAATACGCAAATGCTCGATGAAGTTATCGCCGCCAAAGAAAAGGCCGGAGAAGAATATCACCAAGCTAAAGAGAGGGCACGGACCGGGGGTACCCCGGTGAAATTAGTGTGCGACTTAATCCTGTTTTTGGCCTCATCGGCCTCTGGTAGTTTGACTGGCAAGCTGATCAGCGCTCTGCATGACCCTTGGCAGGAATGGTCCATAAGGGCTGCGGAGCTCAATGCCTCACCCATGTATACAATTCGCCGCCTGGACCCGTTCACTATCAAACCTCTTATCAAGGACCTTATCTAGTTGATGAAGATTGGCATCGTAGGCTGTGGTCTCATTGGGCATCGAAGGGCGTTGGTGGCCCAAGAGACAGGTGACGAAGTGTTGTTGGTTGCTGACCTCCAACCAGAGTTAGTAGCCAAAACCGCTGCGTCCCTGCACACCGAGGGGACCGAAGACTGGCAGGCGGTAACCCGCCACCCCGAGATCGAGGCGGTGGTGGTGGCCACCTTTAACAAGAATCTCTTGCCGGTTACCTTAGATGCCCTAATGAACGGCAAACAGGTCCTCTGCGAAAAGCCTTTGGGACGCAATGCCGAGGAGGCGGAGGCAATGGTCCGGGCTGCCACCCGGCATAACCGGATTCTCAAGGTAGGTTTCAACCACCGGCACCACCCGGCTTTGTGGCAGGCCCATGAGCTGGCGCAATCCGGTAAGATCGGAGCCCTCATGAGTATTCGCGCCGCTTACGGCCATGGCGGTCGGCCCGGTTATGACCAGGAATGGCGTGGTAATCCGGATTTGGCCGGCGGCGGTGAACTCCTGGACCAGGGAGTCCATATTGTGGACCTATGCCGCTGGTTTTTGGGAGATTTTTCCCAGGTCAGCGGCATGTTGGGGACCTGGTTTTGGCAGGTGGCCCCCCTGGAGGACAACGGTTTTGCCCTACTACGCACCGCCGCTGGGCAGATTGCCACTATCCATACCAGCTGGACGCAATGGAAGAACCTCTTCCGGTTTGAGATCTTCGGCCAAAAGGGCTATCTTCTGGCAGAAGGTCTGGGAGGGAGCTATGGGGTGGAGCGCCTGACAATAGGCATCAGACGCCCTGAATCAGGTCCGCCAGACCAACAGATCTGGGAATTCCCCGGACCAGATATCTCCTGGCAGGCAGAATGGGAAGAATTTAAAGCGGCGATTGCCGAAGGGCGCCAGCCCCTGGGAAACGGCAATGACGGCTATCAGGCGGCCCGGGTGATTGATGCCATCTATGCGTCAGGAAAAACCGGGCGGGTGGTGGAGATAGAGAATCAACCATGAAGGCCATGCTCCTGGCAGCGGGACTGGGGACTCGTCTTCACCCATGGACTGAAACTCGGCCGAAGTGTATGGTGGATGTGGCCGGCAAACCGGTATTGCAGCGCAACCTCGAGTGGCTGCGATCCCAGGGGGTAGTGCAGATGGTAATAAATCTCCACCTGCATGCCCAAGTGGTTACTGACTATTTCGGCGACGGCCATGCCTTCGGGGTACATATTGATTACTCCTACGAACCCGAACTCAAGGGTACCGCCGGGGCACTTTGGATGGCCCGTGATTTCTTCTCCGATGGACCATTCTGGGTGGTTTATGGGGACAATCTATTCCATGTCGCCCTGAACCGCGTTCATGAGGTGCATCTTGTCAACCAAGCCCTTTTGACCATGGCCCTTTTTTGGCGTGAAGATGTCAGCGCCAGCGGGGTGGTGCAACTTAACGAAGCTGGACGGATCATAACCTTTAGGGAGAAGCCCCGGCATGGAGAAATCTCCAGCCACTGGGTCAATGCCGGACTCTACCTCTGCGAGCCCCGGGTTATGGAATTCATCCCTCCCGTTCGGACCTGTGACTTTGGCCATGACATCCTTCCCGCCATGCTGTCGGCCGGGGAACCCATGTACGGCTATACCCTGGGCCCCGGGGAAAGCCTCGATTGGATCGACACCCCGGAAGACCTGGCCCGCACCGAGGCGGCGTTGCAAGGTGATTATAGATAGCCCTGCAGGGGAAAGATTCTTTTGCTCAAAACCTTGATTGGTTCAGACGAACTGTATCTTTAAAAGACAGGGGACCAGATGATCTTGGCCAGGGCTCCCATGCGGATTACGCTGGGAGGGGGAGGCACGGATTTGCCTGACTATTACTCGAAATATGGCGGCTTTATTCTCAGCGCCGCCATCGATAAATATCTCTACATTTACGTCAATCGCCCTGCAGCGGATGACCTGATCCGGGTTAAATACTCCCGCTATGAGGAAGTGACGGAGGCGGGTCAGGTGCAACACGATCTGGTCCGGCCGGCCTTAAAGTTGTTGGAAATTAAGAACAACCTGGAGATCGTCTCTATGGCCGACGTGCCTGCCGGCACCGGTTTAGGTTCTTCCAGCACTTATCTCGTGGCGCTCCTTACCTCCCTTTATGAACTGAAACGGGAGCGGGTTCCGACCCAGACCCTGGCTGAATTTGCTTATATGGTGGAAAGGGAGATTGCCGGACATCCCGTGGGCAAGCAGGACCACTATCTCGCGGCTTTTGGGGGGATTACCTGCCTCGATATCGAGAAGGATGGCAAGGTTCAGGTGAGTCCCCTGGATATTTCCATAACCACTGCGGAAGACTTGCATAGCCGCGTCTTGTTATTCTTCACCGGGATTAGCCGCAGCGCCAATCATATCTTACAGGAACAGTGCCGGGACACCGAAAAAGATGACCCCGCCGTTTTGGAAAGCCTGCACCGCACCAAGGAGATGGGTTACCGGGTCAGAGAATATCTGGAAAGTGGCGACCTGGAAAAGTTCGGACACCTGCTGAACGAGCACTGGGAGAACAAGAAGCGGCGTTCTACCGCCATCAGCAATCCGAAAATCGATGCTTGGTATGAGCTCGCCCGGAAAGCTGGGGCTTTGGGGGGGAAGTTGATCGGCGCCGGTGGCGGCGGTTTTCTCATGCTTTACTGCCCCATACGTAAAAAAGGGTCGGTGCGCAAGGCCTTGGCCGCGGCAGGGCTGAGAGAGATGCCTTTTAACTTTGATTTTCATGGCGCCAAAGTGATGGTGAACATCTGATGAAGGTCCTGGTCACCGGGGGAGCCGGGTTCATCGGTTCACATACCGTCGATCTGCTCCTGGAAAAGGGTTACGAAGTTCGCATCCTTGATTCTTTGCAGCCTCGGGTCCATCCGCGGGGTAAGCCGGACTATATTCCGGAGGCGGCCGAGTTTATCCGGGGAGATGTGGCGAACCGCGCCGACCTGTCACGCTCCCTGGAGGGTATCGATTTTGTCTTCCATCTGGCGGCTTACCAGGATTATCTGCCGGATTTCAGTCAGTTTATTCACACCAACACCGAATCCAGCGCCCTGATGTTTGAGCTGATCCTGTCCGACCCCCACCGCTATCCGGTGCAAAAAATCGTCTTTGCCTCCTCTCAGGCAGTTTCAGGGGAAGGAAAGCACCGATGCGCTGGTGAAGGAACCGTTTTTTACCCGGGGCCGCGGCCCTTGGAGCAGTTGCGACAGGGAAATTGGGAATTCACCTGCCCCCGATGCGGCGCCCCGGCAGAGCCGCAACTCATCGATGAAGCCACCTGCAACCATCCCCACACTGCCTATGGCATCTCCAAGTACGCCATTGAGTTGCTGGCCTTTAACCTTGGCCGCCGCTACAACATCGCCACTGCGGCTATGCGTTATACCTATGTCCAGGGGCCCCGCAACTCCTTTTACAACGCCTACTCGGGCATCGCCCGCCGTTTTGCCCTGCGGCTCCGGGCCGGCCTGCCTCCCATCTGTTACGAAGACGGGCGGCAATTGCGCGATTACGTCAACGTCTTTGATGTGGCTCGGGCCAACGTCATGGTCCTGGAAAGCCCGGAGGCTAATGGATTGACCTTTAACGTCGGTGGCGGGCGGGCTATTACCGTTTTGGACTTTGCCTGCCTCATGCTCCAGGCCTGCGGAAGCTCCCTGGAACCACAAGTCCCGGGGGAATTTCGCCTGGGCGATACCAGACACACGGTGAGCGACATCAGCCGGATGCGGTCCCTGGGGTGGGAACCCACGACGCCCGTGGAGGAGAATATCCGCCAGTATCTTGCCTGGCTGGATACCCAGTCCGGCACCGATGAATATCTTTTTGAGGCAGAAAGGATTATGGCGGAACAAGGGGTTATTCAGCGGGTAGCGAGGTGAAGCGCATGTCTTATACCAAGCAGTTTTTGGCGGAGGCCGCCCAGATTCTGGCCCGCCTGGACACAGCGACTATTGACAATATGGTGCAGGAGCTGGTGCAATTGCGCCACCGGGGAGGCCGTCTTTTTATCCTGGGTTCCGGCGGGGGGGCAGGGCATGCCTCCCATGCGGTAAACGATTTTCGCAAAATCGCCGCTATCGAGGCCTACACCCCCACGGATAATGTCTCGGAGCTCACGGCCCGGGTCAATGATGACGGCTGGGAGACGAGCTACGTCGACTGGCTTAAGGTTAGTCGCCTGAAGCCCCAGGATATGCTGCTGATCTTTTCCGTGGGAGGCGGTAATCGAGAACACCAAATCAGCATGAACCTGGTCCGCTGCCTGGAATTCGCGCAGGAAGTGGGGGCTGGCATCTGTGGCGTGGTAGGCCGGGACGGCGGATACACCGCCCAGGTGGCAAGGGCTTGCGTCATCGTGCCTACGGTCAATCCCGATACGGTTACTCCCCAGGTGGAATCATTCCAGGCGGTGGTCTGGCACCTGTTGGTTTCGCATCCGGACCTGCAAGCTGCCGCCATGAAGTGGGAGTCGGTGAGATAGTATGCGGCAGGCGGTCTTTCTGGATCGCGACGGGCTATTGAACCGCGCCTTTCTTTGGGCGGATGGGAAATCTCATCCCCCGGCCAGTCCCCAGGAACTGGAAATTCTGCCAGGGGTAATGAAGTTCTGCGAGTCCCTGCGCCAGGCTGGATTTCTCCTCATCGTGGTGACCAATCAGCCTGACGTGGCCCGGGGCACCCAGCGACGGGAAGTGGTGGAAGCCATAAATAGGGAGCTCCGGCGTCAGCTCCCCCTGGATGATATTAAAGTTTGTTATCACGACACGGCTGATAACTGCCTTTGCCGAAAACCTAAACCTGGCATGTTGCTCGAAGCAGCCTCGATCTGGGACATTGATTGTCACAAGAGTTTCTTGATCGGCGACCGTTGGACCGACGTGGAAGCAGGACGGCGAGCTGGGTGCAAAACGGTTCTGCTCAGCGCTGACCTCGCAGAGGCGAAGCGCTGCCAACCGGATTTGCAAACCGACTCCCTGCGGCAAGCCGAGCGTTGGATTTTACAAACAGGCGATATTCAGTAGCTGTTCACCACAACTTCAGTCAGTTTGTGGAGCACTTCCAGGATAGGAATCTTATGAATGATCTGTCTGGGTTAAAGGCGAAATTATTCGCCGACGGAGCCGACAAAGCCGGGATGCTGGAAATGTATGCCAATCCTCTGATCCAGGGTTTCACCACCAATCCGACGCTCATGCGTAAGGCTGGCGTCCGAGATTACCGAAGCTTCGCCCGGGAGATTGCCGCCGCCATTCCGGACCGCCCCATTTCTTTGGAGGTCTTTGCCGACGAATTTGACGAAATGGAGCGGCAAGCCCTGGAGATCTCGTCCTGGGGAGAAAATATTAACGTCAAAATTCCGGTGATGAACACCAAAAGGCAGACTTCTTACGGCCTGCTGCGCCGGTTGGCCAGGGCCGGGGTGAAACTCAATGTGACTGCGCTGATGACCTTAGATCAGGTGCGGGAGGTGAGCCAGGCGCTGGCCGAATCCCCGGCCGCGTATGTCTCCGTATTTGCCGGGCGCATTGCCGACACCGGGCGGGACCCCGTTCCCCTCATGGCCGCAGCGGTGGAACTGCTTCGGCCTTTTCCCCACCAGGAACTCATTTGGGCCAGCCCCCGGGAGCTGTTGAACATCTTCCAGGCCGACTCCGTGGGCTGCCACATCATTACCGCCACCAATGACATCCTGAAGAAACTGATCCTGGTGGGCAAGGACCTCCACGAATACTCCCTGGACACGGTCAAGATGTTTCATAATGATGCCCAACACGCAGGGTATCAGCTTTAACAGCGCTTATCCCTAAATCCAAGACCTGCGGGGCACTTGGCCATTACTTTTGGAAAGTATCGTAGGTTTCGTCGCGATAGGCCTGGCCCTGCTGATAAAGAGCGATCCTCTCGGCGATATTCCTGACCAGCTCAGTCCGGCCGGCGCGGCGCGCCAATGCTTGCGCCTTTCGGGCGGTGTCCAGGGCCTCTTGGAAATTGCCGGCCGCCGCGTAAGCCGCGGCAAGGGTATCAAGAAAGTCGGGTTGTTTATCTTGCGTCCACTGATTGGCCTGCTTGGCCAGCTGCACTGCTTTGGCGCCATTCAGAAATTTCGGGTTGCTGGTGGTGGCCATTACCCAGGCCAGCCCGTTAAGACCATTAGGCGGGTCCAGGCGGATAGCCTCCTGAAAATGCCCTACAGCTCGAATGGTCTCCCCCCGGAAATATAAAGCTCCACCGAGAACGCCTTGGGCAATGGCGTTATTTTCGGTGACGCTGAGCGTATGTTCGAAAAGCGTCACCGCGTCAAGCCAATAGCTGACCTGAACCCAGGCGCAGGTTCCATAGGCCACTATCATCACTGCCCCCGCCAGCGGCATAAGGAACCTCGGGCAGCGCCATCTGGCCAGGAGATCGGCCAGGCCCCAGCCAAGCATAATGAAAAGACCGATGAGGGGTATGTAAGTATAGCGATCCGCCATGGCCTGACCACCAACTTGCAATAAGCCTATAACGGGCACCAGAGTTCCAAGAAACCAAAGCCAGCCCACCGCCAGATAAGGATACGTCCAGGCCCGCCGGATGAAGAGAAAGGAGAGGACTGCTAAGAGAAAAGCAGCCCCCAGCGCCTCCCATAGGGGGATAGAATTCCCCGGATGCGGATAATAAACTGCCAAGTGAACGGGCCAGACGGTCTTCCCCAAATAAGTTGCATAGGCCACCAAGGCGTTACTGACCCTGGCGGAGAAAGGAATTTGCGCCAGCGAAACGACTGCTGACTCCGAAACTTGGGAATAAAACGTAATTGCGCTGGAGCTAGCCGCCAGAACTAGTAAGGGGACTTTCTCCCATACCAACCGCACTCCGGAAATCCTTGGGCGAGGGAACCGGCCTTCCGGTAAGCTGCCTGCCTCCTCGACGGCTCCCGCCCCTGCCGGCGACCAACGCTGTAACGGCCAATAGTCCCAAAGCAGGAGCACCAGGGGCAGAGTCACCAACATGGGCTTGGCCATGAGGCCCAGGCAAAAACAAAATAGCATCAGGACATAGGGTTTCCATCCGGGAGTGCGCACATGCCAGACATAGGCCCACATGGTGAGCAGCCAGAAAAAAGCGCTCAAGACATCCTTCCGTTCCGCCACCCAGGCCACTGATTCGACATGCAGGGGATGCACGGCAAACAAGGCCGCCACCAGGAAGCTGGGCCACCCGGCCCCGGTGCAGAATTGCAGCAGGAGAAACAAAAGCAGGCTATTAGCGATATGGAAGAAGAGGTTGGTTAAGTGGGGGCCACCAGGAGCCAACCCGAAGAACTGACAGTCCAGCATATGGGAAAGCCAGGTCAAGGGATGCCAGATACCCATGTATCTGGTGGTGAAAGCCCAGGTAAACCCTTTCCAGGTGAGGCCATTTCTGACCATGGAATTAATACTGATGAACCCCAGGTCGTCAAAAACGAATTTATGGGTCCTCACCTCTTCAAAAACAAGAACGGAAAGCAGGATGAGGATCAGACAGAATAGAATGGTTCGGAACCGGTGAGTCATAATCAGGTGTAAAATCCAACAGCTTTTGGATTATGTTCGCGCTCCGGAGAAGGCAGGGCGGTAGCGTTTAACCTGGCTGTCAGGGTATACAGATGAAATATTCCAGCAGGCTGGGACCGTGCCCCGCCATACCCCCGGAGTGCAGTCGCCCCGGATGGACAGGAAAAGAAATGGTTATCAAATATCCCGCTCAATCCACCCTGGCGCTCACTATGCCCTACAGATGCCCTCCAGGAGGATATAATAGGGGATAGATTACACCCTGGCTCATGGCAATAATGACCTTAGGGGAAAAATCACACAGCACCACTGGCGCCGCCAGTGGTGCTGTGTAGGGGCTTCTTATCCGTAAGGTTATTTTATAACGGCTACGCTATAACAAGGGTCAAATTGGGCAGGGGGAGAGTTAATAAAAATCTTCACATTCCCACTGTTGGCCCAGGCAGTCAAAGCGGCTGCCAAGCTCGAATTAGCCTGGAGGGCGCTATTGTCAAGAATAAAAGTAAAATCGGTGAAAGTCGCGCCAAGGTCTGAAACGGTAATATACGGAGCGCCTGCCCCTGTGGCTCCGGCTGCTGAGAGAGTACAGGTAAAGTAGGTAAAAGCAGCGTTGGCCGTCCCCAGGGAAAACGCTACCAACCCCAGCATCAAACAAAAAACCACCATAACTTTCTTTGCCTTCATGTCTCCATCCTCCTGTTGAGTTTTTAAGGAAGCCTTGCTCTTCCTTGTTTCTGCCAAATTAATGAAGGTTCTCTGGGGGGATCATTTCCTCGCGGACGGAGGTAACCAATCCCGAGCCTCAGGTCTAACCTGTTGTATCATCTTGGCATTCAATTGCTCCTGGGTCATACCAGGAACAACTTCCGTATCAGCCGCAGCAAATTTTTTCCTCGACTCTGCCTGTCTGGCCTCCAATTGCCCCTTGGTTAGGCCCGGAGCAACTTCCATATTAGCCTTGTACTCTTCGTACTTTCTCCGCTGCTCCGCATGCCTGGCCTCCAACTCATTCTGGGTCAGGCCCGGAGCAACTTCCATATTAGCCTTGTACTCTTCGTACTTTCTCCGCTGCTCCGCATGCCTGGCCTCCAACTCCCCTCGGGTAAACCCGGGAACTACCTCTATCCGCTGGGAAGGAATTCCAGTCTTAATCTTCTTCGCTTCTCTTGAGCCATCTTCCACCACTCCAGCATTTTTGCATGTCTTCCCTTTCACGTCTGCAGCTCCCTTAGGAGTGCTCTCCGAACCGCAGCCTATGAAGCAGAAAATCATCAGCCCAACGCTGAGCAGTATGAGAAAAGCTATATTTTGGCTATTTATGCCTAGGTCCTGAAACTTTTTTAACGTATTTAACATTTTCATCCTCCCTCACGACCAAAATCTGCAACCTTAGAAGTTAAATCCATCATGAGCAGCAACCAGGGTCCGCCTATGATTGCCGATTAAGCTCTCTAGGCTACTGCGTAATATACGTGCGACCTTTGGTTTTTTGAACAGGCATTACTACCTATTTTTTTCCCTTAAATAGTCACTTCTCAGTTTTTCAAGAGCAAGGGCAAAAACGGCAACTGCCCCTTGGTTCCGGCCATGAGACCGATAGAGACATTGCCCGTCTTGTCAATGGCGCACACACGCTGGTTATTAACGGTGCCTGGCTTTGACTTTGTCATGGTGAAGGAAGGCTGGCCACTCGTGGAGGCGGTCAGATGCTGGAATACCCCGATGCCTACCGCCAGGACCAACAAAGCCGCTGCAATCGGAATCAACCTGGGTCTAGGAACTGTACGCGGCACCAATCCACGCATCTTTTCCCCAAGTCTCGCAAGCCAGGATTGGGGTTGGACTCGGATAGGGGCACTTTCCCGGACGATATCTTCCTGTCCCCGGCTCTCGGCCCAGGCAGACTGCAGGTCAAGTACCAGGTCCAGGCAATCTTTGCACTCCGAGAGATGGGCATAAACTTGGCCTCGTTTCTCCGGGGTGAGTTCCTCCAAGGCATAGCCTATGACTGTTTCAGGGCCGGGACACCCTTGGAACGTGCTGTAGCCCGAGGCTTGGTAGGTGGCCTGCAGCTTTGCCATCACCCCGGCCGGGATATCCCCTGGTAAGGATGAAGTGGGGTTGCCCTTATGTTTTTTTGTCATGGTCATTTGTTATTAAATCGTTTGAATATCTGAAAAGGTGACATTAAATCACTTTCCCTAAATATCTTCGTAGGTTATTCCCTGAAGCTGCATGAGGTGCTTTAACGCTCTCGTGAACTTGGCTAAAGAGCCCGTGTTTTCACGGGTGAACTGTTTCTTGACGGCATCGACTCGTTTGCCAACCCGTGTCGCCATCTGCCTGTGATCCAAGCCCTCGAGATACATACGAACCAAAGTGGCATCTTGGGGGGATTCCTCGGAGAGCTTCAAGAGAGCCTGGTACAAGAGCCGCCGGGCCAGATTATTGGATGTCAAACCTGCCAGGACATGGTGAGGAGTAGGAGCCTGGTCTGGCCTCGCCTGGAGATTTTCTTCCGCCCGATGAATCTCTTCGTATCTGGAGGCTTTGCGATTGGCATCGATAACCCGGCGGTGGAGCACCCCTAGGAGATAGGTCTGCAACGTGGCGGTGTTTTTAGAGCCATGAGCATAGGCGCAAATGGTCCGGCCATTGAGCATCTCTTCCCAGAAGCTCTGGACCACGTCCTCAAGGATGTCTGCTTTTAAAAGGCGGCGGCGGGCGAAATTAATGAACAACTCATTGTAGATAGTCACCAGCTCTCCAAGGCATTCCTTCTCCCCAGAGTGCAGCCCTTCACAAATCTTCTTGGCGAGGGCAATGTCGCGGTTTTTTTTTTCGGGAAACATAAGAGAATGGACCGGAATCGAGGGAACCTCTTTATGGCTGTCTGACTTTTTTTGGGGCCGGACGACTAAGTACAGTGGTTCATAAATACGCTAACGTATTTTATCCCTATGCCGCGAGGCGTTCCGGGAATGCCACAGGCTGGTTAATTTTATGCAATAACTCATTGAGATCGCGCCGCGTGAACTTC
>Ga0172375_10007917_pt1 | contig 14444 bp, 9 predicted proteins | sample LakKiv1m_FD_114537 | JGI IMG/M metagenome (GOLD analysis project Ga0172375, IMG submission 114537) | Freshwater microbial communities from Kabuno Bay, South-Kivu, Congo - kab_092012_11.1m | ecosystem: Environmental > Aquatic > Freshwater > Lake | place: Democratic Republic of the Congo... | reverse complement strand
TGCGGAGTATTCCAGACTCGGGTGACAAACGAGATGGAAAGCACCAAGAAGGCCAGGACCCCTGGATTTAGTGGAACCATCACCAACACCAGTCTTCCGGACATTATTCAGCTTATCTGCATCGGCCGGAGGTCCTGCCGCATGCTGGTAAGGAGCCGCGGACGAAAGGGATTGGTATATTTCAGGGATGGGGAAATAGTCCACGCCGAAACCAACGGCACAAAGGGAGAGGAAGCTTTCTACAACATCGTGTCATGGGAGTTGGGCGTCTTCGAGTGCGACGAAGAATCCCCCGTGGCTGAAACAATTCAGGAAAGCTGGGACTTTCTCCTCATGGAGAGTATGCGGCGTCTCGACGGCTGGCAGATAACCTGATACGGGTCCACCGTCAAAGATTGAGTGGCAATTGAGAATTAGTTGAAGGTCATTTTTATTGGTATTTCTTGGTGTTGGCCACAGAGGCTGACGGAGCGGTTCTGGTTGAACAAAATGGAGTAAAGGCCGGTAGAACAAAACACATGGCAGATCTTATTCTTACGAAAGAGACCCTGGACAGGATAGATGAGATCCTGCAAGAGATGCTCAAGAGAAGCGGCGCTCACACCGTTCTGTTAATTGACAAGGCCGGACAGCTGATCAGTTTCCAGGGCACCATGGATCAGGAGAAAGTCGCTTCTTTGGCGGCCTTAACCGCTGCAAACTATGGAGCAACCACCGCGATCGCCCGTTTGTTCGGGGAAGAGGAGTTTACCCTCCTTTTTCATAAAGGAAGAGAGGAAAACATTCATTTCTCAAATGTCGGTGACGAGTACCTGATGATCACGGTGTTCAGCAATAATACTCATTTGGGCCTGGTGAGGCTCGAAGTTCGGAAAGGACTGGAACAGATAGAGGCGATGTTCGCTGAGAACTTGCGGCAGTGGTTCAACGCCTAGTCCGGAATCGAGCGATCTTACAGGATGATGTATGGCAATAATAAGTTTTAGATCAGACGAGATTCACTGCAAAATAGTTTATTATGGTCCCGGAAGGGGTGGAAAGACGACGAACCTGATAACGATCCATAAAGCCCTGGGAGACCAAGTGAGAGGTGAACTCCTGTCCATAGACACCGCGGGGGATCGGACCCTTTTTTTCGATTTCCTGCCGATGGATCTGGGGACAATAGGCAAGTTCAGGATCAAGATATCTCTTTACACCGTTCCGGGACAGGTCCGATACAATGACACCCGAAAATTGGTCCTGAAAGGCGTGGACGGGATTGTGTTCGTGGCGGACTCTCTGGAGGCCCGGCGCAGCAACAATACGGAGAGCCTCCAGAACCTCGAAGAGAACCTCCATGAACAGGGCAAGAGCATCAAGACCATACCTCTCGTCCTTCAGTACAACAAACGGGACCTGGCAGGAAGCAAGGTCGCGGTCATTCCCGTGGAGGACATGGAGAAGGATCTCAATGCGGCGAGACGCTACCCCTCATTTCCCGGCAGCGCTCTACGGGGGGACGGCGTGAAAGAGACCTTCAAGAGGATTTGCATATTGACCGTGGTTGATGTTAGCTCTCGACTGCTCAAGGACAAAGGCATGTCCCTCACTGCTTGACTGCCGGTGAGGTGCATCTCCGGAGAGGATCCGTGGCCGATCAACCCAAGTACAAGTCCCCAGAGGAACTGGGGGAAGCTGTCGGAAAGAAGATCGAGGAGCTCTTCGGCGGGCTGTTCGGTGATGAGAAGCCCTCTGAACAATCAGCCCCGACGCCTCCGCCCCCTCGACCCGCCGTTAAGGCCCCGGAGCCTTCGGCAGTTCAAGCCAGGCCGCCTGTTCGCGAGACCCCAAAGCCACCTCCCGCTCCAACTCATGTGGCTGCGCCCTCCCGTCCTCTAGTCGGGACGTCCAGGGGTGATTCTTTCGAGGATGTGATCGAGCAAATCGAGATTTTGGTGCTCAATATGGAGTGGGAAGTGAGCCCGGAATCCGTGAGGGGGCTTTCCGTCCACTTCAAGAGGCTGGCGGGACATTTCCCTCAGGAAGGCCAGGCTAGGACAATCCTTGCGATGAACCAGAGGGTGTTGCAGCGGTTCTCGGCCCCCGAGTCGGTTCCGCATCCAGCCCTGCTCAAGTTGCTGCAAGAGAGCGTGGGGGCCCTTAAGCTCATACACTCATCCAAAGGCAGGCGCCCGCTCAATGAGACCCTGGTTGCGGGGCTCACGTCCAGCTACAAAGAAATCATGGCCTCAACAGTCCATGCCTTGGCAAAACCCTCGCCGGAGGCTGCGGCCAAACCCTATGCCGCACTCGTAAACAACGTGGGAACGGCTATTCATTCGCTTGAGGAGGTTAGTCGCCGTCTGGCCCGCATCCTTGGAGTGCTCCGCCAGGGTGGAAATATGTCCGGCGAAGAGATCACCCGAAGACTGAAAACACTCGAAAGTCTGCTCGCGGAGAAGGTCGGCCAGCTTTCATTGTACCATAGAGAACTGGCGGAATCGGCGCCTCCGGGGGCCCAACAACAGAAAGTGGAAACACTGGAGGGGCCCGACGGTCTCTTGATGCTTATGTGGAGCGGGTTGAATCTTGCCATACCCTCAAAGATGGTTGCGGCGATTTATCCCCTGACCAAGGCGCAGGCCGAGCAGTTCGGCGATAAGACCTCGATTACCTTGGGCTCGAGGCCCATCCAGCGCCTTCCCCTCAAAAAACCCACGAACCCACCGGCTCATGTGTTGCCAGGCTGGCTCGTTCACTTGTCGCGGGATCAAAAGGACTACTTCCTGTTGGCGGAGAGATCCCTTGGTTTTAGGCGCACTCCCGAGGGAGTGGACATCTCAAAGCAATCCAGACTCAAGCTCGGTCCCACGGTGTATGTGGTTCTGAACGAGATGGTCTTCCACAGATGAGCAGGAATTACGGCCCGCGCGCGTGATGGACTCTTCAGGAAACCCTTCCAGCGTAATCAGGCAGAAGATTTTCAAGCCGCAGACGTTCGGCCGGTACTGCCTGATTGACCAAATATCCAAGGGAGGAATGTCGGACATCTATCTGGCCAAGATTTCCGGAGTTGGCGGATTCAACAAGCCCGTCGTCATAAAGAAGCTTCAAACACAATATTCCAACAAGCCGAGATACGTAAAGCGATTCATAAACGAAGCCAACACCCTTGCACGGTTGAATCACTCCAACATTGTGCAGGTCGTGGACATGGGGATCATCAACGGCGAGTACTTCATCGCCATGGAATACATAGAGGGACGCAACGCTGCCCATATTCTCCTGAAGGCCGCCAAGACCGGCCGCGCCCCGTCCCTTGAGTTCATTATCCACGTCATATGGGAGCTTGCCCGGGGCCTGGCCTATTCTCACCGAAGGAAAAGCCCCGAGGGCGAGAACCTGCTCTTGGTACATCAAGATATTAACTCATTCAACCTGATGGTCTCGTACGAGGCCGACGTCAAGATAATAGACTTCGGCATCGCTCAGATTTTTCTCGACAAAGACAACCACGAGGATCTGCCGGTAACCGGAAAATTGCTCTATTTCTCGCCGGAACAGCTCCAGAAGAAACCGCTGGACCGCAGAGTGGACATCTACGGAACCGGCGCGCTGTTGTACGAATTCCTGACCGGTCAGCGTCTCGTGCAGCACCAGGACACCATAGAAGATACGGTCCGAATGATCCTGGAACTCAACGTCAACGAAATAATCCAGAGCAACGATAAGATCCGGCCGGAACTCAAACCCATCCTAATCCGTTCCCTGGCCTTCAACCCGTCGGACCGGTACCCCTGGATGGAGGACATGATCGAGGATCTCCGGGCCGTTGTGAAGAGCCTCAACCTGGATCTGAATGCGCGAGAATTCTCTTCGTATATGAGAGAAATCTTCCACAGAGAGGTCCTCCTGGACAGACGGAGGATGCGGAGGCTTCTCGCAACCGATGCGACCAATACTCAGTCCATCCCGGCGAGTCGTGAAGCCACTTCTGCCCGAGCAGGGGCCCCTGACGCCCAGGACAAGAGTTCCGGGCCTCTCAACGCTTCCTTGTGGCCTTTTGACGAAGAAGGCAGGCCGACCCTGCCCAAGATGGGGGTCGAAGCCCGAACAATGTGCTTTCGGACCGGAACTGTAATCTTCTCTCATGGGGACTCCGGAGGCGACGTTTACGTGATTCAGAAAGGAAGGGTCAGGCTATTTATTGGTTCCGGAAATTCCAGGCAGACTCTGAGGATCTTGCGGGGAGGCGATTTCTTCGGGGAAGCGGCCCTGATGGACGAGACACGGCGCACAATATCGGCAAAAGCCGAAGACGATTGCCAGCTTCTCTGTCTGGAAAAGGAAGCCTTTTTCAAAGTCGTGCGCGGTGATCTGACACGGCGGATCATGGTCAATCTTGTAGAAAGGCTCACGGACGCCACGTCACTTCTCGAGGCGGGGCTGCTTGATGACACACTTTCCAGAGTCATATACGGGCTGAGGTTCATGGTGCGGCGCAGCCCCTTCAGAGACGGCAAGGACATAGATATGGACGAATTGAGGGATCAATTCGGCTTCGGCGATACGCCGCTCGTTAAGAAATACCTGCAGAAGCTGGAGGCCCTGGAGGTAATCGAGCAGCGGAGGAAGACCGTTCATGTCAGGGATGCGGAAAAGCTAGAGAATCTTTTCAACATACTCGCCGGCCGCGGTAAACTCTCTCTGAAAGTCTGACACATCGGCCGTGACGAGGCCCTCGGAACAATTGAAGGTTCTTTCGAATCGCTTCTTGACTCCGCTCCGCATTTGACGACCGATTCCGGCCTCCATGTCATTGCGAGGAGCGGAGCGACGACGCAATCTCCGGCCTTCGAACCGTGAACCCCATGAGATTGCTTCGCTTCGCTCGCACTGACAAACGGGTAGCGTGCGCGTGCACACGACGAATTCTTTACTCTCGGTAGTTCTTGCAGAAAACTGCTCGACAAGGTGTCAAAATGAAGATCATCGTAATCAACGCTGCACCTCGGATGGAGAAGGGGAACACGCAGGTCGTGCTGAACCCTCTTCTGGTCGGTATTCGCGGGGCAGGGGCCAGGGTAGACATAGCCCTTCTGGCAAAAAAGAAGATTACGCCGTGTATCGGATGTTTCACGTGCTATGCAAAGACACCCGGCCGCTGCGTCCACAAGGACGACATGGAGGCACTCAAGGATAGAATCAGAGCCGCTGACATGCTGGTGCTGGCCACCCCGGTTTATCTGGATGGAATGACTTCGTATGCAAAGATATTCGTGGACAGGCTGGTCACTTTTCTCGATCCGCATTTCATCAGTAACGGCGCGGGATTACGTCATCCGTTGCGACAGAGATTTCCCGAAAAACTCTTCCTGGTATCCATTTGTGGCTATCCGGGACTCCACAACTTCGATCCTCTCGTCTTTCACGTGCAACGAATAGCTCACAATCTGCACTCGGAATTTTGCGGAGCACTGCTCAGGCCCGCGGCCTTTTCCATGCTGCTTGCCAAGAAATATCCGGAACGTGTCAAGGCAATTCTGGATGCAACAAGAGCAGCGGGAGAGCAGTTGGTCAAAGAGGGGCGCGTTGCCCAGAAGACCCTGGATGAAGTTGCAGGCGACATATGCACTTCCGAGGAGCTTATGGCAACCGCTAACTCCTACTGGGACCGGGAACTTTCCCGCAATGAAGATGAGCCCGCTTGAATGAGTATGAGGAGGACTCCGGGGGAAGGCTTTTCTGCGAAAAGTCTGCCCCGGGCCCCCTTTCCCAACAACTCCCAATATATCAGCGGGTTCCGCCGGTCGCCACTCTGTTGAAAGGTGCAGCGGGTGCACGACGAAGCAATCTCAAGGGGTGCAAGATACGTCACCGTATTTGTGAAAAGGAGTACCTAGGAGGAGGATGAGAGCACTCTCATTGTCCGTCATGCCCCGCCAGGGCATGTGCATTTTGTGAAAACAGTGGTCTAAACAGTGATCTTTGGACGCGCTTTCATCTTCTTGCTGTCGCTCTGGCTGCTGCCCGCACATTGTCTGGGAGGCGGGATTCTCCACGTCTTGCCCCCGACGCTCCAGGAAGAGGCGTTCGCTGTAGCCAGACCCACGGTCCTTCGGTCCAGAAATCTGGTGACGGTATCGGAGGGCTCGATCGAGTACAGGCAGGATCAGACCTTCTACAATGATAATGAATTTCCGCTGGAGGGTGTTTTTCTGCTGCCTTTGGGGACGGCCGGCTCGATGGTTAAGCCCGATGTAAGAATCAACGGAGTCCCCCACCCTGCAAGCGTCTTGTCCGCAGACGAGTTTTTTCCCCTCCTCAAGCAGTTGACTGTCGCGGTAAGGGATCCGTCTCTTCTTTATCTTGCCGGGAAAGACGTGCTCCTGGTTCGACCTGTTAACATCGAAGTCAGAGGGCAAAAGTCTTTCAGGGTTCAGTACGCGGTTCCGGCTTCCATTCAAGATGATTTCCTGGAGATGACCGTGCCGTTGGATGGGGAACGCTACTCCCTCGGACCGGTGGGCGAGATGGAAATCAATGTCCGCTTCAAGATGAACCGGCCGCTGAGGTCTGTCTTTTCGCCCACTCACCATTTCGAGTTGACCAGAGAGGCACCGCACCGCGGCATGATGGTCTCCAGGAGCGAGGGCAACAGAATAAAGGAAGATCTCCGCGTACTGGCCACTTTCTCCCGCGACGAGCTAGACCTGAAACTATTTGCCCACCGATCACCCCAATTGAAAGGCGCCTTCATGGGATTCCTCTCGCCGCCGGTGATTCAGGCAGGAGATAAACCGACCGACAAAGATGTGGTCTTCCTGCTGGATTGCTCCGGGAGCATGGGCAGGACCAATCTGGAATTGGCCAAGCAGGCGGTGACTGCGGGCCTGGAGAAACTTCGCGCAAAGGACAGGTTCAGCGTCATTACAATCGGGACCAGGGTATCGGGGCTCTCGGACCGGCTGCTGCAGGCAACACCCGACAACCTCATGAAAGCCGTCCGGTTTGTGAACTCCACCGAAGTCGGTGGAGGCACTGACCTTTACAACGGTCTTGCGTCTGCCCTGGAGCTGTTCAGTTCTCGGAGACGGCCCTGCATTGTGCTCCTGGCGGGCGATGGCAGAGGCACGGTGGGGATCACCGCCGCAGACGCACTTGTGGAGAACGTTCGCCGCATCAACAAGCATGGGGCAAGAGTCTTTGCCTTGGCAATGGGAGAGGCCGCGGACGTTGCAATTCTGGACAAGGTGGCGCGAGTCACCAGAGGCACTCTGGTGCATTTCTCCGGAAAAGAGCCTTTTGAGACCGCGGTGAGAAAGTTCCTGGTGGGAATCTCCGCTCCGGCCGTATCCCAGATCGGGCTGGATTTTCAGAATATCAAGGTGGAAGACGTGATCCCGGAGACTGTGCCCGACCTGTTCGAGCAGGATAGCGCTGTAGTCTTGGGCCGCTTCACCGACGACCAGGAAGGATCTTCCCGAGTTCGACTGAGGGCCCGGATCGCAGGCCGACCCAAAGGGGTAAACCGCACGATACGGTTTCCGGAGCCGGAATACGCTCGGCCCTACATCAGCGAGATCTGGGCCATGCGCCGTATTGCTCAGCTTATGGAGCAGGAATGGCTCAAGGGAACGGAGCCCGAGACAACGGATAGGATCGCGAGTCTCGCAGGAGAATTCGGGTTCAAAACTCCCCGTTCGTCAAGTAGGGTTGACGGAGATGCGGCGGGCCTTTTCTGGCTTTTCAAGACATCTTTCGTTCCTTCGGAGGTCGAATCCAACCTTTTCCGCCGCACCGAGGGCAAGGTCTTCCGTCTCGACAAAAACGTCTGGACCGACACGCAGTTCACCACTACCATGCCCGTCCGGACAGTGCGTTTTCTGAGCGGCGAGTATTTCGCTCTTCTGGGCAAGGACCCACGTTTGGGGGGCTATTTTTCTATAGGACCTGAGGTTGTGGCAGTTCTGCCACAAGGGGCATTGAGGATAACCGCAGCCCCTTAGCACAGGTTTTCGTAAATACGGTGACGTAACACGTCGCCTGGAAGCATGGTCTGAGGGCGGCGTACCGGATGTAGGGGCGCTGCTTGCTGCGCCCTCTGGGGGCAGGGCAAGCCCTGCCCCTACACGCCGTGGCATCGTGATCAATCGGACCAGCTGTTGATACGCGACCGTATCTATGAAATGGCATACTTAGCCTTGAAGAGAGGCTGTGCAACCTCTTTTCACGTCCGCATCCTCGGGCGCCGACCCCACAAACGGCCTTTGAGCATTATTCTCTGTGAGTTATTTCATAACTTAAAAGTGATACTTCACTCCAAGGTTCTTATGTGTTATAGACCCTACCTTATCGGCCGGCCTCTCTTCCGTCAAAAATCCAAGAACCAAAATCCGGCTTATGGGTCAAAGTCAGTAATTAATTTAATCAGAAGGAGAAACGCTCATGGCGAATGTTCACTTCAGGGCAATGCTGATCCAGGCGGTCGCAGTGCTCAGTATAGTGTTTATTTCTCTCACAGGCCCCGTTGCGGTTTCGGCTCAGGCCCCCAACGTTCTGGAGCAACTTGATGGCGCCTTTGTTCAAATAGCCGAAAAAATAACGCCGGCAGTGGTGAATATAAGTTCCAGCAGAAAAGAAGCGCCGGGTGCCATGGGAGACACGGACCCGTTTTTCAAGAATCACCCCTTCAGGGAATTCTTCGGTGACGAATTCTTCAAACGCTTCAAGAAAGGACCGGGTCAGGGCAAAGGATTCCGGCAGCAAGGTATGGGATCGGGAGTCATAGTGTCCCCGGATGGTTATATCCTGACCAATTCCCACGTGGTCAAGGACTCTGACGACATCACCGTAAACCTGTCCGACAAGAGATCCTACAAAGCCAAGGTGGTGGGCGCAGACCCGGAAAGTGATATAGCGGTAATAAAGATTGACGCCAAAGGATTGCCCGTGGCTCCTCTCGGAGACTCGTCGAAGCTGCGCGTGGGGGAGATAGTCCTGGCAATCGGTAATCCCTTCGGGCTCAACCGAACGGTGACCTCCGGCATAGTGAGCGCAACCGGCCGGACCAACGTGGGCATCATTGACTACGAGGATTTCATCCAGACCGACGCGGCCATCAACCCGGGGAATTCAGGCGGCCCGCTTGTAAACATCCGCGGTGAGGTTGTGGGAATCAACACAGCCATAGCTTCACGCAGCGGCGGTTATCAGGGGATTGGCTTTGCCATACCGTCCAGTTCCGCCAAGTTGATCATGGACGACCTGATGAAGGACGGTAAGGTCCGCCGTGGGCTGTTGGGGGTGAACATCCAGGACCTCAACGAGTCCCTGGCCAAGTCCTTCGGTAAGAGTACCAACGACGGCGCTCTTGTTTCCCAGGTGGTGGAAGGCAGCCCCGCGGAAAAAGCCGGGATCAAGGCCGGCGACATCATCGTAAAATTGAACGGTGAGCCTGTGTCCGGTGCAGCCCATCTCAAGAATATGGTCGGAAAGGAAAAACCCGGATCGGTTGCCAAGCTGACCATTTACAGGGACAAGAAGACTTTTGACGTCAATGTGAACGTGGGCGAACGCACCCAGAAAGCAGTTGCCGCGGCCAAACCTTCAGGCGAAGGCGAAACGTCCAATGAGCTGGGCGTAGAACTCGAAAAGGTGCCGGCAGCGGTGGCTGAGAAAATGGGCCTCAAAGAGGGCCAGGGGCTGCGGATTAAAGACATTGACTCAGATGGCCCCGGCGGACGCATGGGACTGAGATCCGGCGACGTGATCATCGAAATTGACGGCCATGCCATATCCGAAGTCGCGGATTTCAACAAGGCCTTGGCTGAGGCCAAGAAGAACAAGGTCATCCGCTTGACCGTCCAGCGAGGCAACTCAAGGATCTTCCTGGGCTCGCCGCTTGGTTGATCCCGGCGATCCTGCCATGAGCTCTTGATTGACCGGCGGGTTGGTTCCCCATCGTAGTTGGCTGCGGCGGACCAGCCCGCCGCAGCTGTATTGAACGCCGAAATCGGTCGGAATCTCTATGAAAATGCTTCCGGGGGAAAACTTTTCTGCAGAAAAGTTTTCCCCCGGACCCCTTTCAAAAGACTCCCAACTTATCAGCGGCTTCCGCTGGTCGCCGCTCGTCTGCAGTCCAGGTAGGATGTGGTGAGCGAAGTGAACCGCATCTAACGACAAATGAATGGGAAATCAGCATTTTCATTATTCGTTGTGCCCCACCGGGCTCCGAGGTTCTATTTCTTAGCGCCGTGTTCCTTGAGCACTTTCTCGATTTCTTCGACGTCTTTCCCCTGCGCGAGCGACAAGGCCGTCTTTCCATGGCAATCCCTTGCGTTGACTTGGGCGCCTCTTGCCAGCAGCTCCTTCACTATTTCCAGATGACCATTCTGAGCGGCATGCATCAGGATCGTGCGGTCCGCGGGGTCGTCTCTTGCGTTGACGTCGGCCCCTCGATCCAAGAGCGCCTTCACGACATCCAGATGCCCTCTTAGTATAGAGACAGCGTGGGTGAGAGCGCACCGACGGTGCGAATCCCCAGCGTGGATATTGGCGCCTCTATCTAGAAGCAGCTTTGCCACCTCCGCGCGGCCTGCGCCTGCGGCTACAATAAGGGCTGTATGACCTTGTTTGTCCTTTTCCTCGACGTTGACACCCATGTCGAGAAGCAGCTTGACCACTTCCGGCTCACCGCCCATCGCGGCTGCCATCAACAGGGTTCGGTCGTCCCGGCCCTTCCTTTCGCTAATATCCGCGCCTTCCGCTATGAAACGCTGAAGTGTCTCCAGGTCCCCCACAAATGCGGCAACCGCCAAGGTTGTGGGTTTGGCCCCGTGATCTTTCAGGAAGCGGGCCGTTTGAAGCTGCCCGCTGTCAAACCAGGCGTTCTCCAGCGCTGTTGTCAAGGCCGTTTTGCCGTTCTTGCTCACTGCATTTACATTCGCGCCATTTTCCACAAGCAGCCTGGCAACCTGCAAGCAACCACGCCTCGCGGCGGTAAGCAGCGGTGTCTCGCCAAAACTGCCCTCAGCGTTGAGGTCCGCGCCTTTCTTTAATATCGCTTGCACCAGCTCCACGCGACAGTTCGTGACGGCGAGGTGAAGCGCATTTCTGTCTTCCTTGTCCACCCGAGCCGTGCTGAAGGTAATGGACAATGCGCCGTCCGGATTCGGTTCCAAATCCCTGACCTCGTACGTGACGATGTTTTCTGAGATCAGCTTGCGACTTATCAAGTGTTTCCGGGTGTCATCGTGAGAAAACCCGGCGTGAGCGCGCGCCTCTCCGCCTCGTTCGGTACTGTCTATGATGAAAACGGCCTTTCCGATGCTGTCTTTCCAGTATCCACCGGTCCCATAGATGTAGACCGCCTTTGAACAATTCATTCCACAGTTATCGTAATGGGCTTCGTACCCGACCCGGATCGTGGTTGTGGCGCTGCCCGGGAAACTAGCCTGCCCCGCAAGCCAACCGCCGCGCTTCGCTGCGCGTGAACGTTCCGCTCGCGGCAACGCTTGCAGATCTTTTGAGAGATCACGCTCTTCCGCGAATGGCACGCTATGGTCATTGACCGACACCGCGAATCGAATGAAGTCGGCGATACGGCCTTGGGGGCCGGGAGCGCGTCCCGTGGCATTCTTCGGGAACCCGACCCACTCCGTTGTTGTCTCGCCTGTGTTGGAAAGGTGAAAAACCGCATCAACCGTGAAGCTCATGGGCTTCAACCGAATAATAACCTCCTGTGAATCCATACGAATCGTCTCATGGGGAGACTTCGGTGAAACGCCTCCTCCGGAGGGCGAGGGACTGTAATCGAGCGGCGTAAATTCAGCCATGCCGAGCCTCGGAATGAGAACCATGACTGAAACGATTAAGCACAAGACTATCAGACCTGCATATCTCATGGCGTTTCTCCTGTTCTATTCCTCGGCTCCGTGCTCTTTGAGAAGTATCACCAGTTCGGCGCGCTCCAGGACCGCAGCCCACGTCAGGGCCGTGGCGCCGTCGGCAGCCCGAGCGTTGACATCGGCGCCCTTTTCGAGCAGGAGCTTCACCACATCCATCCAGCCCGGAATGACGGCCCGCATAAGCAGAGTCGAGCCGTCCTTGAGCTTTGCGTTAACATCAGCACCCTTGGCCAGGAGCAAGCTCACACCCTCGACTTGCCCGCTATCCACCGCCTTCTTGAGAGCCGTCACCCCATACTCACTGCGAGCATTGACATCAGCTCCTCTTTCGAGAAGGAGCCGGGCGATTTCCCAGCGGCCGTGATCCGCCACTCGCATAAGAGCAGTCAGACCGTACTGATCCGTTGCGTTTACATCAGCTCCTCTTTCTAGGAGCATTGTGACCATTGCCGGCCGACCTTGCTTGGCCGCCACAATCAGTAGCGGACGACCACTCCTGTCCGGAATGTTGACATCAGCTCCTTTGTCCAGGAGCAACTCCACGACTCTGAGATAGACGTCACCGTCAGCCTTCTCTTCTTGAACCTCAGGTGAGTCCAGCATTGAGGTGACTGCCATAAGAGCGCTGCCCTTATATCGGGTCTTTGCGTTGACATCCACCCCCCGGTCCAGAAGCAGGCGGACGGTTTCCACCTTGCCGGCTCGCGCGGCGGCAATCAGCGCAGCAACCCCCTCGTTGACCTTTCCATCGAGTTTGGCGCCTCTTTCAAGGAGTAGGGCCACAAATTCCGCGGAGCAATTGGCCGCGCACTCCAGCGCAGATCTACCTTGCGGGTCTACTGCATTCACGTCCGCGCCTGCATCGAGGAGGTGCCTTGCAATGTCCTCGCTGCCTTTAAGCATGGCTTCGGTAAAGGCCGCGTCCAGCACCGGCCGGCCCCGTCCAGTTTTCGTCTTCAGGTCGGCTCCGTTTTCCTGAAGAAGTTTCACCATCGCGATGGACCCGCTCTTGGCAGCCCATTCGAAAGGTGTACGGCCGGCCTGGTCCGGGACATTCACTCTTGCGCCTTTGGCCAGCAGATCCCTTGCCTTGTCAATATCCCCGATCTTGGCCGCTTCAAGTAGTTCCCGGTCCAGAGCATCCTTGTCTCCACCCTTGGCCAATACAGCTTTCAATCGCTTCAGATCTTCGTTTTCCGGGTCTTCTTTTGCCCATTGTTGAAAGATCCGGGCGAGGCTCTCTCGGATTTTTCCCTCGGCCTTCGGGTCATCGAGCTTTCCTGAGATCTCGATTGTGCTCAGACAAATATCCGCGGCCTTGGCATAATTCCGCGCCTGCAAATAGAGCTGGGCCAACAGGGACGATATTTCCGTCTGAACCTTTACGATTCCCAGCCTTGTGGCCAACTCAAGGGCCCTTTCATAGCACTCGATAGCCTTGGAATCCTGCCCCATGCGTTCGTACGCTATGCCGGCTCCATACCGGGTCCATCCTTCGTCTTTCCAATTATTGACTTTCTTCTGAATCTCTGCCGACGCTTCAAGATGTTTTACCGCAGTGGAATACTGACTCTGATCGCAATATAGGGTACCTAAGTCGCCCAAATTTTGCGCTTCATGCCTGATATCCTTTCTCGTTTTGGCTAGTTCCAGAGACTTTTCGAAACACTCCGTCGCTTTGGCATACTCACTCAATTGCCGGTAGGCGCGGCCCAGGGCGTTCAACATTTGACCTGCAGATTTCGTATCCCCATGCTTTTCGTATGCTTTCACGGCCAAGTCGTAATACTCCGCGGCCTTGGAGTACTGACGCTGCTCTTGGTAAATGCCGGCCAGATTAGCCAGGCTGTTTCCTTCGCCCCATGCCCAGTTGGTCTTTCTCTTGATGTCCAGAGACTCTTCGAAATACCTCACCGACTTCGAATACTCACGTCGGTTCGCGTAGAAAATCCCCAGGTCGTTCAGAACTTCCGCTTGTCCGTTTGCGAGGTTGAGCTGTCTGAATATGGCCAGCGCCTCCAGGAACTTCTCTTCAGCCTTTTTCGGGCGCTCTTCAGGCTGAGTCCCTGAGGCCAATGCGCGGCCCTCCCTGTCCAGCCGGTAAGCATACTCCGCGGTCGGCTCGGCTGGCTGTTCAACCGGCGGCCCCTCCCTCAGCCTTCTGGTCATCTCGATCAGCTCGGTAACGGCAAAGAAAAGGGTCACTGTCACTGCTACGTAGATCAGGATTCGTTTGAACATGGAGATCTCCTGTCGAGCTTCATCTGCCTGATTTTTGGCTCGGGACCGTGCGGCGCTCTATGCGTCCGGACGAATCACGAGGTTGTCCAAAGACCGCGTTCCCTTGGCGTTAAGCGGCCTTGAACGCGTATATAGCGATCGCCGCAATGTCCTGTGATGACCATGCTCTGGGGGGCGGGCATCTGAAGCTGTCTCAGAATTTCCAGAAGGGCCAAGATCGTAGCACGATGTTCGGTAGGGGCGGGGTTTATCCCCGCCCGTTGTTCCAGGATCGAGGAGACGGGCGGGGATAAACCCCGCCCCTACAGCAGT
>Ga0172375_10007916_pt1 | contig 14445 bp, 13 predicted proteins | sample LakKiv1m_FD_114537 | JGI IMG/M metagenome (GOLD analysis project Ga0172375, IMG submission 114537) | Freshwater microbial communities from Kabuno Bay, South-Kivu, Congo - kab_092012_11.1m | ecosystem: Environmental > Aquatic > Freshwater > Lake | place: Democratic Republic of the Congo... | reverse complement strand
TTCAGCCGCAGACACGGGAACCCCAGGACAACCCCGAAGAAAGCCGCCACTCCTCCGCCGGCGGGAATGGCTATCCAAAAGGGAAAGCTACACCTGCCGGCCAATATCGCCACCGTGTAAGCCCCGAGAGCGACGAAAGCCGCATGGCCCAGGGAGATTTGCCCGGTGAAGCCGGTTAGAATGTTCAAGCCCATCGCGGCTATGATGGCTATCCCGGAGATGTTGGCCATGTATATGAAATAAGGACCACCCCAGAAAGGAAGCGCAACGAGCGCGAGCATGAACAACGCCAGCCAGCACTTCACCCATATGGTCTGGAAGACCTTGATGTCCTCTCGATACGATTCTCTGAAAGTCTTGCTTCTCATACTTCCTTGAAGGACTCCTCAGTCCGTTAGACCCGTTCGATCTCTTCCTTGCCGAAGAGGCCGTACGGTCTGACCATAAGGACCAGAAACAGTACGACAAACGCTGTGAGATCCTTTACTCCGGGCATTGTCTCGTCCAGGTAACCGCCTACAAGTGTCTCTACAACGCCGATGGTAATCCCCCCTATGATTGCGCCCGGAACGCTTTCCATGCCTCCCAGGATAACGGCAGGGAAGGCCTTGATAGCCACAAGGGCGAGCCCGATGTTGAGCACCATCACGTTGGCGAGAAATATCCCGGCCACGGCCGCTATGACGAAGGAGAGGCCCCAGGTAAGTGCAAACACACGCTTGACGCTGATCCCCACGAGCATGGCGGTGTCGAGGTCATTTGCCACACCCCTCATGGACAGCCCCATCCTGGAATACTTGAAGAACAGGAAGAACAGAATGACCATGGCCGCCGAGACGCCCATCGCCCATAGATGGGTGTGGGACAACACGAGGCCCTCGAAGCTCACAGGTATCCTCGAAAACGGCGACGGAAAGACCTTGTTGTCGTGGCCGAAAATGATTCCGCAGAGGCTCCTGAGGAAGATCGAGAGCCCAATGGTAATCATGACCGTCGAAAATTGCCCTTCGCCTATCATGGGACGTAGAACGGTCCGCTCGGTAACAAGCCCGAACAAAAGAGCAAAACCCATCGTGATTAGCACCGCCCAAAGAAAAGGCACCCCCACGGTTATCAAAAAGTAACAGACCAGAGCCCCCGCCAGCATGGCCTCACCGTGAGCAAAATTCAATGTATCCGTGGCCTTGTAAATCAACACGAACCCGAGGGCGGCCAGAGCGTACAGACTCCCTACGGCTACACCCGATACCATCAATTGAAGGAAAAAAACCGTGCTCTCCGACAACGCCGCTTCACCTTTCTTTTCTCGACAGATGCGGTTCGCTTCGTTCACCACATCCTGCGCGGACTGCTGACCTGCGGCGACCATCGGAAGCCGCTAATATGTCAGGAGTCTTTGGAAAGGGGGCCCGGGGGAAAACTTTTCTGCAGAAAAGTTGTCCCCCGGAAATATTTTCGAAACCTTGGCGAGGGCGCCGGCCGGGCCCCTTTTACCCGGTGGTGTTTGGGTGATGGCCAGCGGCCGGCGTTCCTCATCGGTACATGGTCTGGATCAGGTCCTTGTATTTTCTTTCGATGACGGATCGTTTCACTTTCATGGTTGCAGTGAGTTCTTCGTCATCTTGGTCCAGTTCCTTATCCAGGATGGTGAATTTCTTTATTGTCTCCACCCTGGCGAAGTTCTGGTTGCTCTTTTCCACCTCGCCCTCGATGAGTTTGTTAACCTCTGGGTGAGTGGCCAGACTCCGGTAGTTCGTATAGGCTATCCGGTTGTTTTGCGCCCAGTGAGACACGGTCTCGAACTCGATCTGGACGAGGCACGTGAGATACTTACGCCGATCGCCTATGACGACGGCTTCTTTAATGTACGGGCTGAATTTGAGGCTGTTTTCGATCTCCGAGGGTGAGATGTTCTTTCCGCCCGCGGTGATGATGATATCTTTCTTGCGATCGGTTATGCGGAGGGTTCCGTCGTCGTCCAATTCTCCCACGTCACCTGTATGTAACCATCCGTCGCGCAGGATTTCCCGAGTGGCCCCAGGATTTCCGTAGTAACCTGCGAAGACGAGGTCTCCCCGCTGGAGAATCTCCCCGTCGTCCGCGAGCTTGAATTCCACCCCGGGGATTGGTTTGCCCACACCGCCGATTTTTATCTCTCCGTTGCGGGGCATAAAGGAAATGCCGGACATCTCGGTCATTCCGTAGCACTCTCTTATCGGGATGCCCACGGAATGATAGAATTTCATCAGTTCCGGCGAGAGCGGAGCCGCACCGCTGACGAAGATACGGGCTTCCAATAGCCCGAGATGGTTTCTCAAGGGCCGGAAGAGCAGCAGGTATGCAATCCCGTTGAGCACTCTCAGGTGCAGTGGAACCGGCTTCTGGTGGAGCCTGAATTCTGCGACCTTTTCGCCGATGGGCAAGGCCCGCTTGAAAATCCAGCGTTTGAAAAATACCGCGTCCTGCATTCGGATCATGAGGCTGGAGTGCATTTTCTCCCATATTCTGGGAACATTTAGAAACGCGGTTGGAGATATTTCCGCGAGATCCTCCTGCAAGGTCGCGACGCTCTCCGCGAAGTTGACCGTGCAGCCGGCCCACATGGGAAAGATTAAGGAAAACATCCTCTCCGCGATATGACAAAGGGGCAGCGCAGACACGAATGAATCACCGTGCCTGAAATCCAGCACCTGCGACAAGCCGGATATCATCGCTATCATGTTGCGGTGCGTTATCATGGCTCCTTTCGGAGGGCCCGTGGTGCCTGAGGTGTACACGATGATTGCCACGTCATCGGGCCGAGTGGTCTGGACCATCTCCTCGAACAGCCCCTGTTCCCGGTCGTTGAGTTCCGCACCGAGGGCTTCCACATCCTCGAAGCTGATGATCGTGGGGTCTTTGTAGCGGCGAAGCCCCTTCATATCCACGACGACGATCTTCTTGAGAAGGGGAAGCTGATCCTTGACTTCAAGGACCTTGTCCACCTGCTCCTGGTCCCTTGCAACCACAAATGCGGACTCTGAGTTCTCCAGGATGTATTTCACCTGCAGAGCGACGTCGGTGGGGTATATTCCCACCGTAACAGCGGACGAGCACTGGGCTGCAAGATCTGCGTAGAGCCACTCGCGGCAATTGTCCCCCAGGATGGAGATCTTGTCTCCTTTCCTCAGGCCCAGGGACCTCAGCCCCAGCGCAAAATTGCGCACGTGGTCCCGGTAATCGTCCCAGCTCACAGGCTGCCAGATGCCCAGATCTTTCTCCCGAAGAGCGATCTCGCCGCGGTAGAGATTCCTGTTACGCAGGAAGAGCTTTGGAAGAGTATCGTCTATCATGAATGTCCTCGGGGAGGTATAACCATCAGTGTTGCCGGCTTATAGGGTTCTCCGGGGCGACGATCGCCTATGTGGAGTAGCCCGCGGGATTCTCTTTAATTCGCCTCGTAGGGTATGAAAGAACCCCTGTTTCAGTTTCCTAGATAGGCTTCGATAACCCTTGGATCGGCCTGGACTTCGGCCGGAGTCCCTTCGCTGATCTTGGAACCGAAATCCAACACGGAAATCCTGTCCGCGATGTCCATGATCACGCCCATATCGTGCTCGACCATGATTATGGTGACGCCCATTTCTTCTTTGATATCCAGTATGAATCTGGCGATATCCTCGGTTTCTTCGACGTTCATTCCTGCGACGGGCTCATCCAGAAGGAGGACCTTGGGGGCCATGGCAAGGGCTCGGCCGATCTCCACGCGCTTCTGAATGCCGTAGGGAAGCGCGCCGACCGCCTTCTTGCGGACCTTTTCAATTTCAAGAAAGTCAATGATCCGTTCCACTCGGAGCCTGTTTTCGATCTCTTCGTTGACTGCCTTCCCATAAAAGAGGGCTCCCGAGAAAGGTCCCGAACTCATTCGGCCGTGGCAGCCCAGCAGAAGATTCTCGATGACCGTCATGTTCGCAAAAAGAGCTATATTCTGGAACGTTCGGGCCATCCCCATCTCTGCGATCCGGTGGGGCTTCTTGTTGGATATGACTTCACCTTCCAGATAAATTTCACCTTTGGAGGGCCTGTAAACTCCGCTTATACAGTTGAAAAGCGACGTCTTGCCGGCCCCGTTAGGGCCGATCACAGCGTGGAGGGTGCCCGTACGGACGGTCATATCCACATTGTTAAGGGCCATTATGCCGCCGAAATTGAGCGAAAGCCCTTTTATCTCAAGAAGCTCCATGATCCTGTGGCCTCACGACAGCCATCGTTTACGACGTTTGTAATGCTTCACTTCCGCATAGCTCTTCTTTTCAAGGTCATCGGTCACACCGAGATAGAACTCTTTCACGTCTTCGTTTTCCATGAGCTTTTCTGAGAGTCCGTCCAGCACGATCTTGCCGTTCTCCATGATGTAGCCGTACTGGGCAAAGTTGAGAGCCGCCAGAGCGTTCTGTTCCACGAGAAGTATTGATGTTCCTTGATCCCTGTTGACGCGGCGCAAAATTCCGAAGATCTCCTTAACCACCAGCGGTGCAAGCCCCAGGGAAGGCTCGTCCAGCATGAGAAGCCGCGGCCTGGCCATGAGCGCTCGGCCAATGGCCAGCATCTGCTGCTCACCTCCGCTCAGCAGCAGCGCCCTCTGCTTGAAGCGAAGCCGGAGCTGGGGGAAGTATTCCATCACCATGTCATAGTCTTGCTTCGCGGCTCGGGCGTCTCGACGTGTGTGGGCACCTATCCACAGGTTTTCGCCCACACTGAGGTCGTCAAACACCCGCCGCCCCTCTGGAACCAGCGAAATACCCATCCGAACAATCTGGTCCGGGTCTTGGCGGGAAATGAACTTGCCCCCGTATTCAATTTCTCCTTCTTCCACTTCGCCGTTCTGATACCTGAGAATTCCGCTGATCGCCTTAAGCGTGGTGGTCTTGCCGGCCGCGTTGGCACCAAGCAGCGCCACAATTCCCTTGTCGGGCACCTCGAGCGAAATTCCTTTCAGGACCATTATGACGTCGTTGTAGACGACCTGGATGTTGTTGACCTTAAGCATGGTGCGTCAGCCAGCGCGCGGTATTGCTTTGATCGGCCTGAGCCGTTGCCGAAGAAATGTTCGTTTGGCTCCGAAAGACACTGAACGATTGACGGTAAGGAGGGTGCGTGCGTAACCTCTGCGCATCCTCCTCGAAACACCTACAGCCTTTCAACTACAACGCAGAAGCCCATGCCCCCGCCTGCACACAGAGAAGCTGCGCCGTATCGGAGACCTTCGACCGCCAGGTTGTGAACCAGGGTCACAATAAGCCGGCAACCTGTCGCGCCCACCGGATGACCAAGAGCAATAGCGCCGCCGTTGACGTTGACCTTGTTCCGGTCCAGGCCGAGCTCGCGCTCACAGGCAATATATTGAGCCGCAAAGGCTTCGTTAATCTCGAACCGGTCAATGTCCCGCAGAGAAAGCCCTGCCTTCTCCAATGCGCCGTTTATGGCGGGGACAGGGCCGATACCCATGATGTTGGGATCCACGCCGGCAGAGTGATAAGAGACCACTCTTGCCATAGGCTTCAATCCCAGATCTTCAGCGGCATCGCTGTCGGCGACGATCAAGGCTGCCGCCGCATCGTTCATACCGCACGCGTTTCCCGCTGTGACGGTACCGTCTTTCTTGAACGCAGGCGCCAACCTGGAAAGTTGCTCCAGAGTGATATCAGGCCTTACGTGTTCATCGGTCTCGAAAATCAGAGGTTCCTTACCGCGCCTTGGAACGGGATAAGGAGCGATCTCGCCCTTGAAACGTCCTTCCTCGACCGCCTTGGCAGCTCTCTGTTGGCTCAGCAGTGCGAACGCGTCCTGATCCTCACGACAGATCCCGTGTTTCTCCGCCAGGTTTTCGGCCGTGAGCCCCATTCCCACGCCGATGGGGTACTCCTGCATCCCTTTCCACAGAAGATCGGAGGCTACCGCGTCCTTGAGCCGCTTGCCCCAGCGCGCACTCTCCATGATATATGGCGCGTTGCTCATGCTTTCCACGCCACCGGCCAGCACCAGACGGCATTCACCGCATTGGACCGACTGCACTGCGCATATGACGGCCTGCATTGCGGAGCCGCATGTGCAGTCAACGGAAAAGGCGGGAACGGTTTCGGGGATGCCGACCTTGTACGCGGCTATGCGGCTGATGTTCACATCCAACGGAGCAAAGCAGTTGCCGAATATTACCTTTTCGATCGAATCCTTTTGCACTCCAAACCTTGCCACTGCCTCGCCCATTACGAACCGTGCAAGTTCCCCTGCGGGCACGGTCTTCAAGGTGCCGCCGAACCCGCCAATGGCGGTCCTCACAGCGCTCGTGATCACAACCTCGTTCATAAGACGTGTCCTTCCGACGCCATATCAGGATGTTGCCCGGCCGCGCTCGGTGTGCTTGGGCTTCCTGACCCCTTCCGTGACAAGACCGTACAAAAAAATCTCGCGAAATGTTCGCACGTATTGTTCGCCGTCCAAATGGTCCCTGTTCAGGGCCCACTGATGCAGCACACCGTCGTGCAAAGCCATGAAGGTGAGAGCCGAGACTTCCGGGTCGAGTTCTTTCTTGAAGACGCCCTGCATCATGCCCTGGTTGATTACCTGGCCGATCACGTTCTGATATTCCCTGTAAACCTCCTTCAGCGCCGGCTCAAAATCCACATCCGCGTTGAGCTCGGTGGTGAGGAAAGTCAGGAACACGCAAAGATCTTGGTTCTTGACGGCGAATTCAGAGTTGAAGCTTATAACCCGGTGGATCCTGTCCAGCGCGTCGCCCCGGCATTGCTGTAGCGTCTCGATCATGCCGCCTATGAATCCTGATTTGAACTCGTCAATGATCCTTAGAAGCAGGTCGCCTTTGCCGCTGAAGTGCGCGTATAGAGCCCCTTTTGTGAGGCCGACTTTTTGGGTGATGTCATTGATGGAGGTACCGTGGTAGCCGTTTCGCACAAACAACTGGAGAGCGGCCTGGATGATCTTTCGCTCGGTTTCGGAGTTTCGTTTCATTTGGGCCTGGCCAAGATACTGACCGGTCGGTATGAAAGAGCCTAGAGATTGTCTCGGCTTCTGTCAAGAATTTTCGTGGAGGCTGAGTTTTTTCAGGCTGGAAACGCTGCCATGCGGTTCATGGAATCCGCATCAATCTTTCGGGCGGCCCAGTAGCTCGGCCACGGTGTGGAGTAACTCCGCCATCTCCAAAGGTTTGGTGAATACGGCCGAGGCCCCGAACATCTTGGCCATGGACAGGTACGAGTCCGGCCCGACGCGGCCTCCGCCCGAGATTGCAATAATCTTTATGCCCTTGTGTTCTTTGACTATCTCCCTGATTGTCTCCAACCCCTCTTTGTCGGGCATGATCAGATCTGTGATGACCAAGTCTACGGGCCCTTTACGCAGGATATCCACAGCGATTCGTCCGTTGGAGGCCTCAAGCACTTCGTAACCATTCCTGGACAGGAGTCTGCTTAGCAACGCACGAATCTGGTCGTCGTCATCCACAACAAGAATGAGAGCCATATCTACTGCCCCTTGGTGAAACGAAACATTTTTCGAACAGCCTCGGCCGAATGATGTGCATTCAATATTGAATACCGTTGGGCTGGATCGCCGGAAATTCTATCACAGCGGTATTTCACCACAAAACGCCCTGTCCGGAGGCGACTCTGCAAACCCGTCAGGGAAAATGGAACGATTGTGTAATAATGTCAAGACCGCATTCAAAACAGGGGCATCACCACGGCGTTAGTCTTGCTGGATCCTGCCCATGCTCCTGCGCAGGTGGATCGGTTCGTTGAACTGAGGATCCGGCTGAGCAACACGAAGGACTTCTTCGGGAGTGGTTACTCCGTTGAGCATCTTGCGGATGGCGTTTTCCCAAAGGAAACTGAACTTCTTCTTTTTTGCCATCTCTTTTATCGCCCTCATGTCGGGCGAATCCGTGATGAGTTTTGCCACTTCGTCGTCTACTGCAAACACTTCGTACGTGCTTTCCCTTTTGAAATAGCCGGTATCGCGGCACTGGAAGCAACCCTGGCCCCGTTTGAGCAATATTTTTTCAGGCCCTTCCAGATTGAAGCCTCTTTTGTTCAGGTCCTTGAGGGGTGATGAATATTCCTGGACACAGTAAGGACAAATTTTGCGAATCAGCCTCTGAGCCACCAGGCCGATAAGGGTCCCCGAAAGGAGAAAGCTCGGCACCTTCAGATCCAGCATTCTATTGATAGCGCTCAGAGCGTCGTTGGTGTGGAGCGTGCTGATCACGAGATGCCCCGTCAGGGCAGATTGAACCGCCAGTTGAGCCGTCTCCTCGTCTCTTATTTCGCCGATCATTATGATATCCGGGTCTTGCCGCATCACATGCCTGAGCATGGGCCCGAAGGTCATCTTCTCTTCAGGATTGTGCAGCATACTGACCGCGGGGTTGACCTGGATCTGGTTGAACCTTTCGAACACCATTTCCACCGGGTCTTCTATGGTGGTGATGTTCTTATCGGAAGTGGCCAGGACTTTTAGACCGGAATAGAGCGTGGTTGTCTTTCCGGACCCTGTCGGGCCGGTGACAAGAATGATCCCGTGGGGCCTGTTTATGAATCCTTGAAACGTGGCTAGATCAAAAGGGGTGAACCCCAGATCCTCGAGATCCATGAACAGCAAATCCGGGTCCTGGATTCTGCAGACCGTCTTTTCTCCGAAAGCCGTGGGAATGGTGGAGACGCGGATCTCAACCTCTTTGCCGCCCGTGCTGAGTTTGATCCGGCCATCCTGGGGGCGGCGTTTCTCGGCAATGTCCATGAAGGCCATGCCTTTGATCCGTGAGGTGAAGGCTTGGTGCAATGGACCCGGAATCCAGTCAATATCGTGGAGCACACCGTCAATACGCATCCTGAGGAGACTCTTGCTGCGCTTCGGTTCTATGTGAATGTCGCTGGCACGCTGGGAGAGGCCACGCCGGAACATTGCGTCCACCGCCGTGCGAATGTTCCTGTCGGTGTGGGATATCTCATCGAGGCTCTTGACCTCGACCAGTCTCTCCAGGTCCGCCAGTTCCGCGAAGTGTTTGACGTGTTTTTCAGCGGCGGCCTTGATGGAGCCCCTGAAGCCGTGAAACTCCAGAATGATCTTCATGATGTCCGATTTCGGAGCAATCATGACTTCAAGTTCTTTGCCGGTTACTCGAGAAACGTCGTCCAGCACTTCCTGTTGGGTTGGATCGTATACGGCCACTGTCAGTTTGCCGTCGGACTCTCCCACAGGGATGAGCAGAAACCTGTCCGCGAACTTCTGGGGTAGGGTGCGGGTCACGAAATCCGGGTCCAATTCCAGCGCTTCCAGCCTCATGAAGGGCATTCCCAGGTGCCGGGCGAGAGCCTCCACAATCGCGGGCTCGGTCAGTAGTCCCTGAGGACCGCTGAGTTTCATCTCTGCGATGACCTCGACGGCAGTAACCTGATGCGCGTGGGGCACGGAGTCCCTGACCTGTCTAGCGCGTTCCTGTGCCAGACGGTCCTGGATGTATTGAGAGACTTCCTGGAGCTTGACGACCCCGTTGTCGTCCAGTATTCCCTGCGTGAACAGGATTTCGCTTATGAGATCTATATCGTTGTAGATTTCCACGGAGGTTCACCGCGGGCTGATTTCCGAAATGGTCGCCACCCGCGGCAACATGATAAATGCCGGTGCGGTGAGAATCAACAATGAAGTTAGGGAGGCAGGCAAGCGTTCCGCCCATTGAGTCCAGGGGATGTGGAGTAAAGGCGAACGCTTACCCGATAAATTCATTCTATATTTCGCTTCCCCCGTCTACCTTTTCTCTGAGTTCCTTGCCGGTTTTAAAAAACGGGAGTTTCTTCTCTGTAACGGCTATTTTTTGACCCGTCTTAGGGTTTCGGCCCGTGTAGCCCTTGTATTCTTTGACCATGAACGAGCCGAAGCCCCGGATTTCTATCCTGTCTCCATTGTCTAGGGCTTGGCCCATGGTTTCAAAGACCAGATTCACTATCTCTTCAGCCTTCCGTAGAGGAAGATCAGCCTCCTTGGCCAGGGCCACTATCAGATCTGATTTGTTCATTGAGAGTTCCTACCTTTCAGCTTACTTGGCCTTCTTGACCGCTTCCTTCAGTGCTCTGGAGGCGCTGAAACGAGGAACCTTGCCGGCAGGGATCTTGATCTTCTCTTTCGTCTGGGGGTTGACGCCGGTCCGGGCCTTTTTTTTGACGACCTTGAAGGTCCCGAGTTCCGTGATGCGGATCTTGCCGTCCTTCTTTTTCAGGGCTTCGTACACGGCGGTAACGACTGCATTCAAAGCCTTGGCCGCCGCCTTCTTGGTGACGCCGGCTTCATCAGCCATTCGTTTGACGAGTTCAGATTTGGTCATGGGAACTACCTCCTAAAAAAACAAAAAGGTTCAACAGGTTGAAGCTACACACAAGGATTGCAGAATGTTATAAATACCAGACTGAATTGTCAAGAGAAATTCGATCTCAGAGTAGTTGCCGACCTTGGCAAACCACCCTTCCCGGGTGACCGCGGGCGGCCATTTCCCCTTGACAAAAGTGACCCGGCAGTCTATGCGCTCATCCATCGCCACCGGTTAAGGGAGGTGTGCCGCAATGAACGATATCGCCGTGCTCGAACATCTCGAGCAGCTTGCCCTCAGGCTGGGCGTCCAGTTAAGATACGAGAATCTGGCCCAGGGATCGGTCAGATGCGAGGGAGGCTTCTGCAAAGTGGACGGGAAGCCCATCATCCTGATCAACAGAAAGGACTCTCGGCAACATCAGATAAGAATCCTGGCGAGGTCGCTCACCAGGTTGAACCTGGAAGGAATATTCATCCCGCCCGCGGTGCGAAAAATAATCGAGACCCACAACAACTGATACCATTTCGCGTTCAAACAAGTGACTTTGTCTTGCCGGCGGGGAACTTCCGGAGCAAAGTCAGGTCGTCCGTTCGAAGCAGAGGAGGCGCCCCGCCGGTTTCACTGGTCCGGAGGCGCACCGGTATGAACCTGCCGTAAGTTTTTAAGCGCCAAGTCTCCATACACCGTTCTTTTTGGCGATTTCCTGCATTTATTCCGGTAAAATCCCTGTGATGATATAGTAAGTCACAAAATCTCTGTCCGATTTCGATGTCCGAAAGAGACGGCGATGTCGGCCTAGGTTTCGGTGGGGCAGGCATCCTGCCTGCCCAGGAATGGCGGGCAAGATGCCCGCCCCACCAGACCATCGTCGTTATCGGACATTATTTTTGGCAATCAGTATAAAGGTGTGAGGATCGTTTTGCAGGGTGACTTCTTGCAGTATCAGGGTGATTTTCTGCAAACGCTTGGAATAGTTGCCGACGAGCGTCTGGCCGATTACCCGACGATTGAGGAAAAGCGCTCCGAAGCTCAACGACTTCTGCGGGCCCACGCGTGGAAATCATCGGTGGGAGATGATTTCCCGCTGGTAGTATGCCTCATGGGGGGCACGGGAACAGGCAAGAGCACCTTGTTCAATTCCCTGGCCGGAAAGAAAATAAGCGAAGTGGGCATGCGTCGGCCCTGTACCCTGCGGGCCGTTCTCCTGATACACCGGGACTTCGCCCCAGCCCTCAATGATTGCCCTTTTCTTGATACTGCCAATGAGAGCGAGGCGTTGGTGGTGGAACATCAGGAGCCTCACTGCAGGCATGTCCTTCTGGTGGACACGCCCGACTTCGACAGCGTGGAACAGGCAAACCGGCTGATAGCGGACAACTTTTTCGTGCTTAGCGATGTTATGCTGTTTGTTACTTCCCAGGAGAAATACGGAGACCTGATCGGGCGGCAGATCCTCGAAAGAGCTTCAAAATGGGGCAAGAGAACGCTCTTGCTCATGAACAAGACCGGTTCGGACGCGGCCTACGAAGATTTCCTTCGCGGCCTGAATGATAGTGGGGTTCACGCCTCGGTCATCAGGGTAGAAAGGCTGGATCAAGCGCCGGATTTGATTCCGGGCCTTCGCGAACGGCCGGAGTTCAGCTGGATCTTCACATCCGAACCCGAGTGCTCCAGATGCCAAGACATACGGGCTGAAGAAATGGTCCGGCTGGCCTCAAACACTTCCCGGGGCCTCCGGCAACTGGAGGAGGCCCTGCAATCCGAAACGGAAAGAGTCGGCAGCGTCAACTCAAGAATTGACAAGATCCTGCAGTCGGCTGCGGGGGAAATGGGAAACCGCCTGGACGCGGTCATGTCCCGAGACCTTGAGGCCCGCATACGGGAGAGACTCCAGGATCTGCTGCGGAAATACGATTTTCTCTTCGTGCCCAGAATGTGGGTCAGAAACACGCTGAGAAAAGCCCTCTTAGCCGTGGCGGACGTGGTCGTTCCCGGTGCTCTGGATCAGGCCGGCATTACCAATGAGAAGGACGTCCGGGTCGAAGATCTGCATGAAACACGATCCGCTGCCATGCTCAAACCGCTGGAAGCTGCGGTGGCCACACTGAACCTCCGGATTGCCGAGATGCTTGCAGCGGATCCGAGCGCCCGCGACCTTAGGGAAGTCGCTGGAGACAGCGTCTCCAGGTGGGATACCGCAAAGATTCACGAGCGTTACGAAAAGGCTTTCCCAGGCGTTGAGCGACTACTGGAGGCAGAGTTCGAGCGAATCCGAGACGGACTGACGACATCGGACGAAATCAAGCTCTACGGCTCTTACACGCTCTGGGCGCTGCTGCTTATCACCGCGGAGATCGTGGTGGGAGGCGGGTTCACCCTTTTGGACGCAATCCTCAACACCGCGGTTTTTCCCTTTATTCCAAAGTGGATGGTCAACGTAAAGGTCCTGGACGTGCTCAAAGAGATAGGCGGCCGCGTGGACAAAGAACACAGGGGGGTACTTCAAGGGATCCTCAAGAAGCAGGCCGAACTGTACAAGGGTGCCTTCGCTGGTCTCTTGCCGTCCGAGGAGTCCCTGGTCGAGTTGAGTGGGCTGAGGGAGGCTATGGAATCAGTCAGTACCAGGTTTCACAAAATAAGGTGACGGGAGCCTGGTGCATGTGCCGGCCGGGCACAACGAATGCTGAAAATGATGATTTCCCATTCATTTTTCGATAGATGCGGGTCTCATCGTTGACCGCATCCTACCTGGACTGCAAAGAGGCGGCGACCAGCGGAAGCCGCCGATACGTTGGGAGTCTTTGGAAAGGGTCCGGGGGAAAACTTTTCTGAGGCCCAAGTTGAGCGATTCCTTTCCGCGCGTCGTTGCGAGGTTCAAGGACCGCTGATCGCTCAGAGCAGGCTGCAGAAAAGTTGTCCCCCGGAAGCGTCTCCAAAAGAATTCTCATCCGCAAGGGTCGGTTACTTGGTCTGTCGCTCGCAGGCTGCTGCACAGTACGGGGCTTCCTCGGCGTCATTGACGTCGCAGACAGGGCATGAGCAGACTTCAGGTCCGTCAACTTGTCTCGGAGCCTCCTTGCCCTTTTGTTTCGCCACATAATCCTCGATGGCCCTGTGAAGGGCATCTGCGCCGAGGTTCGAGCAGTGGTGCTTCTTTTTTGGCAGGCCATTGAGCGCTTCCAGCACGGAGCTGTTGGTAATCTTCATTGCCTCGTCAAGCGTCTTGCCTTTGGCCATCTCGCTCACCATGCTGGAAACCGCGATTGCCGCGCCGCATCCGAAGGTCTTGAACTTGACGTCTTCGAGCACATTGTCCCTCACCTTGATATAGAAGGCCATGATATCTCCGCAAGCGGGGTTACCGACCTCACCGACACCGTCGGCGTCGTTGATTTCGCCGACGTTGCGAGGGTTCTTGAAGTGCTCCATGACTATCTCATTGTACATATGCTACCCCCTGGGTCTTGCCGGCCCTCATCCATTGGAAAGCAAGGGACCGGTTCTAGGTGAATTTCAGGTCGTCTCACGAACAGTCAAGCGTTCCCGTCTCCATGTGGCTATCTTCAGTTGCCGGCCTTGTAATGGGTTGTCTTCTTGTAAAGAGGCGACATGTCCCTGAGCCGCTGTACAACCGGCGGAAGAATCCGCACCACTTCGTCCACGTCCTCATGGGTGTTGTCACGACCGAGAGTGAACAATAGCGATCCCTGAGCCGTGCCCGCGTCAATGCCCATGCTGAGCATCACGTGGGATACTTTCAGGGAGCGCGAGATGCAGGCCGATCCGCTCGCGACCTTCACGCCTTCCATGTCGAGGAATAATAGCATGGATTCGCCTTCAACGTATCGCACTACTATGCTGACGTTTCCGGGCAATCGCTGAGTAGGATGCCCGACGAGCTCGACTTCCTCTATGGCTGCGGGGATCTCCTTGATGAGGCGGTCTCGAAGCGGCAGAAGGTGCGCAATCCTGGCGTCCATGTCTTTCATGGCCATTTCCGCAGCTTTTCCCATGCCCACAATGCCGAGGACGTTCTCGGTACCGGCCCGTCGTCCCCCCTCCTGGATACCTCCATCCAGAAGAGG